>OJNR01001588.1_pt1 | contig 10404 bp, 9 predicted proteins | sample 1597901 | NCBI WGS metagenome assembly OJNR01 (sample SAMN01915223, study PRJEB22387) | human gut metagenome | isolation source: stool | host: Homo sapiens | place: USA | reverse complement strand
GCCGAACCGCATCCTGTCTTATCCAAAGATAGTGAAAGGTGAGCGACAAGCAAAGAGGCTTGCATTATTTGCTTGGCCGAACCGCATCCTGTCTTATCCAAAGATAGTGAAAGGTGAGCGACAAGCAAAGAGGCTTGCATTATTTGCTTGGCCGAACCGCATCCTGTCTTCTGAAAAGATAGCGAAAGGTGAGCGCAGAGGCAAAAGAAAACGCACCCTTTTCAGCTGACCATGCACGGGGGTTACTCGCGCAGACGGAACTCGTTGGGGGTGCAACCCACCACCCGCTTGAACATGCGGCTCATGTGCTGGGGATACTGGAACCCCAGGCTGTATGCAATCTCGCTCATCGACTTCGAGGTTGAGAGCAGCAGCTCCTTGGCACGGGCAATCAGTTTCTTCTGGATGTGTTCCGATACGGTCATTCCCGTCTGTTTCCGAATCATATCGCCGAAGTAGTTGGGCGACAGATATACCTGTTCGGCAAAATACTTCACGGTAGGCAGCCCTATCTCCTGCGGAGCCTTGCTGTCGAAATACTCGTCGAGCAAGCGCTCGAAGCGCACGATAATATCTTTGTTGGGGAGTTCGCGGGTAGTAAACTGCCGCTCATAGAAACGCATGCAGTAGTCGAGCAACAGCCCTATGTTGGCCGTAATGAGCCGACGGCTGTGTTTGTCGATATTGTGCCGCAACTCGGCATCGATCTTCTGCAGGCAATCCATGATGGTATCGCGCTCGCTCTCGGAGAGGTGCAGCGCCTCGCGCGTCTCGTACGAGAAGAACGAATACTTCTTAATCTCCTGCCCCAGCATGGTGCCCCGAATGAAATCGGGATGGAAGAGCAACCCGTGAGCCTTGGGACGAGCATCCTTCGCCATATCTACCTCGGCCACTTGACCGGGAGCAAAGCAGACAATCGTACCCTCGCCATAATCGTAGGGCTGACGGCCGTAGGTAATATCGCCACATTTCGTCTCTTTCAAGAACAGCGCATATACGCCATAACTGATTTTAAGGTGTTCGGGCCATTGAGTAGCTTGCGACAAGTCGATTACCGCCACCATCGGGTGCAAGGTTTCCAAGCCAAAAATCTTGTTATACTGATCTACACTATCCAATTTAATCCACTCTTCCATAACACAAAATTTAATCGTTACGGCAAATATACTATTATAATTCGATATATCCTCGACTCGGCCGTGGTATCCATGATTCGGGTACAACTATCCGTAATCGGTATACAAGATTTTGTCCGAGAAGCTCCTAACTCTCTTTCTATTACAAATATAGCATCTCACGTCAAGTAAAGCCAACCGCCAAAATCCACGGTTCGGGTAGAAACATCCGTAAATCGTATACAGAAATTCAGGTACACCCCTGCTAATTTTGTACCGGAAAAAAATCGAAACCATAAAAACAGATAAGGTATGAAAAAAAGAGTAATCTTTGCGCTTGTCGCACTATGGGTATTTAATAATGGTATAACAATTATGGCACAAGAAAACACGAAACAAACGGCTGGCCGCGACCAGCTCGGGGAGTTTGCCCCCAAATTCGCGGAACTTAACGACGACGTACTCTTCGGCGAGGTCTGGAGCCGCACCGACCGTCTGGGACTGCGTGACCGCAGCCTGGTTACCATCACCTCGCTCATCAGCCAGGGTATTACCGACAGCTCGCTCACGTACCACCTGCAAACGGCCCGGAAGAACGGAATCACCCGCACCGAGATAGCCGAAATCATCACCCACATCAGTTTCTATGCCGGATGGCCCAAAGCCTGGGCCGCTTTCCGTCTGGCCAAAGAGGTATGGGCCGACGACACGACCGGCGAGGATGCCAAAGCCGCATTCCAGAAAGAGATGATTTTCCCCATCGGCGAGCCCAACACGGCCTATGCCCGATATTTCGTCGGGAACAGCTACCTCGCCCCCATCTCGCGCGAACAGATGATTGTGTCGAACGTCACCTTCGAGCCCGGCTGCCGCAACAACTGGCACATCCACCGGGCCACCAGCGGCGGCGGTCAGATGCTCATCGGCGTAGCCGGCCGCGGTTGGTATCAGGAGGAGGGTAAACCGGCCGTAGAGATTCGGCCCGGCACGGTTATCCACATCCCGGCCAACGTCAAACACTGGCACGGAGCAGCCGCCGACAGCTGGTTTGCCCACCTGGCTTTTGAAATCCCGGGCGAGTCGGCCTCGAACGAATGGCTCGAACCCGTCACCGACGACGAATATAACAAACTGAACCAATAATCCTAACCCTAAAAACCTAACCCTACAATGGAAACCAGACTGAAATACAACATGTTTGTTCCTACCCGCGTCATGTTCGGGGCAGGAGCACTGAATAAACTGGGCGACCAACCCATGCCCGGTAAAAAGGCACTGATCATCATCTCGAACGGTAAATCGACCCGGGCCAACGGATACCTGGCCCGCACCGAAGAGCAGCTGAAACGGGCCGGTATCGAAACCGCACTCTTCGACGGCGTAGCCCCCAACCCCACGGTGGCCAACGTCGATGCCGGAGCACAGGCTGCCCGCGACAACGGGTGCGACTTTCTGGTAGCTCTGGGCGGCGGCAGCGTAATGGATTGCGCCAAAGCCATCGCCGTGATGGCTACCAACGACGGCGTGCTGTGGGACTACGTAGCCGTAGGCTCGGGCAAAGGACATCCCATCGCCCACACCCCGCTGCCCATCGTCGCCATCACCACGACGGCCGGTACCGGTTCGGAGACCGACAACGCCGGAGTCATCACCAAAGAGGATACGTTCGAAAAGGCCTTCATCGGCGACCCCTCTCTGTATCCCCACCTGGCTATCGTTGACCCGGAACTGATGCTGAGCGTGCCGGCCGGATTCACTGCCTTCCAGGGATTCGATGCCCTCTTCCACAGTGTCGAAGGCTACATAGCCAAAGGGGCCAACCTGATGAGCGACATGTATGCCTTGACCGCCATCGAGAATCTGGCCCAATACCTGCCCCGCGCCGTGAAAGACGGCAACGACCTCGAGGCCCGCACCCACGTGGCCTTCGCCAACACGCTGTCGGGGGTAGTGATGTGTCTGACCCTCCTCACCAGCGAGCACGGCATGGAGCACGCCCTCTCGGCCTACCACCCCAACCTGCCGCACGGTGCCGGCCTCATCATGATCAGCCGGGCCTACTATGCCTACTTTGTGCGCAACCACGCTTGCGACGAGCGCTTCATCCGCATGGCCCGCGCCCTGGGCATGCCCGAGGCCGACAAGCCCGAAGACTTCCTGACGGCTCTCACCCGCCTGCAAGAGGCTTGCGGCGTGGCCGACCTGAAGATGTCGGACTACGGCATCACACGCGACGAGGCCGAGAAGTTCATGCGCAACGCCCGCGAGGTCATGGGCATCATGTTTACCAGCGACCGCATTGCCATGAGCGATGCCGACATCGTAGCCATCTACGAGGAGTCCTGGCGATAACGACCCATCGTTTCTTTTGAATACAGGGACTGTACCCGAACTCGATACTGAGGGATGGGTACAGTCCCGCTTTTTTACCGGAAGAAGACGTCACCGCCAAGTCAAAGTTGAAAACTGCGTTTTCCTTTGCCTCTGCGCTCACCTTTCGCTACTTTTGTAACCGAATAAACGAATCGGCTATGAATCACAACGAGAAATTCGGCATATATACCGACCAAACGGAGAAACAGATCTCTTTGCTGAAATACTCCAAGAGTTCGTGTGGCGTGGACTTCCTGCTCAACACGGCCGAGAGTAGCGAGAAACGGGGCTGGTTCGATGCCGACAAACGATACAAGACCGATTTCTTCGAGTTCTATTTCTTCCGGCAGGCCGAGGGCTACCTGTTCCTGACGGGCGAAAAGATAGAACTGCACCCCGGCATGGTGCTGATTATCTCGCCTTTTCAGTGGCAAGAGTGGCATGTCGACCTCGACAAGCTGGACTATGCCTTCCTGATATTTCAAGAGGAGTTTATCAACAACTTCCTCTCCGACAAATACTTCATGTACCGCTTGCTGTACTGCTACCAGCACGACTACCCTACCCACTTCGACCTGGAGGTGACGGCCATGGCTCCCTACCTCGACCTGCTCTCGAAGATGAAGCACGAGCTGCACGAACCCGTTGCCGACAGCTACCACATGATCGTGGCCTACCTCTATCAGTTTCTGTTGCTCCTCAACCGGCTGTATGCCGGGTTATTCGGCCTGCCGTTCGATGCACCGCTCAACAACTATGCCTACCAGTACAAAGAGCTGCTCGAAAAACACATCGCCGAGATGACTCACGTGAGCGACTACGCCGATGCGATGAACATCAGCCGCATATCGCTCAACAAGGCGGTCAAACGCGAGTTCGGGCTGTCGGCCGTCCACCTGCTGAAACAGCGTCTGCTGCAAGAGGTGAAGAACGAATTGCTCTTCTCGGGCCGCTCGGTGAAAGAGATTGCCTTCAGGCTGCACTTCTCGGAACCGAACCACCTGATGCGATTTTTCAAACAGATGACCGGGCAGACCATTGGCGAGTTCTTGGCCTCGCGATTATCATAATGGTAGTATTCGGTAAAAGAATGGTAGGGTTCTTTGTCCCTGTTTACCGACCTTTGCACCCGAATAAACAGCAAGGAGACAATATGGTCGAACAATCAAAAATAGATCTCTTAACCGAAAAGATAAACCAGGCCGATACCATCGTCGTGGGTGGAGCATCGGGCATGTCGGCGGCAGCCGGTTTCGTATTCTACTACCAACGCGACGAGGTGTTCCGGCAAATTGCCGGTTCGCTGGAAGAGAAGTATGGGTTTCACAACTACTTCGATGCCTTCTACCACCAGGGTCACACCCGGGGCGAACACTGGGCCATGGTGTTGCGCAGCACCAGGTATCTGTACGAGTGCTACACGGGCGAGCCTTACATCGACCTGGCCCGACTGCTGGAGGGTAAAAACTACTACATCGCCACCACCAACCAGGACATGCAGTTCTACCGGGTATTCCCCGCCGAAAAAATCACCTGCATCCAGGGCAACTCGGGTTACTGGCAGTGCAGCCGTCCGTGTCACGACGCCATCTACCCCAACCGCGAGCAGGTGTTCGAGCTTTGCCAGCATATCGAAAACGATGCTTTACCCGATGAACTCATACCCCGTTGCCCCCGATGCGGTAGCGAAATGGAGCCGTGGGTGCGCGGGTACACTTTTCTGCAAGGCGAATATTACCAACGGGAGATGCAGCGATACATGGACTTCCTGCGGCAGAATGCCAACCGCAAAACCCTCTTCCTCGAGTTGGGTGTGGGCATGATGACCCCGATGTTCATCAAGGAACCGTTCATGAACATGACCTACCAATGGCCGCATGCCTTCTATGCCACCATCAACCCGCAGCATGCCATCGTCCCCCCGGAGATAGCCCGCAAGAGCCTGGCCATAGGCGACGACATTGCCGTCGTGCTGAAGCAATTGCTGGGTGTGCCGGCCAATCAGATAGAACAGAAGGAACAGAAACAGTTATTCAATCCCTCAAAAGTATACTGACGACGGGAGACGGCAGCACCCCCTCCTCCGCTCCATAGTCCAGGGGCCGGGTACAACCGCCGGTTGTACATCGTTGTTATACCTTTGTACCTGCATAAACCGAATCGATTATGAACACGCTTATCACACGGGCCGCCCGGGCCATCGAGCAAGCCGACGCCCTGCTTATCGGCGCCAGTAACGGACTCTCCATAGCCGAGGGTTATCACATCTTTGCCAACAACGAGATGTTTCGCCGACAGTTCGGCGACTTCCAGCAGAAATACGGCATACGCTGTGTGCTCGAAGGGTGCTACTACGACTACCCCGACGCCAATGACCGCCGTGAGTTTCTGCGCCGCCTGCTGCAATACTGGGTCGACGACTACCGGCCCACGGCCGTCATGCAAGATTTGCGTGCCCTCATGGCCGACAAGGATTACTTCATGCTGACCACCAACGCCGACACCCACCTCGAGCTCTCGGGCTTCTCGCCCGACCGGGTATTTGAGATAGAGGGCACGTTCGAAGACCTTGCTCAGGGTCGCTCACCCCGCGACAAACGTCAGGCGGTGGGGACATTTCTCGCCCGTTACCACGGCCGGCGCCTCGTCGTTGTCGAGTTGGGCATAGGCAAGCACAACCGGCTCATCAAGCTGCCGCTGATGCAACTCGTAGCCCAGGAACCGCAAGCGACCTACATCACCCTGAATCTGGAGACGGAGCTCTATATCCCCGACGAAATCGCTCCCCGGTCTATCGGACTGGCCGGAGACATAGCCGTCACCCTGCGCAAGTTGAAAGATGCACTGGTCTAAGTACCGCCGCAACCGGTCACGGGGCGCACATCTTGCCCCTCTCGCCTACCGAACCTTTTAACCGTAAAACCAAAATGGGAAACTATCGTAAACACTTATCGGGGTCGATGACCTTCCAGTCGTTCATCCCTACCCCATTGACCGATGTACAACTCGTCCACACCGAAGAGCTGGACCGACTGATTGCCGACACCTTGGCATCCTTGCAGGCCGTGCAAGAGCTCGCGGCCCACATGCCCGACGAGACGATACAAGCGCTCGCCCGGGGAGAGGCCGAATTTTCCTGCAAGCTGGCGTCGGGCGAGCAACCCATCTCGTTTGCCTTCACCGCCACGGTAGACCCGGCTCTGGCCGAAGACACCGCCAACCTGCTCCGAGCTACCCGATATGCCTTCGAGGCCATGGACGAACTGCCCTTGAGTGCCCGTCTGTTGACCAACGCACACTACCTGCTGTGCCAGAGCGACCGGTATGCCAAGAAGTACCCGGGAGAATTTCGCCGGTCGCCGGTCTGGATCGGATGGAAAGACGACGGACTGAAGGGCGCCCTGTTCGTTCCGCCCGTGTACGAAGAGATGACCGAGGCCTTCTCCGACCTCGAGCGTTACATACACTATGCCGAGGGGGAACCGGTGCTCGTCCGGGCCGCCCTCATCCACTACCAGTTCGAGGCCATACACCCGTTTATCGACGGTAACGGACGGATTGGCCGTCTGTTGAACGCCCTGTACCTCAAGCAGCAGGCCATCGTCGACTATCCCATTGTGGGGCTCTCGCAAGCGCTCTACAAACAGGCGGCTATCTACTACCGGGAGCTGCAACGAGTCAACGACACAGGCCGTTACGAGCGGTGGGTCAACTACTTTCTGGAGTCGCTCAGGACGGCGACCGAAACCACCTTGCGCACGCTTTCATCCTATCGGTAACATCAGCCTCAAACAGACTGACACTGGCCTCGTGGTTGCAAATCCGTAATCGGGGTACATAATGCGAGGATTTGTATACCGCACACCCTCTTTGCATGCTCTACTTTTGTATCGTGATTCCTGTCGGCCCCGGAAGTCACCGGGCACTCAGGGAGACCATGAGGCTGCAAGGCTGTTGAGATGATGAAACCACTGACTGTAAAAACGATTGCCCGATGCAACCAGCTGTTGTCGACCCAAACGTCCAACCCGCTGGTGAGTGTCATTCGGTTGTCCGAGACAACCGACCGGCCCGACCTGTTTCAATTCGGGTTCTATACTGTATGGCTGAAAGCGTGGTGCGGCTGTTGTCCGTCGACTCTCGGATGGCGGGCGTGCGATTTCAGCGACGGGATACTCTTTGCCCTACAGCCGGGACGCCCCATGGCTCGGGAGCTGTGGCAGTGCGATGCCGGTAAGGCCGAAGGACGACTGCTCTGCTTTCACGCATCGGTCTTAGACCCGCTGCGGGCGAAAGGTGATGGTCATTATACCTTTTTCAACTACAAAACCGATGAGTGCCTGCACCTCTCTCGACGGGAGCGACTCCTCCTGGAGCGGGAGATAGACGAAATCGAGGAAGAATTGAACTGGGGCATCGACGAATACAGCTACACGATTCTGGCCGAAAGAATCAAGTTACTGCTCGACTACATTACCCGCTTCTACCGCCGCCAGTTTATCTTGCGGCACGATGCCAACCTGCGGCTGGTCGAATGGACCGACCGGTATGTCGACGACTTTTTCAGGTCGGGCCGGGCCCGCTGCCATCCGTTGCCCACCACGGCCACGCTGGCCAGCCAACTCGGTTGCTCGCCCGACTACCTCAACGACATGTTGTGCCACGAAACCGGCAAATGTACCGCCGACTACATCAGGCTGAAACAGATTGCCCGGGCCGAACAGCTATTGAAACAGGATACCCGAAGTGTAACCGACATAGCTCGAGAACTTGGCTTCCCCACGGGGCAGGCCTTCTGTACCCTGTTCAAGAAACTCAAAGGGCAGACACCCGAAGATTTCAGGCTCTGCCCAGGCTCAGGACCTTTGAACCTCAACAACTGATTCATCGTAAAAACAGGAGAGACAAATTACCGAGATGAATATCGGGATTCAACATCCCCACAGTTGGAGAACCCGTAATCTTAGCGACTAAACAACTCTAAAAACATATAACCTATGAAACGCATCCAAAATACCGAATTCGGTGGCGAGCGCCCGTTGTTCGCTTCGCACGATTTACAACTCGACCATGTCACCATCCACGCCGGTGAATCGGCTCTGAAAGAGTGCAGCCACATCGTGGCCGAAAACTGCCGCTTCGAAGGCAAGTATCCGTTCTGGCATGTCGACGGATTTACCATAAAGAACTGTCTGTTCACCGAGGGGGCCCGCGCCGCCCTGTGGTACTCGCGCAATCTGGAGATGACCGACACCCGGGTCGAAGCCCCCAAGATGTTTCGCGAGATGGAGGGCATCAAGCTCGAGAACGTGGAGATACCCGATGCGCAGGAGACGCTGTGGCACTGCAACAACGTGCACCTGAAAAACGTACGGGTAGACCACGCCGACTACCTGTTCATGCACAGCGGGAATATCGAAATCGAAGACTACGTGCAGAACGGTAACTACTCGTTCCAATACTGCAGGAATGTGGTTATCCGCAACGCGGTCATCAACTCGAAGGATGCCTTCTGGAATACCGAAAACGTGACCGTCTACGACTCGGAGATAAACGGCGAGTATCTGGGCTGGCACTCCCACCACCTGCGCCTGGTCAACTGCAAAATATCGGGTACCCAACCGCTGTGCTATGCCCACGACCTGGTGATGGAAAACTGCACCATGGCCCCCGACTGCGACCTGGCCTTCGAATACAGCAGCGTGCAGGCGACCCTGAATGGAGCCATCCGCAGCGTGAAGAACCCCCGCACGGGCAGCATCACGGCCGACCGCTTCGACGAGATTATCCTGGACGAGAACATCAAGGCTCCCGGCGACTGCAAACTCACAGCCCGGGAGACGACAGCCGATTCCAACCTGTAAGCCTATGTACTACGATTTCGATGAAATAATACCTCGGCGGAATACCCGGTCGTACAAGTGGGACAGCACGGACGACGACCGGGTGCTCCCCCTCTGGGTGGCCGACATGGACTTCCGCACGGCACAGCCCGTTGTCGATGCCCTGGCCCGACGCGTGCAACACGGCATATTCGGGTATGTGCGTGTGCCCGACGAATACTATGCGGCAGTGACCGGGTGGTTCGCCCGTCGCCACGGCTGGCACATCGAGCGCGAGTGGATTGTCTACACCTCGGGGGTAGTCCCGGCTCTCTCGGTCATCATCAAGGCACTGACCCGTCCGGGCGACGGCGTGGTGGTGCAGACCCCGGTATACAACTGCTTCTTCTCTTCGATTCGCAACAACGGTTGCCGCGTGGTGACCAACCCGCTCCTGTACGAGGCGAATACCTACCGCATCGACTTCAACGACCTGGAGCGCAAAACGGCCGACCCAAGCGTCAAGCTCATGCTCCTCTGCAATCCCCATAACCCGGCTGGCCGGGTGTGGAGCCGCGACGAGTTGCGCCGCATCGGCGAGATATGCCGGCACAACGGCGTGAAGGTAGTCGCCGACGAAATTCACTGCGAACTGGTATACCCGGGTCACACCTATACCCCCTTCGCATCCATCGACGAGAGCCTCCTGCAAAACTCCATCACCTGCCTGTCGCCCAGCAAAGCCTTCAACCTGGCCGGCCTGCAGATTGCCAACATCGTCTCGTGCGACGAAGCGGTGCGCCAGGCCATCGACCGGGCCATCAACATCAACGAGGTGTGCGACGTCAACCCCTTCGGCATCGAGGCCACCATAGCCGCCTACAACGAGGGCGAAGAGTGGCTGACCCAGTTGCTCGACTACCTGAAGGGCAACTACAAGACTGAAGAGGTGTTCGGCCTGCTGCGCCGCTCCACTGGCCCGACCACGGTGTATAAGAAGCAGGAGCTGGATCGCGACGACGTGGTGGACATTACCAGCTTTGACGTGGTGGCATGGCTGCATAACGAGATGCGCTACAAGCTGAACCGTG
>OJNR01001587.1_pt1 | contig 10404 bp, 4 predicted proteins | sample 1597901 | NCBI WGS metagenome assembly OJNR01 (sample SAMN01915223, study PRJEB22387) | human gut metagenome | isolation source: stool | host: Homo sapiens | place: USA | reverse complement strand
TTTTATCCGCTTATGCAACTTATAATCAGGGATTTAATTTATAGAAGTCCCCTTATTCAATTCTCATGTCAAGTTGCGCGCAAATATAGCCAATATTTTCATATTACGCGATAATTGCTCCATTTGTATAACAGTTATTAGGAAACCGGCATAAAATTTCGTACATTTGCCACTAAGAACTTTCAAACCGACACTTTATGAAACCGAAATACAGACTGTACGCCCTGCTCGCCGCGATTGCCCTGTGGAGTCCGCTGACCGTTCTGGCCCAGAACTTCTCGAACGAGGTCTACGAAACCCGCGCCTTCAGCGACCGCTTCAAGACCATCCGCACCGACGTCGAGGGGCGCGACCTCTTCCCCCCGATTATCGAGTTGAACAGCAACGAGCACATCACCATCTCGTTCGACGAGATGACCGAGGAGGCCTCGTACCTGCAATACAGTCTCATACACTGCAATGCCGACTGGCGACCCTCGGCCCTGTCGGAGCTCGAATACCTCGACGGCTTCAACACCAACCCCATCGAAACCTTCGACTACTCCATCGCCACCTTTGCTCACTATGTGCATTACAGCCTCACCCTCCCCAACGAGGATGTACAGTTCAAGGCATCGGGCAACTACGTGTTGCTGGTCTACCCCGAGAACGAACCCGAACAGATATTGCTGCAGGTCTGCTTCTCGGTCTACGAAAACGATATTCTGGTAGCCCCCAGCGTCACCTCGCGTACCGACATCGACTACAACAGCGAGCACCAGCAGGTGAGCGTCAGTCTCAATGCCAACAACTACCGCATACAAAACCCCTACAACGAACTGAAGGTGAGCGTCACCCCCAACGGACGGCGCGACCAGGAGGTGATTGTAACCCGGCCGTTGCGCGTACAGGGCAACCAGGTCATATTCGACCATGACCGCAACCTCATCTTCGAGGCGGGCAACGAGTTCCGCCGGTTCGAGATGGTAGCCACCCGCTACGCCGGGCTGGGTGTCTCGAAAATTTACCACTTCGACCCCTACTACCACGTGGTTCTGACTACCACGGAGCCCCGGGCCGAGACGAGCTACCTCTACGACAAGACTCAAAACGGACGCTTCGTCATCCGCCAGAGCGGTGCCAACGACAGCGACACCGAGGCCGACTACTTCGTGGTGCACTTCACCCTCGACTCCGACCCCATACCAGGCGGCAAAATCTATATCGACGGCGAGATGACCAACCATCTCTACACCCCCTACAACGAGATGGTCTATAACCCGGAAACGGGCCAATACGAGAAAACCCTGCTTCTGAAACAGGGTTCCTACAACTACCAGTATCTGTTCCTGCCCGACGGCGCAAGCTCGGCCACGGCAGCTCCTGTCGAGGGCAACTATTACCAGACGGTCAACGAGTATCTGGAGAAGGTATACCACCGCGCACCGGGCGAACGCTACGACAAGCTCATCGGAATAGGCATGACCTACTCGGGCCGATAACCGTCAATCGTTCCGGGCCTTGACAAACTCGCCCACTTTCGAAAAATAGAGATGGGTCTCGGGATGGACAAGTGTGAGCTTATAGAGATTCTTGCGCTGCTCCATACTCTCGACTTTCGCACCGGGGTAATGCTGCTCGAGATATTCGCCCACGGGTGCGGGAAGCAATTTCACCAGCTCGGGAGCCAACGGGTTGTCGTGCGAATCGATCTCCTCCCAACGTCCCTTGCGGTCGAACTCCAGGTCGTAACCACCCGAGACCTTCACCCCGTATTCGTCCCACGTGCGCGAGTGTACACACTGCAATACCCGAGCCCCTGGAAAATAGGTTTGCAACAACTGACGCGCCGATTGTGGAAGCTCCGACAGCGAGATTTTCCGATTGGTCGTTTTGTTTTCGCCTCGGCTCGGCCCTATGCCTAATGCAATCGTTGTGAACAAAACGATAAGATACAAATAATTTTTCATATATTTACCTCGGTTTTTAGGTTTTCGGTATATTCTCAAAACAAATTCCTCGAAGCCAATGTTTATAATCCAGTCACTGGAAAACCGTTAAATAGGGTGTAAATACAGAGACTTGAAAAAGATTCCTCCCTCATGAAAAGAGCACTGAAATATATTGCCATCACCCTTGCCTCGCTTTTCGTGCTGCTGCTTGCCCTGCCGCTGTGTATCTACATACCGGCCGTGCAACGATGGGGGAAAACCGAAATATGCCGCTACGTGAACCAGTCGACCGGCATGCAACTGACCATCGGCGACCTGTCGCTGCGCTTCCCCTTCAAGCTGCAAATCGACGACATCCTGCTGCTCACCGCTCCGGGCGACACCCTGCTGCAAAGTGGCAACGTACAGGTAGGCATCGCCCCGGCCCGGCTGCTGAAGGGCGAGGTCGATGTCACCGAAATCGCCCTGCACGCCACCCGTTTCCGCTTTGCAAATGCCGACTCGACCCTCACCTTCTCGGCTCGCGTCGAACGGTTTGCTACCCAAGAGGCCCGCGTCGACCTGAAAGGTTCGCTCATCGAGCTGCCCTCGCTCCAGCTCCAGGGTGGCGACATTGCCCTCGACATCGCGGGCGAGTCGACCGACACCACCGATACCGCCAGCGCCCCGCTCGACTGGCGCATCTCGGTCGGCGAGATAGGCTTGTCGCAGATACACTACGCCATGCAGATGCAGCCCACCATCCAGCAGCTCGACGCCTCGATTGAGACAGCGACCCTGCGGAAGGGATACATCGACCTCTATCGTCAGCAGGTCGATGTGGCCGAGGCGACCATCGACCGGGGCGACTACCGCTACTACCCGGGCAGCGGCGAGACCGGCGAAACTACCACTCCCTCCGAAGAGGCTGCCGACACGGTGGTCTCGCCACCGTGGACCGTGCGGATAGCACAACTGCGGCTGCACCAAAACAGCGCCCTCTATGCCCTGCCGACGAAGATTCCACAAAAGGGGCTCGACCCGGGTTACCTGTCGCTCAACGGAATCGAGATTGCCATCGACTCGCTCTACAACCAGGGCAGTGCCATACGGGTACCTATCAAACAGCTTGCCTTTGTCGAACGCTCGGGGCTGGCCGTCACCCACACGCAAGGCGTCTTTGCGATGGACTCGACCGGCATCGCCCTGCACGACTTCCTCCTGCAAACCGCCCTTTCCGAAATTTCGGCCCAACTGCAGGCGGGGAGCGACATCTTCACCCAGTCGCCCCAGGCTCCCGTCGAGGCCGAGCTGCAAGCCCGCATTGCCGTGGGCGACCTCATCCGACTCTTTCCCCAATACGACTCCTATACCCGGGGAGTGCTCCTCTCGAGCACGCTGCACACCGACATAACCGTGGGCGGCACGCTGGGCGACCTGCTCCTCACCCGGGGCGACCTGTCGCTGCCCGGCACATTCAATGCCCGCACCACCGGACGCGTGCAACACCTGCCCGATACCGAGCGTCTGGCCGGCGAACTGCAATGGGGCATCGCCCTCAGGGAGTCGCCGCTCATCGCCCAATTCATACCCGACTCGCTGCGCCATCGCCTCCATCTTCCCCCTACCCGATTCTCGGGCAGGGCCACCCTGGCCGGCCCGACCATCCAATCGCGGGCCCGACTCTCAACGGGCGACGGCAGCATCGCACTGCGAGCCCGACTCGATACCCGCAGCCAGCAATACCGGGGGCGTCTGCACATCGACCGCTTCCCCCTCTCGGCCTTCCTGCCGCACGATTCGCTGGGTGTACTCTCGGCTTCGGCTCGAATCGAAGGGGAGCGATACAATCCGCTCGACTCGCTGGCCCGACTCACGGCCCACCTCGAGGTAGACACCGCCCAATATGCGGGGTATCTCTACTCGGGACTGACCGTCGACGCCCGCGTGAACCGCGGGAGGGCCACGGGCCACATCGCCTGCACCGACCCCAACCTGCTCGTCGGCCTCAGCCTGTCGGGCTCGATCTCTCCACAACAGTACCTCGTAGCCCTCTCGGGCGACATCCATACCGACCTCCACGCGCTGCGACTCACCACCGAGACCTGCCAGATGTCGACCTCGATAGCTCTGTCGGGGCAGGTAGAACCAGAGAAGGAGCAATACCAGGCGACCCTGGACCTCAGCAAGCTGTCGCTCCTGCTGCCCACCGGGCGACTGCAGACCGACAAGCTGTCGCTCGCGGCTCAAACCGACTCGACCCGCATACAGGCTTCGCTGCAAAGCGGCGACCTGGCGGTGAACTTCACCTCGGCTACGGGGCTCACGCCATTCCTGGCCAAACTTAGCGACGCGATGCCCATCGTCGCTTCGGTGCAGGAGAAGAAACGGCTCGACATGGAGGCACTGCACCAGGCGTTGCCCCCTTTCGAACTCACGGCCAGTGCCAAACGCAACAACCTGGTGCAACAATATCTCCAGGGGGCAGGCATGGAGTTCTCGCAATTCAGCCTCACGGCGGCCAACGACTCCCTGCTCAATGCCAGGAGCCAGGTCGACCGCTTCTCGGCAAGCGGCATCGTCATCGACACCATACAGCTCTCGCTGTTCGAACGGCACGAACGCGAAGAGCGACTCTACTATTCGCTCCAGGTGGGCAACAAACCCGGCAATCTGGACCAACTGGCCTCGGTCAACCTCAACGGGTTCCTGTCAGGCAATACCACCAAATTCTTCTGCGTGCAGAAAAACCGGCAGGGACAGGAGGGATTCCGCATCGGTAGCCAGGTCGACTTCCTCGACTCGCTCGTGAAGGTCTCGCTCTTCCCCAAAAACCCCATCATCGGCTTCGAAACCTGGACCCTGAACCCCGACAACTTCCTGGCTTACCACTACGACCGGCACCACTTCGATGCCAACATCGCCCTCACCCACGGCGACCGTCACCTCATTGTCACCACCCTGCACGGCTCGCCCGCCGACCACGACCTGGCCCGGCAGGAGCCTCTGAAGGTCGACATCAACGGCATGGAGATTGCCCCCTGGCTGGCACTGTCACCCTTCTCGCCGCAGATTGCAGGCAGCGTCTCGGCCAACCTGCTGGTCGATTTCCCGCAGAGCGGCACCCAGGTAGCCGGCAACCTGGAGGTATCGCAATTCTACTACGGCAAACGGCGGGTGGGCGACTTCGACCTGAAGGTCGACTACCTGCTCGATTCGCTCGGTCGGCAGGAGGCTCAGGCCGCCCTGCAGATTGACAGCGTGCAGGTACTGACTCTGTCGGGAGAGCTCGACGACAAGGCTGAATCGCCCGTGGCGCTGCAACTGTCGGTCGACAGCCTCCCCCTGGCCACAGTCAACCCCTTTCTGCCGGCCGACATGGCCCAGTTGCAGGGATACCTCAACGGGCAGATGACCGTGGGCGGCACCACTTCGGCTCCCCAGCTCGACGGCTATTTGCAGATGGAGCAGGCCTCGGCCAGCTCCAAATCGATGGGGGCCAGCCTCAACTTCTCGCCCAACCCCATACGCATCGACCGGAACGTGCTGCTGTTCGACAACTACGAAATTGCCGGTGCCAACAAGAACCCGCTGCACATCGACGGGAACGTCGACTTCCGGAATCTGGAGAAGATCAACACCGACCTGCACATCTTCGCCTCGGCCTTCCAGCCCGTGAAGTCGGGCCGCAGCACCAAGGCCACCCTCTACGGCTCGGTCATCGCCGATATGGACATGCGGGTAAACGGCCCCCTCGACGGCCTGAAGATAACCGGCAACGTGGGGTTGCTCACCGGTACCGAGGTGACCTACGTGATGCAGGACTCGCCCTTTGCCCTGCAACAGCAGGAGAACAACATCGTCACCTTCGTCTCGTTCAACGACAGCACCGAAGTAATCGAGGCCGATACTTTGCCCAAAAGCAACATGATGGGCATGGACATCCTGGTCAACATCAACATATCGCCCACCGTGAAGATGGGGGTAAACCTCTCGGTCGACGGCAAAAACCGCATCGACCTCCAGGGCGGCGGCAACCTCACCTACACGATGAACGCCCTGGGCGACAGCCGGTTCTCGGGCCGCTACGACCTCTCGGGCGGATTCGTGCGTTACAACCCGCCCATCATCTCGGAGAAGCTGTTCAAGATACAGGACGGCAGTTTCGTCTCGTGGAACGGCAACATTGCCGACCCGCAAATGTCGATTACCGCCGTCGAGACGGTGCGCACCACCATCACCGAAGACGACAAGAACTCGCGGCAGGTCAACTTCGACATCAGCATCCTCATCAAGAACTCGCTCGAGAACCTCTCGGTCTCGTTCGACCTGGCGGCCCCCGAAGACCTCACCCTGCAAAACCAGCTCGCCTCGCTCACGGCCGAACAGCGGGCCTCGCAGGCCATGAGTCTGCTCATCTACAACACCTACACCGGGCCGGGCACCTCGACCACGCGGAGCGACCTGCTGGGCAACCCGCTCAACTCGTTCCTCGAGAAGGAACTCAACCAGTGGGCCCAGGGGCTGAAGGGCATCGACCTCTCGTTCGGCATCGACTCCTACACCGACGCCTCGGGCATCAACACTCGCACCGACTACTCCTACCGGGCGGCCAAGAGTCTCTTCAACAACCGGGTGAAGGTGGTCATCGGGGGTAGCCTCAGTCCCGACGACAATGCCGACGTCAACTTCAAGGAGAACTTTATCGACGATATTTCGCTGGAGTATTACCTCAACCAGCGCGACAACATGTATATCAAGGTATTCCGCCACACGGGTTACGAGAGTATTCTCGAGGGCGAAATCACCCAGACCGGCGTGGGCTTCGTCGTGAAGAAACGGCTGGTCAACCTCTGGGAGCTCTTCCGTTCCCGCAAAAGCCGAAAGGAGGCCACACCATGAAACAGACCCTTGCCTACCTCTTTGTCGTCCTGCTCACCACGGCGATACTCATCGGGTGTTCCACCACCCGGCGCCTCACCGACGACGAGGTGCTCTATACCGGCGTGAAAAAGATGGAGATTATCCCCGACTCGGGGGTGAAGATTGCCGACAACGTGAAGTCCGAAATCAAGACTACCCTCTCGGTGGCTCCCAACAATCCCCTCTTCTCGCCCTACGTACGCACCCCCTTCCCCATCGGGCTTTGGGTGTGGAACTATCTGGAACCCAAAAGCGACAAAGGGTTGAAACACTGGATTTACGAAAAACTGGCCAAGGAGCCGGTACTCGTCTCGAGCGTGCAGCCCGAGCTGCGCATGAGCGTAATCAAGGACATTCTGGCAAACAACGGCTACTTCGGGGCCGAGGCCGACTACGAACTCATCTACAACAAGCGCAACCCCCGCAAGGCCCGCATCTCGTACAAGGTCGAGGTGCCGCCGCCCTACACCCTCGACACCATCGAGCTGCCGGCACCCACCACCCCCCTCACCCGGTTTATCGACAGCATCAGCAGCGCATCCCTGCTGCAACGCGGCGACCGCTACTGCCTCGACACGCTCTCGGCCGAGCGCGACCGCATCACCAGCGCCCTGCGCAACAACGGCTATTTCTACTTCCGGCCCGAGTATATCGAGTATCTGGCCGATACAACCCTCTCGCCCGGCAAAGTGGCGCTGCGCATGACCCTCAAGAAGGGTATCCCTACCCAGGCGCTCAAACCCTACTACGTGGGGCACATCCACGTGAACCTGCAACGGGCCGACGGCGGCGGCACGCCCGACACCATCCGGTATCCCCACCTGACGGTAGTCTACCGCAAGCCTGTCCACCTGAAGCAGTGGATATTGCCCCGCAACATCACCTTCAGACCGGGCACCATCTATTCGGTAGCCACGCAGAACACCACCCAGTCGAATCTGGGACGGCTGGGCATATTCCGCTCGGTAGCCGTCGAGGTGACCCCGCTCGACTCGCTTGCGCAACGAGACTCGCTCGACGTTACGATACAGGCGGCTTTCGACGTGCCGCTCGAGGCCACCATCGAGGCCAACGTCTCGTCCAAGTCGAACAGTTACATAGGCCCGGGACTGATTTTCGGTATCAACCACAACAACCTTTTCGGGGGCGGCGAGAAGCTCTCGGTGAAACTCAACGGCAGCTACGAGTGGCAGACGGGCGGCGGCTCGCAACACGGCAAGGCATCGCTCTTCAACTCCTATGAATTCGGCTTGAACTCGTCGCTCTCCTTCCCCCGCATCGTGCCCGGTTTCCTGCCGCAGATGCCCCGCACCCGCCGATACCCCGCCTACACGCGGTTCCAGTTGGGTGCCAACCTGATGAATCGGCCGCACTACTTCCGCATGGTGTCGTTCAACGGGTCGATGAGTTACGAGTACCGCACCTCGCTGCGGGCCGGCCACTCGGTCACCCCCTTCAAACTGGTCTATACCAAACTGCTCAATACCACCGAGTCGTTCGACAAGACCATGGAGGAGAACCCCGCCATCGCCCTCAGCTTCCGCGACCAGTTCATCCCCTCGTCGAGCTACACCTATACCTACGACACCTCCTACGGCCGCGAAGTCGACAATCGCTTCGTATGGCAACTGATGGGCATGTCGGCCGGCAACATCCTGAGCGGCATTACCTCGCTGCTGGGACAACACGGCGAGAAACGCATCTTCGGCAGCAGCTTCTCCCAGTTTGTCAAGGGGAGCGCCGAGATGGTCTACTACCACCGTTTCCGCCCCGACCACTGGCTGGTAGGCCGCCTGTTCATCGGGGCCGAACATGCCTACGGCAACTCGCAGGAGGTTCCGTACAGCGAACAGTTCTACATCGGTGGAGCCAACAGCATACGCGCCTTCACCATCCGCTCGCTGGGCCCCGGCAGCTACCTGCCGCCGCAGGACGATGTAGACGGATACTTCGACCAGACGGGTACCTTCAAGCTCGAGGCCAACCTCGAATACCGATTCCCCATCTGGGGCGACCTGCACGGCGCCGCCTTTGTCGATGCCGGTAACATCTGGCTGCTGAAGCGCGACCCCAACCGCCCCGGCGGCGAGCTGGACGGTCGCACCTTCCTCAAAGACATCGCCCTGGGTACCGGCGTGGGGCTGCGCTACGACATCGGGATGCTGGTGATACGCGGCGATCTGGGTATCGGCATCCACGCCCCCTACGAGACCGGCCGCAAAGGGTACTACAACATGACCTCATTCAAAAACAGCCTCGCCTTCCACCTGGCTATCGGCTACCCCTTCTAAGGTATTCCCCCCCGACCTTAAAAGCTATTCAACAAAAATACAACAGGCGGCTCTCCGAAGAGAGTCGCCTGCTGCGTGCGTATGGCAAAAGGGAGATTAAAGTCCTCTCCCGTGACAGTTTTTGTATTTCTTGCCGCTACCGCAAGGACAGGGATCGTTGCGGCCTACGCGGGGAGCAGCCTTGATAGGCTCGGTAACCCGCGGCTGTTGCGGTGCAGCGGCGGCCTGTGCCTGAGCTTGGGCTTGACCCTGCTGGGCCGGCTGTTGGGCCTGACCGGGGTAGTCGTCCTTCTGGGTGCGGTACTTGCTGTAATCCTCGCGACGTTCGGGAGCGGCCTCGCGCACATCCTGCGGCTCCTGGATGTATATCTGACCCCGCATGAGGATGGCGATAGCCTTGCGGTTCATCGCCTCGACCATCGACTTGAAGAGGTTGAACGACTCGAGCTTGTAGATCAACAGCGGGTCTTTCTGCTCGTAGCTGGCATTCTGTACCGACTGGCGCAACTGGTCGAGCTCGCGCAGGTGCTCTTTCCAGGCCTCGTCGATAGTCATCAGCAATACGGCTTTCTGGAACTGCTTAACCACCGACTGCGACTCGCTCTTGTAGGCCTCGTTGATGTCGCAGGCGATACCGAACACCCGTTTGCCGTCGGTGATGGGCACCCGTATCATGCCGGTCGACAGACCGCGCATCTCTACGAAGGGCTTGATATTCATGTGAGCAATCTCGGCCATGCGTTCGCCCTTGCGCTTGAAGGTGGCGACCACGGCCTCGTAAAGGCTGTCGATAATCTCGTTCTTGCGCATCGAGCGGAACTTGTCCTCGTCGAAGGGCATCTCTACGGCAAATATCTTGAACATCTCCATCGACAGCGGTTCGTAGTCGTTGGAGCCGTTGTAGGCCTCGACCAGCGACTCGATGGTATCGTAAAACATGTTCATGATGTCGATACCGATACGCTCGCCCATCAAGGCGTGGTGACGCTTGGTGTAGATAACGTTACGCTGGGCGTTCATCACGTCGTCGTATTCGAGCAACCGCTTGCGGATACCGTAGTTGTTCTCTTCGACGCGACGCTGGGCGTTCTCAATCGACTTGGATACCATGCGGTGTTCGATCATCTCGTCTTCCTTGAGACCCAGACGGTCGAGCATCTTCACCACGCGGTCGGTGGCAAACAGACGCATCACCGTATCTTCGAACGATACGAAGAATACCGACGAACCCGGGTCGCCCTGACGTCCGGCACGACCACGCAACTGACGGTCGACACGAC
>OJNR01001580.1_pt1 | contig 10446 bp, 10 predicted proteins | sample 1597901 | NCBI WGS metagenome assembly OJNR01 (sample SAMN01915223, study PRJEB22387) | human gut metagenome | isolation source: stool | host: Homo sapiens | place: USA | reverse complement strand
TCAATATTAAATAAAACATCATTTTTAAAAATTTTACTTCTTTCTATATTCCAATATCTTGAAAGCCATTCTTCAAAGCTATAAAATAGTTCTGGATATATTTTTTTCATTTTATTTATATTTTCAATTGTTTTATTTCCATTATAACTTTTCTTTAATGTATTATAAATTTCATTTAACACTACATTAAAATATCGATTAGATGGTTTTAATCTATCACTTAGATAAATGTTTGTATAATTAAATGATTTAATTTCTTTAATTAATTCAAACGTTGCATCTGAAAAGCATAATCCTTTCTCAGGTGATGAGTTATTACATAAATCATATATTAAATTATTTATAATTACTGTATTATTTATTACTTCATTTGAATTAAATTTTAATAATTTATATAAATCTTTTAATTGTTCATCAAGTATTCCAAGTGTTATAGCATCTTCTATATCTCTTCCAAGGTATGATATTTTATCTGATATTTTTACCACACAACCCTCCCATGAACATGGTGCATATTCATTTGGTTTATTATAGTTTTGCAAATTTATAAATTCTTTCCTTGGTTTTAATTGGTTTTCGTCAATTTCTCCACAGTGTGATATTATTCCATCTCTTACTGCATAGGTTAAATTTAGATTTTGTTGATTCTTCAAATTATCTTCTAACAACTCTATTTTATCTACAAAATCAAGTCCATTTTTTTCATGCCAAAAAAGTTCATTTAGATCTCTTTTTGTAATTTCTGATAATATTCGTTCTCCTTGATGACCAAATGGACTATGACCAATGTCATGAGCTGTAGCTATTGCTTTTGTTAATTCTACATTTAGTCCTAAATATTTCGCTATTGTATAACTTATAGAGTCAACATGTGTAACATGCTCTACTCTTGTACAAATATGATCATTTTCTGGTGAAAAAAATACTTGTGTTTTATGTTTTAACCTTCTATATGCATTACAATGTATTATTCTTGTATAATCTCTTTCAAATTCTGAACGAATATCATTATTTCTAGCATAAAGTTCTTTTTCTCTTTTTATAAAGTCTTTCCAGTTTTTATTTTTTTTATTTACTGAATATTCTTTTAGTATATCTCTCATTTTTTCCTCCTTGACATCTTTCTATTTAAATTTCCATTCATCAAATATATATTTTTTTTAGCATATATTTTATAAAATGTATACTCCAAATTTGAAAATCCACATATTTTTCATAAAAAAGCACCTCCATATTAGAAGTGCCTTTCGAAAATTTTTACTCAGATTTACTAGCGGTTTGTTTATCGATAACCTCTATATTCCAGCTACCAATATCTCCTGTAAATATAAACGAGCCAACTCTAAACTCATTACTTAAAGTATCTCCCACTTCGATAGAATAATAATATTCCTCTGAAACCTGAATGGGAATAGTAATTTTATTCATAGAGTCTTTCAAATGATCTTCGAGGTCAAGAGTAAAATGTGATTGAGATATTTCCAATTCAATAACGTAGACAATATCATCTTTTTGAATTAATTCATCCCGTTTTTTTTGCAGATCATTTACTTCTGCTCGTAATGTTTCAACCTCTGATTGTAACTGGTTTCTTTCTAATTCCAAATCCAAATTACTGCATCCAGCCAAAAGCACAGTAGAAATTAGAGTCGCCATAATTAATGCAAACCGTTTCATAGTAGTCTCCTTTTCTTTTTGTAATATCACAAAAGTATCTGTGATATATACTAAAAAAGTACATTTGTTATATTTCGCTGTACCCACGAATATTAAGTTATATTCATTATACTATATTTTACATAAAATAGCAAGTTTGCTTTGGCTTTAATGAACTTTCATACAATTATATGTTTTTCAAATACTCTTCTAACTCTTATAATTTAATCTTTTTAGTTAGATTTGAAATATACACATCATTAGAGTAATTAAACACTAAAAAGATAATGTTTTTAATAATCACTCTATGTGGCTCAATATATGTAAGATTAGTTCTCTCTAATTTTCTAATACTACCATTGATAAAGGTAGGAGTAGCTTTAGAAAACTCACATATAAATTCAAGTCGCTATTTTAGACATTCCTCAAATTCTAGTTCTTGCTTAATTATTTTCTTTTTTCACACCATCCTTTCATTTGGATGATTTTAATATTGTTTTTAGACAACAAAAAAATCAACCAGATTTATTTTCTGATTGATTTTTGTATCTATCTGTTCTATTAGTTCGAACAGATACGTCATTGGTGCGGATGAAGGGACTCGAACCCCCACGCCGTTGGCACTGGTTCCTAAGACCAGCGCGTCTACCAATTCCGCCACATCCGCATTGGTTGAACAACACCATTATATTAACACATTTATATTGGTGTTGTCAATACACAAAAAATATTATTTTAATATTTTTTTCATTTCTTCTTGTCTTTTAACTTTTTTAGTTGTTGTTTTTATAAGTTCTTCGTCTGTTAAAATCATATTTTGTATATGTTTATATCTTGGAAATGTCTTATTTAACTCTTTAATTTGATTCCATATAATTTCATATAATTCTTCTTTGTTTTTGCCTGGGTACTTTTCATTTGCTACTGTTTTATTATATACAATCTTAACTGATAGTTTCACATCATCTTTTTTATTTTCCTCTGGCATCCCAAACACCATTGATTCCTGAACTATTTCCATTCTATCTATTAATGTTTCTAATTCTTCTGGAAATACCTTTTTACCATTTCTTAAAACAATTAAGTTTTTATTTCTTCCTGTTATAAATATGTGTCCATCTTTATCTATATAACCTAAATCACCTGTATAAAACCATCCATCTTTTAATACTTCATTTGTTAATTCCGGCATTTCATAATATCCAAGCATTACATTTGGACCTTTTACTCTAATTTCTCCAATTCCATTTTCATCTTTATTTGCAATTTCTATTTTGTCATTAATCATTGGAACTCCAACAGAACCGCTTCTTTGTTACTTTGGCATTTTCTGCAGCAATTACAGGTGATGTTTCACTTAGTCCATATCCTTGTACGGTTTTTATTCCAAAGTCATTAAATCCTTTTAGAATTACTGGATCAGCAGCAGCTCCACCAGATATAATGAATCTAAGCCCTCCACCTAAAGCGCCAATTACCTGTTTGAATATCTTCCTTCTTATATCAATATGGACTTTTAATAAAATATTACTAATTACAGTTGCAAATTTTATTAATTTTGTCTTACCTTGTTTTTCAATTTCTTTCATTATTGTTTTATAAATTGCTTCAATAAGAACAGGGACTCCAACAAAAATAGTTACTTTATATTCATTAAGATTTTGTTTAATATATCTTAATCCATCTGGAAATACAGTTTTTACTCCACATGCAAGCATCATTATTATACAGGTTGAACCAAAAATATGATGAAATGGTAAAAATGCAATATTTGTATCAGTTGGTCTTATATCTTCAACACATTGCATTGCATAAATGTTTGATGCAATATTTTTTTGTGATAACATTACTGCTTTTGATTTGTCTGTTGTTCCTGATGTAAATAATAATATATTCATTACATTTTCATCAATCTTTACATTTATATATTCTTCATTTCCTTGCTTTAATAGTTCTTCTCCTTCATTTAAAAGTTCTTTTATAGACCTATAGCCCTCTATTTGACCCATACAAATAAATTCTTTTAAGTTTGTTTTATTATTTTTCTTTATTTCTTCTATATTTTGCGTTAATTTTTCATCAAAGAAAATGCAGTCTGCTTTACTTCTAATTAATGAACTTTCAAGTTCATCATATTGTAAATCTTTGTCTAGAGGAATAGATACTATTCCTCCAAGTAAATTGGCTAAATGTGCAATTACCCATTCATATCTATTTTTTCCAATTATAGCTATTCTTTTACCTTTAAATCCCATGTTGTATATGCTTGTTCCTAATTTATTAATATCTTCAAGCAATTTTTTATATGATATTTCTTCATATCTTGTTTGTTCGTTTTCTTTATGTTTAATTAAAAATGCTGTCTTTTCGCCATAAACTTCGGCAACGTTATAAATTATCTCCTTTATATTATTAAACTCTTTAGCTTCGAAAATTATATCTTTTTTCATATTTGATATTCTCCTTCATTGTTTCTATTTAACTTTTCTTTAATAGACTTTCTATATTTATTTAAAATTGATTACCTTTAAATAATAACATAATACAATAGAACTTACAAGTTATAATAATATAAAATTTGAACTTTCAGGAATAACCCCGAAAGTTCAAATTTTTATTTTTTATTATTTATTATTTATTTTTAACACTCGCAGTGCGTTAATTATTGCAATTATTGAAACACCTACATCTGCCAAAACTGCTTCCCTCATTGTTGCTATTCCAATAGCACTTAAAATTAATACTGTAATTTTTATAAATATAGCAAATATAATATTTTCTCTTACTATTTTCATCGTTTTTTTAGATAAATTAATTGCATTTACTATTTTTAGTGGTTCATCTGTCATAATTACAACATCAGCAGCTTCTATTGCTGCATCAGAACCTAGACTGCCCATAGCAATTCCAATATCTGCAAGTACAAGTACTGGTGCATCATTTATTCCATCTCCAACAAAAACTAACTTGCCTTTTGGACTTTTTTCTTTTAATAATTTTTTTACTTCTTCTACTTTTCCATCTGGTAGTAACTCTGTATAAACTTTATCTATATCTAATTCCTTTGCAACATATTCTCCAATATTTTTTCTATCTCCTGTAAGCATAACCGTTTGCTTGATATTAATAGATTTTAATTTATCTATTGCTTTTTTTGAATCTTCTTTTATTTTGTCAGATATAACTATAAATCCTGCATATTTATTTTCTATTGCAACATATAAAACTGTTCCAATATCATTACTTATTTTATAATCTATCTTATTTTCCTTCATTAGCTTTTCATTGCCAATTAAAACTTCTTTATCTTCAATTATAGCAGTTATTCCAAGTCCAGCTAGCTCCTTAGTTTTTGAAATCTGTTTACTATCAATTTCCTTATTGTAATATTTTTTTATTGATTGTGAAATTGGATGGTTTGAATAATTTTCCGCATATGCTGCATACTTTATTAATTCTTCTTCAGAGAAGATTCCTGTTGTTTCAACTTTTTGAACTTCAAAAACACCTTCTGTTAATGTTCCTGTTTTATCAAAAACCACAATTTCAGTATTCGACAAAGCTTCTAAATAATTACTTCCCTTAATTAACACTCCCATTTTAGAAGCACCACCAATTCCTCCAAAAAAGCTTAAAGGAATTGATATAACAAGTGCACAAGGACATGATACAACTAAAAACGATAAAGCTCTATATATCCAATCTTGAAAATTATTGCAACCTGTTAAAATTGGTGGGATAATAGCAAGTATTACAGCAATAACAACAACTATTGGTGTATAGTATTTTGCAAATTTTGTAATAAAGTTTTCGGATTTTGATTTTTTTATACTTGCATTCTCAACTAGATCTAAAATTTTACAAGCTGTTGATTCACCATATTCTTTTGTTACTTTTATTTTTAATAATCCATCTTTATTAATACAACCACTTAATATATTATCATTTAATTCTACTTTTCTTGGCACAGATTCTCCAGTTAAAGCCATTGTATCAAGCATTGAATTTCCTTCTATTACAATTCCGTCTAGCGGAACTTTCTCTCCAGGTTTCACTATAACGATTTCTCCAATTTTTACTTCATCTGGATCTAATTTAATTATTTCATCATTTCTTAAAACATTTGCTATATCAGGTCTAATGTCCATTAAGCTTGATATAGACCTTCTAGATTTATCTACTGCATAACTTTGGAAAAGCTCTCCTACCTGATAAAATAGTATTACTTCAACAGCTTCTGGAAATTGTCCAATTCCAAATGCGCCAATGGTTGCTACAGTCATAAGAAAATTTTCATCAAAAACTTTACCTCTAAAAATATTTCTTATAGCTTTTTTTACAATATCTAACCCTACAATTATATAACTAGCAATATATATTGTATTATTAACCCATGTATTGCTAAAAGGAATTATTATAGCAATTAAAAATAGTATAAAAGATATTAATATTTTAATTCCTCTTTTTTTCATTTGTTTCCTCCTTAAATCTCTTTTATAGTAACATCAGGTTCTTCTTTTTTTATAACTTTTTGTATTTTTTTCATAATTTCTTCTTTATTTGTTTCGTCATATTCTATAATCATTTTTTCAGCCATAAAACTTATAGATGCTTCTTGCACTCCTTCTATTTTTTTTATACATCTTTCTAATTCTTGTGCACAATTTGCACAGTCTAACCCTTTAATTTTAAATACACTTTTCATATTATTTTACCTCCTAATTTATCTTTTATGTTCAATATGTTCAATTCCTACTTCAAAGACCTCTTTTACATGATCATCATCCAACATATAAAAAACTTCTTTGCCTATTTTTTTGCACTTTACTATTCCACTTCTTCTTAGTGTTCCTAGTTGATGTGAAATAGATGATTTACTCATATTTAAAACATTTGCAATATCGCATACACACATTTGGTTTTTATCTAATGCATATAATATCTTAGTTCTTGTTGTATCTCCTAAAATTTTAAAAAATTCAGCTAATTTATTTAATAAATCTTCATCACCCATTTTATTTAAAGTGTCATTTACTATATCTTGGTGTATTATATTGCAATCACATATAAATTCGTTTTTTGACATAGCCTTCTCCTTTCCACTTTTTTGTTATTAATTGAGTATTTATTCAACTTTACTTGTATTATAGTTGAATGTTTGCTCAACTGTCAATACTTTTTCTACAGTTTTTTATTTTCTTATTTACTCCAATCTTTAAATTATACTTTTTTTAAGAATAAATAAACTTTAGGAATATTTATTAATAAACTCAAAAAAATTATAAAAAAAGATAACATATGTATATTCTACTTTTCTACTAATACATATGTTATCTATTTTTTGATTATTTGTTTATTACTTTTTTATTTAGATTTATAAAATTATCTTAAATTCTTATTCTGCTAAACATTCATCCAACTTAGCAATAATCCCTTCTTTATCCATTTTTTGACCAATAAATACAAGTTTAATAACTCTATCTCCATATTTAGGATCCCAACTACTTAAAACATCTGGATTCTGTGCAATAATTTCTTCTTGTTCTTCTTTTGAAAAAGATGCAACCCATTCCCCAGCACAATATGCTTGTACTTGTTTGCCAGACTGTTCAAAAACATAAGAAGATTCTGATTCATCTGAAAACCATAAAACACCTTTACATCTTATAATATTTTCAGGAAATTTGACTGCAAAGTTATCAAATTTTGTTCTACTAAATGGTTCTCTTCTATAATATACAAATGTACCAATTCCGTATTCTTCTGTTTCTCCTTCTTCCTCTTCTTCATTATCTGTTCTATTTAATTCCTCTATCCAACCAGCAGACATTGAAGCTTCTTCAAAATTAAATGAATTTGTATTTAAAATTTTGCTTACATCTACTTTTCCGTAATTTGTTTCAATTATTTCTGCCTTAGGTTGTAATCTTCTTATTATAGTTTTCACTTTATTTAATTCATCTTCTGAAATATCATCTACTTTATTTAAAACGATTTTATTACAAAATTCAATTTGTTGTATTAATAAATTTTCTATGTCTTCATCATCAATTTCTTCTTTTACTAAACTATCTCCACAGTTAAATTCATCTCTTAATCGTAAACTATCAACAACAGTTACTACATTGTCTAATCTACATATTTTAGGCAATCCATATGATTGTGTTTGCTCTGATAATACAGTTATGGTTTGAGCAATAGGTAATGGTTCACATACACCACTTGCTTCTATTAAAATATAATCAAACTTTTTAGTTTTTACAATATCTACAATTTGTTGCATTAAATCCACTTTTAGAGTGCAACAAATACAACCATTTTGTAAAGGAACAAGACTTGAATCTTCCTCTTTAACAAGCCCCCCATTTCCAATTAAATCTGCATCAATATTTATCTCTCCAATATCATTCACAATTACAGCAACTTTATATCCTTCTTGGTTATTTAACACATGGTTTATTAAAGTTGTTTTTCCTGCTCCTAAGTATCCTGTTAAAACAGTAATAGGTATAATTTTATTTTCGCTCATATATTTTCCCTCTTTCTATTTTAATAATATAACTAAAAGCTATTATACAGCTTTTTTACTAAATTAGCAACAAAATTAATTTTACATTTTTTATTAAAGCTTAATTATCTTTTCCCAACTTAAATCTGCTTTTCCAAAATGGCCATAATTTGTAGTTTTTCTATATATAGGTTTTTGTAAATCCAAATAATTAATAATTCCCCTAGGTGTTAGATCAAATTTCTCATAAATTCTTTTTATTATTTCTTCTTCTGAAATTGTGCTAGTTCCAAATGTATTAACATAAATAGATACTGGTTTTGCAACACCTATTGCATATGAAAATTGAATCTCACACTTTTTAGCTAATTTATTTGCCACTATATTTTTAGCAATAAATCTTGCCATATATGCAGCTGATCTATCAACTTTAGTAGCATCTTTTCCAGAAAAAGCTCCTCCGCCATGTCTTGCCATACCACCATATGTATCTACTATTATTTTTCTTCCTGTTAATCCACTATCTCCTAAAGGTCCTCCTATTACAAATCTTCCTGTTGGATTAATAAAGTATTTAGTTTTAAGATCTATTAAATTTTCTGGTACAACCTGTTTTATTACTTTTTCATGTATATCTTTTTTTAGAACTTCTAAGTCTACATTTTCTCTATGCTGAGACGATATTACAATTGTATCTACTCTAATTGGTTTTTCATCTTCATATTCAATTGTAACTTGTACTTTTCCATCTGGTCTTAAATAATTTATAATATTCTTTTTCCTCACATATGCAAGTCTTCTGGCTAGTTTATGTGCAAGAAGAATTGGAAGTGGCATTAATTCTTCTGTTTCATCACAAGCAAAACCAAACATAATTCCTTGGTCACCAGCACCCTCTGAATCCACTTTTTCTCCTTCTTTATCTTCTAGAGAATTATCTACTCCTAATGCTATATCTGATGATTGTTTTGAAACATTTACTATAATTTTACATGTTTTATAATCCATATCTAGATTACTGTCATCATATCCAATTTCTTTAACTACTTCTCTTGCAACTTCTTCTATGTTTACGTCTGCTTTTGAAGTAATTTCCCCTGTAATAAAAATAATTCCTTTTCCCGCTACTGTTTCGCACGCAACTCTTGCATGTTCATCTTTACTTAAATATGCATCTAATATGCTATCTGATATATAATCGCAAAGCTTATCTGGATGCCCTTCTGTTACACTTTCTGATGTAAATAATTTTCTCATTTTAAAATCAACCCTTTCTTTACTATCTTTAATATATGTTACTATTTATGTGTTTTTATATAAAAAAACTTTGTACTTATTTAAAAGTACAAAGTTTAATAATCTCTTATAAAAAATCATCATTCAAAGCACTTTAAATATTACTTTGTCGGTATTAGCACCTTGTTTTTAACAGGTTGCTGTGGAGTCTTAAAGCCGATTCTTTCGTCCACTCTTGATAACATATATTATTATAATTATAATTACTTATTTAAAAATTGTCAATATTTTACTCTTTAGTTACTATCTCATTTTGATTTTTATAAATACTGTTTGGTTTAACAACACCTCTTACAGAAGACAATGGGTAAATATTAGTGTTTCTTCCAATTACACTTCCAGGATTAAGTATAGAGCCACATCCAACCTCAACATTATCTCCCACCATAGATCCAAACTTTTTAAGACCTGTTTCTATTTTTTCGTTTCCATTTTTTACAATAACTAATTTTTTATCAGACTTAACATTTGATGTTATAGAACCTGCTCCCATGTGAGATTTATATCCTAATATAGAATCTCCAACATAATTATAATGTGGTACTTGAACATTATTAAAAAGAATTACATTTTTTAATTCAGTTGAATTACCTACTACAGCTTTTTGTCCCACAATAGCATTTCCTCTAATAAAAGCACAATGTCTAACTTCAGCTTCTTTTCCAATAATTGCAGGTCCATTTATGTATGCAGTAGGTGCAATTTTAGCACTTTTAGCAATCCATACATTTTCACCTATTTTCTCATACTCATTCTTATCTAGGCTCTCTCCTAATTTTATAATAAAATCTTTAATTTTAGGTAATACTTCCCAAGGATATTCGCATCCATTAAATATATCTTTTGCAATTGTTTCATCTAAATTATAAAGATTACTAATTTTACATTCTTCCATAAAAATCTCTCCTTAATTTATTATTTATTATAATTTAATATATATTTTTGCAAAGGTCAATACTTTATTACTGTATTATTATTCAGAAAAT
>OJNR01001561.1_pt1 | contig 10592 bp, 7 predicted proteins | sample 1597901 | NCBI WGS metagenome assembly OJNR01 (sample SAMN01915223, study PRJEB22387) | human gut metagenome | isolation source: stool | host: Homo sapiens | place: USA | reverse complement strand
TCCCCTGCGCGTCGTACAGATAGCTTGTCTCTCCAATGCTTTTGAGCAGGTTTCCCCTGTGCCAGGTCATCTCCGTTCCGCCGAAATTCGTGCAGTTGCCCAGATTGTCGTAGGCAAACTCTTTCTCTCCACGCCGCGTCAGTCTCCCGCACTCGTATTCGTAATTTGTCCTCGCTCCGTTTGTTTCCTCCCAATCAAGGCTTCCGTCGGCGTTGTAACCGTAGGTCGTGTACGCGCCTCCCGCCGTCTCCTCCGCTATGAGCCTGTCCGCTTTGTCGTACATGTATTGCGCCTGCTGTCCCTCCGACACGGGATTCTCCCGCGTCAGCCTGCCGCGCGCGTCGTATTTGTTTTGGAAAACTTTGGAGATATTTTCCGACAAACCTAAGCCGTCATAGCTGTATGTTATTTTTTCCTTGCTCGTCGTGCCGTATTTGTACTCGTTTTTTATTGTCAAAAACTCGTATGCGTCCACGTTTATCTGCTTTTCTCCGAGTCTGCCCAGCTTGTCGTAAATATATTTTACTCTCCCTTGGTCTCCCTCTAACGGCATGGAGTTCACATTAAAATACTCTCCCGCCATGTCGTTTGTCGAAATCAATCTCGGCTCAATAAGCTTTTCTTTGTCGTAAACCGTTTCGGAACGCGAAGTATATTCGGCACAGATATACTCCGTCGTCTGTTCGTCGGTTTTTTTCATTTTAAAATCGCCTTTGTCGGAGGAGCTAATGTATCCCGTGCAGTTGTTGAAGTCGTCGTAAGTATAGGTATAGGTGCGGTTTTCAAAGGGGTCGTAAATCTCCGTCACCTCTGCCGCGCCTGCGCTTTCTTCAAGCGTCTGCCGCGTGAACACCGTCGTTTTCGCATTGCTTGCCCAGTCGCTTTTTTCCTCCAAGCTGCTCGTTCTTCCGTACTTGTCCGTCGTCACCTTGACTTCGTCCGCGCGCGTCGCGCTTCTGTAACGTCGGGCGGTAACCGTGCCCGCGGCGTAATCTGCTTCGTTTGTTACCAACAGGTTGCCCGTCGTCTGTCCCGACGCTTTCAGAAAAACTTTTGTCAAGTCGCCGGCATTGTTGTATTCAAAATCAAAGCAATAGTTACCCTCCCAATCGGCACCGACGGGCGCGACAGATTTCAGCCTGCCGTTTTGGTCGTAGTTCAGGATGTTTTTGCCGCCCGCGTTGTTCTCGACGCTCGCAATTCTTCTCAAAGCCGAGTCGTAGGTATATTGTGTAATCACAGCGTTCCCCGCCGCTTCCGTTCTGCCGTTTACCGCCGTGCTTTTAAGCATTCCCAACGGAGAGTCGAAGGTATCCGTGACTACGTTGAACGGAGTTTTTTGCTCTGTTTTTACGTCGGTTGCCGTCGTTTCGAAAACTATTTGCTCGTCGGTGTCGGGATGCCGCAAGGTTTTTTTGCAAAGCTCTCCGTACGCGTCGTACCCGTACAGCGTCCGGGCGCCGTATTCGTCCGTCTCGCACAGTACGCGGCCTTTCAGGTCGATGTAAGTCTTTGAAAAACTTTCTTTGTGCTCCGGCACGGGCTTGCCCTTGTCGTTTGTCTTTGCAAAACGGTTGCCTTCCGTTACCGTCATCATACAGCTTTCCGTTGTTTCAAGCTCGTCCGATTGAGTCAGAAAATGCGGAATAACGTAAGTGTAAACGTCGCCGTCGGGCGAAACGGTTTCATGAAAATATTGCGCGCGCGTGCCGTTTCCGTAAGCATCCGAACCGAAAACAAGCGGAAACTCCTTTTCGTCCGTGCACAGGATAACGCTGTCCACCTTTCGTTTTTCGGTGCAGTCGCAAAGCGACAAAACAAATTCCGCTCCGTTTGCGGATAGAGACCGCGCCTTGAATCTGCTCAGATACGTTGCCTGCAAATCCTTGTCCGACATATAACAATCTTCGTTTATTTCAAGCGTCTTGTATTCCGATACGCTGTTGTCGCGGTATTTAAGCCGAGTTACCTTGTCAAGCCCCGCCCATTCCGTGCCGTCGGTCAAACAATACCTCGAACTCGGCGCATAACACAGCCTCGCGTCGCCCAGCATAATGTCGGTTTTTGTTCCGTCGGTTAAAATTTCCAATTCTATTTTTTCGATGTCATCATTAGAAATCACTACGGGCACGGACACGTATTGCCACGCTCCCGCCGCGCTGCCGTCGACAACCGCAACGCCTTCGTCAATAACTTTGTTCGTCGCGGAGTTTCTTGACGACACGACAACTCTTGCTTTTGGCGACTTTACGCGCTTGTCAAGCCACAGCCAGAAGTTGACGCAAAAACGGCTGTAATGGGGACATTTCGATTTTCTGTACTCTGCGGCGGCCTCAGGCTCGATTATGTCCGTTATGCTGTTGCCGACAAATTTAACAACGTTCTGCCCGTTTATTTTTCTGTTCTGAACCGAACCGTAAAACGGTAGTTTTGCGCCCGCGATTTTCTCCGTCGTTCTGAGAGAGGTAGAGCTGACCACTTTGTGGCCCTTTTGAACTCTTCAATTCGTCAAGGGAAATTTCTTCATCCTTGCCGTTTATGTTATAGATGATTTCCATATAATCATCGAACAGATAAATTCTATCGATAAATGTCTCAATCAGTTTGGCTTTGCCTTCCTTAGTAGTCGTGTCAATCTTACGGAAGTTATAAAGCGCCATCCTGAATTGATCTTTGGTAAACAGCGGCCGCTCCGCCTGTTCTTTTTTTATTTCATCTTCTAACGCTCGTTTACTTTCCTCAAGCTCATTGAGCCTTTGGAGAAGAGCGTCCGACGCGACGCCTTTCTGTATGGCTGTTACAATATTGTCTATCTCTTTTTTCCTTTCTGAAAGTTGACTTTCAAGTCTGGGCAAAATAGTGTTTTCTTCATACTGCAATTCATAGAGCAAATCAACTAAGCGCTCGACAATATCGTCCTTCATTAAAAATTCCATAGTCTTAGCGACGACAAAATTTTCAATCTTATCTTTTTCTACCTTCTTTTTATCGCACTCGTGCTTTCGGGCGCGATTGCAAATATAGTAACGATAGACTTTGCCGTTCTTGCTCGTACCGGCATACGCCGTCATTAACGCCCCACATTTGCCGCAATAAAGATGAGTGGTAAGAAGATAATCATTACCTTCATTATGGGCGGCAGGGGCAATAGAATGCTTTTTAAGCGTCTGCTGCACTTTATCAAAAGTCTCTTTCGAAATTATAGCCGGAATACCATCTTCAATAACTATGCCTGAATGATTATATTCGCCTATATATGTACGACTGCCTAGCATGTACAATACGGTAGTGTAGCCGATAGGTTTGCCGTTAGCGCGCCGTATTTGTTTTTCTTTAAGATAGTTATAAATTTCTTTTGCAGTTTTCCCGTCGGCGCACATATCAAAGACAAGTCTGACTATAGGCGCGCTTTCTTCATCGATTGCCAGCTTGTGATCAACGACTTTGTAGCCGAGCGGAATAGAGCCGCCGTTCCATTTACCTTTAAGAGCATTTTCTCGGAAGCCGCGTTTAACGTTTTGAGAGAGGTTGGCTGAGTAGTATTCCGCCATGCCCTCTATCATAGATTCGAGGATAATACCTTCGGGACCGTCCGAAATATTTTCCTTAACGGAGATGAGCCGAACGCCGTTCTTGCGAAGAGTATAGCGATAGAAAGCAGAATCATAGCGGTTACGGGCAAACCTGTCCAACTTCCAGACGAGGACAACGTCGAACAGCTTTTTAGAGCTGTCGGATACCATTCTTTGAAAGTCGGGGCGGTCGTCCGTCTTTGCCGAAAAAGCGCGGTCTATGTACTCACCTACAATTTCTATTCCGTTGTATTCAGCGTAAGCTCTGCAATCTCGGATCTGACCTTCGATACTCTCTTCACGCTGGTTGTCGCTCGAATACCGAGCATAAATAACTGCTTTCATAGGCACCTCATTCTATCATATTTGAAATTTGAGCCATGAATTCATCGAAATCAATATAAGGAACTCCACACAATTCACAAATATTGGGAATTTGTGCTGAATTCGGTTTAAATGATTCTACCGTAACGACCGTAGCTCCGATTGCTTTTGCCTTTGCTACTAAATACGCATCTGCAGAAGGTCTATTTGATAAAATATTTTTCAAATGAATGGATTCCTGCATCTTGCTATTCTGAAAAATGGTTCTTATAATTAAGGATTCCGCATTCGTTGGATTTAGGAACATATTTTTATGCTTTTCAATCCACTGCATGTTCTGTCCTTCAGGCGCAAAATGTTTTTTTAATTCATTATAACACTCATCAACCGATAGAATATCTTGTCCAATAAGAACTTCAAGTTTATCCCAGACCTTAACAAAATAAATTCCCTGCTTGGGAAAATGATCCAAGAGTTTTCGTAGCACACATGTATCCAATAAGAAAATCATTACTTCATCCCCCTAAAAAACGCTGATTCTAATTTGGGGAGATTCTCAATCTTGCTACTCAACATTTCACCTGCACGATATGAATCAATTTTACCAGCAAAATATTGATTAAATACAGCACCAGTATATTGATATCCTAAATATGCAAGTTTTGTATAATAATGATTCCCTCCAGAACTTTTTTGCCCATCTCCAGCACCCTTCGCGCGAATCGCATCGCCATAAAAGTATTCTTTTAAGACATTATAATCATCCGCAGTTATATACCTTAAAGAATATAATTTATACATTACCGCCTCTTTGCTTACCGAATACGTTTTCGCTAAATCGGCAATAAGAATGTCAGTTATAGACTTCCCTCTAATTTCCGCTTTAAAATCATCAGTTGGAATTAAAAACTCATTTGCAAACGAGTCACAATCCTTTTCTGTTACTGTTTGATCCGCATCTAGGTAACTATAAAAGTCATCCCTGATTATTTCCGCTCCGCCAGTTTTTGAAATTAGATGATAAAGTTCATGAAACAAGGTAAAACTCTGTCTTGCAAACGACATTGCGTTATTAATTATTATAATGGGAAATTCTATATCATATAAGCAAAGCCCTGAAACAGAATTGTCTCCAAACGAATCTTTGAAAACATAGATACCCTGTTCATAGAACTTCTCTCGAAAATATTCAAAAACCACCTTATCACTTTTTCGCTGTTTCTGTGCTTTAATTGGAAATGATAAGCGATTTCTAATATATTTTGCCAAATCAACAATGCTGACAGGGAAGTTTTCTGTCTCAGATAAAATACAGTATCGATCACCGTATATTTCTCGTAAGTATATTTGATATGCCTGCGCCTTTTCAAATTGCTTAATGATGTGTTTACTGAATGAAGAGATTACGCTATTGGGGAGAGTACGAAGTTCTCCATTAATTTCAGGCAAGGCGGGTGGAGCAGGGAAAAAGAATAACGCGCTCGGCTTTTGAAACAATTCGCTTATTTTTTTTAGCATAGCATATGTTGGGAACTCTTCGTTTCGCTCCCATCTTTCATAGCGCTGTTTGTCTATACCTATTGCTTGTGCAGCGACTTCTGTTGACATATTATAATGTTCGCGCGCCCACTGAATAATTGCGCCATTTACACCTGTTAAAGCTTCTGCCATATTATTCCTTTCCTTTTCGTAATTCACAAAGCCCCTTAATTTTGATTCTATTCGGTCTATGTATAATCCGACAATAGCTGCATATTTCTGCAATCTTAGTCCAGCTTTTGAGACTCTCTACACGTTGGTGTTGCTCAAATAACGAAATTACATTAACAACGCTTAATGGATTATTTTTTATCATTTTTTTTAATTGGAGCAGGCTTAATTTTAGGCATTGGGACTGCTTTTGTAAATGTAGGAGTACTTGCCCCATTACCCCTATAATTAATTTTAGGCTCTTTATTTGTACTATTTGTATTATTCATACACACACCTCATATTAAATTTTCAAAATAGTCTATAGTTTTATTAGTTGCAATTGTTACAATCTTTTCAATTTCAGGTAACACATCGTTTTTTAAGTAGTTAGATTGTATTTCTTGCTCACGCTTCATGAAAACAGCCATTTGCGTTCGTATATCACAGATCGGGATTTCCCCATTAGCTATTTCTCGCCAAAAACTTTCCGCCTCGTTATACATTACATCAAGTTTTCCAACCATTTCTCTTATTTCGCTCTTCCGTGTTTCAAACGGGAAATATTCTGAAAGAGCCGATATGACCTGACAAATTATAGAAGCGAACAAGCACAAAAATCTAACCCATTCGATAGAAAACCAAGCTGTTAAAGCAGCCACTGATAAAGCGGTTAGCACTACCATGGCATATTTAATTGCCCTTAAAATGGTAACGCAGCGCTTAAAATGTTGATTTAAATAAATAATATCAAATTTCAATTGCTGTAATTTTTTCCAAAAGCTTTTCTGATAATAAAACTCGTCATCCGTAGTGTCCATTTCAATTTAACCCTATTTACTTTTATGCTTTAATAAATCTCATACAATTTCCGCTATCTCCTGCCTATACCACACATTCGGTGCTGTTGTGGAATTATAAGCAGCTTCAAATAAGCGGTAAAGATTGCCGTATGTTAATCTCTTTTTGAGGATTGTTTTTATCTCGCTTGTCTGCAAGGGGATAATCTTCATACCTTCAACAAAACGTGTTCCATCGACTGAGTAATAGGGGTTAGACTTCCTCATTCTAAAATCAGATATCACATTGACATGGAGATATGTCGTTGCAAATAAGCAATAAGCCTGCTCATCAGTGTGGGATAAGAGATAATCACCTAAATGTCTCGAAACAGGCTCCATTTCCATGCGGCGTTGATTTGTGCTGCTTGCGAGCGTTGCTTCCAAAAGAAGGGTATGAGCAGGATAGTCTTCCGTCGCTTCGTATTTATAGGTTATATCTTCATGTCCGCCTGCTGCGTGGGTTACAGGAAGTAAATCGGCATCGAGAGATAAATTCATATATTCGAGGACTTTACCCTTTCTACCCGAAATCTTATACCAGGCAACCGCCAACACATATTCAAAAATAGTAGGAACATCAGCGTTGTTCGTAACCATAGACTGAATATCGCCATCTCTTCTGTCTTCAAATGCCGACATAAGCTCTATGATCTTCTCATCCGTAAACTTACTGTCAACCATCGCATTGAAGCGTTCATAGCGTTCTCTGTCAACAAAGGCTTGTACATCATACAAGTTGCGAACTTGAACGCCATAAATTTCTTCAACCTTAGCGAAAATTTGATTTTCAGTTATCTGAGCGCTGACAATGGCTTCCAATGAAATATTCGATGACAGATTATCGTCAGAAGTATAGGCTAATGCCGTGAGATTTTGCTCCGATATTTTGAAGAAGCAATTAGGGATTATATCAAACTTGACTTTATCGTCCTGAAACAATATTGTATCAGTCGTCCTGAAATAGCGTCTGTTAAGGTCAAAGTAATCTGAAAGAGTGCTCTTTGCTTTAAACAAATGCATTAATTTGAAAAATTCAGTTTTGAATTCCGTCTCGTCAGCGCAGTTGAATAAATGCGCTCGAATATTTACTGAAGCAAACCCTTCCTTATTAACTTTACTTGTTAAAGAGGTATTGAATAAATACTGTTTCCAAAAAATTTTACTTTTTCCACTGATTGATTTTGTGGCATTAAAGAGATTGATTGCCGCTTCGTCAGAACGAGTATCTATAACGTCCTGTAATGCCTTATACAGTTTGAAATACGGCTTATCATAAGAACGGCTCTTACGATTCATACCGACTTCTGTAATGACATTCTCAGTAACATCGCTTTTAAGTAGGATATCAAGAGCTTCCCGATAATTCGACATATCCATAAGGATATTGATTATCGTCTCATCAATAGTACCATTACCGCTGCGAATCCTTTCAATGCTACCAAATACTTCTTGAGTTTTTGTCTCATTAATAGCCAACGGCAACAGATATGTAAATTCATCAAACGACAGCTCTCCCAAACGATTGAGCGCCATTATCATCACAATATACGGCCGCACATATCCGTTATCGATAGGAGAATAGACTTTAAGAAGCTGTTTCAGATAAATAAAACTATCTGCCGGAATTTGGAGGAGATTGTTAGTGTTGAAATCAGCGTTTAAAGCTATTTGCAATAATGCATTGCCCGCTTCCGTAAGTCTGCGTTCATCGTCTATTAACCCAAGGTCAACAAGACCAGATGTCTTCTCTCTCGCATCTTTTGCTTTACGCGGCGCATCTCCTTCAATAAAATCATTCTCCTTGAGATGATTATAATATTGCTCCTGCAAAGACTCATTTTCAGACCATTGCTGATTAACAAAAGCAGGCTTTGCCCAAAAATCGCGTAAAAGTTCAAGTTGCCTTTCAATCTTTCTATTGAATTCAACCATGCGGAAGCTTGTAGTTCCAAGCGACCAACAATAACTCTTGTATGCCGGCATTTTATTTTCCCCTCTTAGTAGTTTACAATCAATACTTCATCCGTCTTGGATGTTCTGTCTTTTGTGTGGTAATTGGAATTGGAATAGGTATAGTCAAGATAGATAACTCGGTATTTGCCAATATTCCGATTGACCCAATCAAGTAAAAGTTTATTTTCCTTACCCTTAGATTGCAGCACGTTTGAAAGAGCAAAGCGAATTCCGCGATCATTCAGTTTGTCTAAATAATTCAAAAGCTCCTTTTCCAGTTCCTCATTCCAACCGTCTTGTTCATTGTATGTCGCGCAGGTTATCAAGTAGGGAGGATCAACGTATACAAATGTCTTGTCGTTCCAATCTTCATCAGATATTTCCCTGAAATCGTTGCTTTCAAAGGTATAATCACCGCTCTTTAATCTGTCAATGAATGCCGATAATTTTTCACGCATTTTCCTATTGAAATCACGTTTACCTGCGGGCAGATTGAATTCACCACGCCTATTAAATCTTATCTGATTATTGAAGGAATAGACTATGAGCACATAAAGAGTTATATAGTAGCCATAATCCTTATTCTGCATTTTGTTGAAGTCTTCCCTCAACCTGAGATAACCATCCGTATTATACTTTGACAATCCGTCTGCACTGTTGCAGCCGTAGTATTCATAACCGTACTTATCCGAATCAGAAAGCCCGTATTCTTTGATTATCGAATCAATCAAGCGAAACGTTTCTTCCTTATCCATGTTCTTGAAAGTGCCGAACATGTATCGTATAATGGAATTATTGTCGTTAAACAGCACCCTATTGCAGGGAACGTTAATACCTACATTACCTCCACCGCAAAACAAGTCGACAAAATAATCTATATCTTTAGGAAAGTGCGGAAGAATCTGAGGAAGCAATTTGTATTTGCCTCCCGTATAATTTAACGGAGACTGTATAAGCTCTTTCTGCTGATAGTCGTAACATTCGCATAGGAACAATCTTTCTTCGTTATCTTTTATATCCGATTTCCCGGCACTGAACGCCTTATATTTTTCGGCAAAGACCTTAACTTTGCCCTTGCGGGACAATATTCTCATTATATCATCGTCGCTTATCTTGGCATTAGAACGTCCGTTGCCTTTCTCTGCCATATTGTTATACGACAACAGAATATACTTAGCTTTTATTTTTGATACAAGATCCTCAAACGCCTTTGCTGCGCTGGATGTACAATAATCGCTCTTCAGTTTGCTTCTGTCCATCTTTAAGGCAACACCCGTTACGGCAGGCTTCTCCCACCTTGCAACATTTTCAAGTAAATGGTATGCGTCACAGTACTGACGCGAATTATAGGGGGGGTCGATATAGACTAAATCAGATTCTATCCGCTCAACAAGTTTATTTGCATCTTCATTGTAACATTGATTGTTCTGATTATTATCATTTGAAGCAAGCGGAAGAGTCAGCTCCAAATGCTTTTCAAAAGTTGCCCCTTTGATATACGCATCGTAATGCCCGCAAGTATTTGCTATCTTATCCATCGCATAAAGAAGAGAGGTAATGAGAATAGCCCTTTCTCTGGCATTGATTTCCCCTGCGTTGTAGCGCTTTTCTATATCCTCGCGAATAAATCCTATTTTACGACAATCCGCAGCTGAGAAAAACGTGTCCGAAAAGTTTTCGGACATATAATTCTCCTCACGGGGTTGTGCAAGGTTATAATAGTATACGAGAGCTCCAACTTTGACCTCATCATATTTTTGAGAACCGAACCAAGCAATGTGACAAATATAATTAAAATAAAGGATGTCGTTTGTTATGAGCTTTTTATCAGTAAAAGCAGAAGCGACAGAACCCGTTCCGGCAAAAATATCCGCAACAGTATTTATCCCTTGACATTCAGTTGCAATAGTGCTCTTGATGAAGTCAAGGAGTTTATACTTATTCCCCAAATAACGCCTATTGTTTATCTTAGTCGTCTTCATATTCTGCTGAACAAACTCCATGAAAGCCGATTGGTTGATATTCAGACTCTCTATTTCTTTTTTTGACAGTAACATTGTCGACATAACTTTCACCTATGCAACTAAAATTGACCTATATAGTATAAGTATATACTATTTTTCAGCTGAATTCAATAGTTTTACGCCTATTTTTTCTTTAAAATCGGATGCACTTAATAAAACGCATCTTTTATGTGACTATAATAATTATA
>OJNR01001551.1_pt1 | contig 10664 bp, 7 predicted proteins | sample 1597901 | NCBI WGS metagenome assembly OJNR01 (sample SAMN01915223, study PRJEB22387) | human gut metagenome | isolation source: stool | host: Homo sapiens | place: USA | reverse complement strand
TTATATTTGCAACAATCAAAAAAAGGCGGTATCCACAAACGATATATGAAGAGGATAATACAATACGATAACGAATTCGAGTTGATTGTCGCGCTCAAAAAAGGGGAACACGACGCATACTCTTATTTATTTTCAAAGTATTACAACGACCTTGTTCTATACGGTGGAACAATCATACAAAACCAGGAAGTCTGCGAAGACATCGTTCAGAATATATTCCTTTACATCTGGGACAACCGGGAGAGTATCCAAATCAAATCGCTCAAATCCTACCTCCTGCGAGCGGTCCGGAACAGTTGCTTCGACGAAATAAAGCACTACAAGATAGTAAACGAGCATACCGATTTTGTCACCAGACAAAATACCCTGGAAATCAACGATACCGAAGAATACATCCTGTTTTCCGAACTTAATGCCAAACTGCAAGAGGCGATAGAGATGCTGCCCGAAGAAGAAAAAACCACATTCAAGATGAGTAGAATACACGAAATGAAATATCAACAGATAGCCGAGGAGTTACAGGTTTCGGTACGGACCGTCGAAGTCCGAATCGCCAAATCCATAAAACACCTCAAAGTGTTGTTAAATGATTTTTTTCCTTTCTTATTATTTATTCTCATTTGATAATTGTGGATGAACCCTACTCAATCGTCATACTTAAACAAATGGTACATAATCGATGAATCTCAAACGACGACTTTTCAAAATCGCACATACGATTTTCACGATAGGTTTAGGTATTTCAGTGTCAACTAAAAGCAGAAGGTAAAATGAAAAACGAAGATATAATAACCAGAATCCTCTCGGGAAACGCCGACCCGGCCGATGTAAAGGCCTTTACGGCATGGCTGAACGAGTGTGAAGAAAACAAGACCGAGTTCCGCCGGTTAAAGAACATTTGGGATGCAACCCATCCGGCTTTCAATCCGGCTCAAATCGACACGCGCAAAGCCGAAAGCCGATTCTTCGAAAAAATCGGCAAAGAGCAACGATCGAGCCGAATCGCTGCCTTTACAAACTTCATGTACCGGGCGGCCGCCATACTCTTCATTCCCCTGCTCATCGCCACCCTCTATCTATACAACCAGAACGCACATCGGTCCTCTGCCGGCCGCCCGACAGCCATGCAGACCATCTCGGTCCCCTACGGAATTACCTCTTCGGTCGAGCTGCCCGACGGCTCTACCGTCTGGCTCAACTCGGGGACCTCCTTCAAATATCCCGTCCAGTTCGACAGCAACACCCGGCAGGTCGAGCTCATTGAGGGCGAAGCCTTCTTCGAGGTACAAGCCGACCCGCAGCACCCCTTCATCGTCAACACCAACCACATCAGTGTCACGGCCACCGGCACACGATTCAACGTCAACGCCTATCCCAACGAGAGCAGCCTCTATGTCTCGCTCGACAAAGGCCGGGTAAACATAACCGACCACACAACCCAAAAGCTCATTGCCATGAGCCCCGGCGAAATACTGAACTACAACAAGGCCGACAACTCCTACTCCCTCCGCCCGGGTAATGTCTATAACAACTACGCCTGGATCGACGGCATCACCATCTTCCGGGATGTCACCCTCAAAGAGGTATTCAACAAACTGGAACAGAAGTATAACGTAAAATTCATGATCCAGGACCCCGAAATCAACAGCTACCCCTACCATGCCACCTTCGAGAACGAATCGCTCAGCGAAATTCTGGACCTCCTGGAAGAGGGTAACGCCATCTCGTGCAAAGACATAAGCAAGCAACACAACGAGGTCAAGGGCAAGAAGGTATACCAAGTCTCCAAAATCAGGAAATAGGCCCCGATTGAGCCGATGAACAAAACAATTTGAACTGCTGAACAAACCGGATTTCTCATACAGGCACTATCTTTGCCCTCGAGGGTGAGAGACCGACGACCGGTCGCCCCACCCGATGATGTAACCTAAAATTGTACCGACGTATGAAGAAACTCGTTTATCTTTTTCTGGCAATGACTTTGGCCTGGGGCGCCCTGGCCTGCAAGGGCGACGAACCGGCCTCGAACGGTGAACAACCCGAGAATACGGGCAGCGGCTCTGGTTCCGACGACCCCGACGTCGTCCCCTCCGACTCGCCCGACACCCCCGGCGACACCAACTCCGTCCTGGGGCATACCCTCATTGTCTATTACAGCTACACCAACCACACCCACACGATTGTGACCGAGCTGCAAAAGCTCGTCAATGCCGACGTGGTGCGGGTTGAACCGGCCCAAAAGGGCATCGACTATGCGGCCAACAACTATGCCATAGGCAGCGCCCTGATTGCCGCCATCCGCGAGAACCCCGACGATGCCGCTTCCTACCCGGCCATCGACCCCGTCGAGGTCGATTTCAGCAGCTACAACACCATTGTCGTGGGGGCTCCCCTCTGGTGGAGCAACATGGCGGCCCCGCTGCAGACCTTCCTGTTCAACTACGGTTCCCGGATGGCCGGCAAACAGATAGGGCTGATTGTGTCGAGCGCCAGCAGCGGAATCAGCGGAGTCGAGGCCGACGCCCGGCGCCTGATTCCCGACGGCCGGTTCCTGTCGCCCAGCCTCTGGATTCGCTCGTCGCAGACCTCAGACTGTCACGCCATGCTCACCGATTGGCTGGACGAAGTCGGCCTGCCCAAATAGGAACTACTATCGCCCCCAACTACTTCCCTCCCGCGTATCGTTTTCCCCCCCTCCCACGGTACACGGGCGGTCCCTCGGCTCGGGATGCCCCGCAACTCCCGGGCCGAACTTTTTTTTACCCCTTTTCCCCCACGAAGAAGAGGTGCCGCCACAGAAAAAAAGTCGGGCAAGGCGTCCATTCGGCTCCCGACTTTTTGTACATTTGTTTCAAGAAACCTATCGGAATAACCGTTATGATCAAGATATATGGCATGAGCACCTGCCCCGACTGCACCTACGTCGAGGAGCAGGTCAAAGGCAACAGCCGCTACGAAGTGATCGACATCGGGCGGCACGTGAGAGACCTCAAAGCCTTTCTGCGGCTGCGCGACACCCACCCGGCATTCGACGGCGCCAAGCGCGCAGGAGCGGTGGGCATACCCTGTTTCGTACTCGACGACGGCACCGTCACCCTCGTGGCCGAAGAGGCCGGCCTGCACGCCCGCCCCGTGGCCGACGGCTCGGCCTGCAACCTCGACGGCAGCGGCTGCTGACCCCGCCACACACACCTCTGCCCTATGGAAACGGCCATGCCTCTCGTTCTCTTCCTCCACGGCTTCTTCGCCGCGGGAGCCTGTGCGCCTGCCCAAGCCTTGACTCAAGGTCTCGCGGGGCAAGCCCGGGTAGTTGCGCCCGACCTGCCGCTGCACCCCGGCGAGGCGCTCGACCTCGTCCATCGGCTATGCCTGCAACTCCACCCCGCCGCGATTGTGGGCAACAGCAACGGCGCATTCTTGGCCCAGATGGTGGCCTCGCGCCTGGGGCTGCCCGCGCTGCTGGGTAACCCCCACCTCGAGATGACCCGCTTCCTCACCCCGCGCCTCGGGCCCCACGAATACAAAGCCCCGCGTGCCGACGGCCGCCAGCACTTCGTCATCGACCAGCCCCTCATCGACGAGTTTGCCCGGCTGCAACTGCACCAGTGGGACTACGACTCCCCCGCCAATCGCGACCGCATCTGGGGCCTCTTCGGCACGAGCGACACGCTGGCCCACTACGAACCCCTCTTCCTCGAGCACTACACCCACGCCTTCCACTTCCCCGGGGTCCACACCCCTACCCCCGACGAGGTGCTGCGCTACTACGTGCCGCTGGTCGTGCAGCTCATCGACCGCTACGCCACCCGGTAGCCGCCGGCTCTCCCCGCCGCCCCCGCTTGCGAAAACCATCCGTTTTCATTTGCCACACCACAACTCTTTTTGTACCTTTGTTTAAATTTACAAACGATAACAAGGAAATAGAGCGATACTCGCATAAACAACCTCCCTATGAGCGAAGAAGAATTGCAGAAACAGACCTCTGTCAACATACAAGAAAAGGCGAACCTCATCTGGTCTATCGCCGATAAACTGGTGGGTCTATACAAGCCTCACGAGTATGGCCGGGTAATACTGCCCATGTGTGTCATCAAGCGGTTCGAAGATACCCTGGCCCCCACCAAAGAGGCCGTGATAAAGACCAACCAAGAGCTCGATGCCAAAGGTATCGTGGTTAAGAAGGGATTTCTCGAAGCGGCTGCCCAACAACACTTCTACAACACCAGCCGATTCACCTTCGACATTCTGCTGGCCGATGCCGACAACATCAAAGACAACTTCGAGAACTACCTGAGCCACTTCTCCGAGAATGTAATCGACATCATCAACTGCATGGAGTTCCACAACGAAATCAAGAAGCTGGCCGACAACAACCGCCTCTACCTGGTCATCAAGGAGTTCTGCTCGGCAAAAGCCTATCTGGGGGCCGATATGGTATCGTCGGTAGATATGGGCTACATTTTCGAAGAGCTGGTGCGCAAATTCTCCGAGTCGTACAACGACCAGGCAGGAGCCCACTTTACGGCCCGCGACATCATCTACCTGATGAGCGAGTTGCTGGTAGGCGACCGGGAAGCTCAAATGAAAGAACAAGGCATTGTCGCCTCTATCTACGACATGGCCATGGGCACCAGCCAGATGTTGGCCTGCCTCGACGAGCGCTTCCGGCAGATCGACCCCGAGGCCGAAATCACCTGCTTCGGGCAGGAGCTGAACCCGCAAACCTACGGCATTGCCAAGGCCGACATGCTCATCAAGGGTGGCAATACCGACAACATGCGGTTGGGCGATACCCTGGGCAACGACCAGTTCAAGGAGTATCACTTCGACTACATCATCTCCAATCCTCCCTTCGGTATCGATTGGGAGGCCTCCGAAAAGAGAGTCGTGGCCGAGCACGAATTAGGCGAGGCCGGCCGCTTTGCTCCAGGTTTGCCGGCCAAGGGCGACGGGCAGATGCTCTTCATGCTCAACGGTGTAGCCAAGCTCAAAGACGACGGCCGCATGGCCATCATCCAAAACGGGTCGCCGCTGTTCAAGGGCGACGCCGGCAGCGGCGAGAGCGCCATACGCGGCTATCTGCTCGAACACGACTGGCTCGAAGCCATCATACAGTTGCCCAACGACCTATTCTACAACACCGGCATTGCCACCTATATTTGGGTGGTATGCAAAAACAAGACCGAAGAGCGTACCGGCAAAGTACAGCTTATCGACGCGAGCAAATGCTTCGAAAAGCTGCGCAAGCCGCTCGGCAACAAGCGGGTAGAGATTTCTACCGTCTGCCGCAACCTCATCATGCAAGCCTATCGGGGTTTCACCGATTGGGAGTATACCGATGAACAGAACCCGCAACTCAAGGTAGAAAGCAAGATAAAAGAGGTGGAGGACTTCAAGTTTACAAAACTGATTATAAACCGCCCCCTCCGTCTGGAATACAAAGACATCCACTTCGACGAGGCTACGGCAGCCGGCTATAAGGAGGCCGACAGAGCCCTGCTGAAAGAGGTGGCCACATACTGGGAAAACAACCTGCCCAGCCATGAAGGATGCCCCGATATTACATTCTTCCTCGCCCTGAAGAGGGCCAAGATAAAGGTGCCGCAAGGAAAAGTCGCCCTTCTGAGAAACTATTTTGGCAAACGCAACGCCGATATAGCAGAGGCCTACGTAAAGCCTACCGACCCGGAAAGCGGATTTGCCCCCGACCCGGAACTGAAAGACAGCGAGATTATTCCGTGGAAAGAGGACCTTGCGGAATACCTCGACAAGAATGTGCGCCCGTATGCCCCCGACTTCTGGTACAACGAAGCCGAAAGCAAAATCGGCTACGAAATACCTTTTACCCGCGAATTTTACAAATACACTCCGCTCGCGCCCAGCGCTGTCATTTTCGATGAACTGAAAGAGTTGGAAAAGAGAGAGTCGGACCTGATGTCCAGACTATTGAGGTAATGACGAACGGCAAAGGAACCTTTACGAACGAGATTGATTTCTCTGACTATGACAAACAGAAGGATTTGACGGTTATGGAAAACAGATACGATAGATATAAAGACAGTGGCATCGCTTGGATTGGGGAGATTCCAGAGCATTGGGAGGTAAGAAAAGGGAAAAATATTTTTAAATTAAGGAATTCAAAAGGGAATAGTAATGCAATTCTACTTGCTGCTACTCAAAAATATGGGATGATTCCTCAATCTCAAATAGAAGGAGTAGTTCAGGTAAAACAAAATACAAACCTTAATACATTTAAGACTGTACATAAACATGATTATGTAATTAGTTTACGGAGTTTTCAAGGAGGATTTGAAATATCTGAATATGAAGGAGTTTGTTCCCCTGCATATCAAGTATTTTACAGTACAATACCATGTTGTAATTATTTTTTCAAATATCTATCTAAAAGTTATGGTTTTATATCACAAATAAATGCTTTCACTCTTGGTATAAGAGAAGGGAAAAATATTCAATATGAAGACTTCTCTTTAATGAAGTTACCATTTCCAGTATTGCACGAGCAACAGGCCATAGCCGACTACCTCGACCGGCGGTGCAGCGAGATAGACGACCTGATAGCTTTGCAAGAGGAGATGATAACCAAACTGCAAAGCTACAAGCAATCGGTCATTACCGAAGCGGTTACCCGGGGTCTCGATAAGAATGTCCCCTTGAAAGATAGCGGTATCGATTGGATTGGGAAAGTCCCGGAGCATTGGAAGGTAAAACGATTAAAATTCTCTTGTAATATTTTTGGTCGTATAGGCTTTAGAGGGTATAAATCTGACGATTTAGTATCTGAAGGGGAAGGAGCCATAACCCTAAGTCCATCTAATATGAAAGATATGAAAATGGATTATACAAATAGGACCTATTTATCTTGGAAGAAGTATTACGAATCTCCTGAAATAATAATATCAAATAATGATATACTTATGGTTAAGACAGGTTCAACATATGGAAAATGTTCATTTGTTGAAAATATACCAATGGAATGTACTATAAATCCACAGATTGTTGTTCTTAAACGACATAAGGATTATTCCAAGTTCTTGGCATATAGTTTCCAAACGCAAGCCACAAGAGCTTTTATTGAAACATCTGTTGTTGGAGGGACAATACCAACTATAGCTCAAGAAAAAATCATGAATTATGTTTTTGTATTTCCCCCTCTCGCCGAGCAACAGGCCATAGCCGACTACCTCGACCAGCGGTGCAGCGAGATAGACGAACTCATCGCCCTCAAGCAACAGAAAATCGAAAAGTTGAAGGAGTACAAAAAATCATTGATATTCGAGTGCGTAACCGGAAAAAGGAAAGTGAGTTGACAGGAAAAACACCAAGAGCCACCAATAGCACATTGTGGCTGACAGACAACTAAAAAAAAGGGAGATTGATTATGGATACCACAGGATTGAAAGAGAAGAATTTCGAGGCCGACATCGAGCTCTATCTGCTCACCGAGGGCGGCTACACGCCGGGCAATCAAGCGACCTACGACAAAGAGCGTGCCATAGATATGCCGGTATTGGTCTCTTTTATCGAGAAGACTCAGCCCAAAGCCTGGAAACGCTACACGACCAAATATGGCGACAAGGCCGAGAACCGGCTCTACCGCCTGTTTCAAGAAAACGTGACACGCTATGGCCTCATTCATGTACTGCGCAAAGGCATCACCGATGCCGGCATACCCATCCGGTTCTGCTATTTTGCACCGGCCTCGTGGCTAAATGATGAACTGGTGGCCAACTACCGGGCCAACATTCTCACGGTCACCCGGCAGTTTGCCTACTCGGTACACAACCGCAACGCCATAGATATGGTACTGTCGCTCAACGGTATCCCGGTAGTGGCTCTCGAACTGAAAAACCAGTTTACCGGACAGAATATCGAAAACTCGAAACGCCAGTGGCGCGAAGACCGCGACCCGCAGGAACCGCTGTTCCGGTTCGACAACCGCATATTGGCCTACTTCGGGGTAGACCTGTATGAAGTGGCCCTGACCACCGAACTGAAAAGGGAGAAGACCTTTTTTATCCCCTTCAACCAAGGGTCGAACGGTGCAGGCCAAGTGGGTGGTGCAGGCAATCCCGAGCGCCAGGACGGGGGCTATGTAACCTCGTATCTGTGGGAACACATCTTGAACCGGGAGATGCTGCTGGCCATCCTGCAACGCTACATATCCCGGCAGCAAGAGGAGAAACTGAAAATCGTCGTCGACAAGCATGGCCAGGAAAAAGAGGTGACCGAAACCTCGGTAAAGATCATATTCCCGCGCTACCACCAACTCGATGTGGTGGAGAAGCTGGTAGCCGATACGTACCGGAACCACACCCAAGAGGCCGACAACGAAGACGACGAAACGGCCGGCTACAGCCTGGCGGCCGAACCGCTGGGACCCTATCTGGCTCACTGCCCCACCCCCAGACGCCACACCGGCAACAACTTCCTGATTCAACACTCGGCCGGCTCGGGCAAATCGAACTCGATAGCCTGGCTCACCTACCGGCTGGCCTCGCTGCAAAATGCCCGCCAGCAAAACATGTTTAACAGCGTGTTTGTGATTACCGACCGACGGGTATTGAACAAACAGTTACAAAGCACCATCCTGGGGTTCGACCACATCGAGGGGCAGATAGAGACCATCACCGACAACGACAACTCGGAGAAACTGGCCCAGGTAATCAACAACGATAACTCCCGCATCGTCATCACCACACTGCACCGGTTCCCCATCATCTACAAAGAGCTGAGCAGCCGCAGCGGCAAACGCTATGCCATAGTCATAGACGAGGCTCACTCGTCGCAATCGGGGAAGAGCGCCGAGAAACTGAAGGCGGCCCTGGCCGATACCGACGAGGCCTTGCGGGAATATGCCGAACAGGAGGAACTCGAAGTGGAGGCTCTGGAGAAGAAACGCGACGCGCTGCTCGAAGACCTGCTGGCCCAGGGACAACACCGCAACCTCTACTTCTATGCCTTCACGGCCACCCCTAAGCCCAAGACTTTGCAAACCTTCGGCGAACTGGTAGAAAAGGGCGAGACACCCGAGAAAGACCGGTATGCCGCTTACCATACCTACTCGATGCTGCAGGCCATCGAAGAGGGGTTTATCATGGATGTACTCAAATACTATACCACCTACGAGACCACCTACGAAATAACCAAAAGCATCGAAAACGACCCCTCGTACGAAGAGACCCCGGCCACCCGTGCCATCAAAGCCTATCACGACAATCACCAGCATGTGATTGAACAGAAAACAGCCATCGTGGTCGAGAAATTCAGAGAGGTGACCCTGAACGCCATGCAGGGCAAGGCCAAGGCCATGCTGGTGTGCCCGTCGCGCGCCCATGCCGTAAGGTATTTCCTGCAAATCAAGCGATACTGCGCCGAGCACCATATCGACGACGTGAAACCCATGGTCGCCTTTTCGGGGGTCGTATCGTATGAAGGCATCGAGTATACCGAACCCAAGCTGAATTCGGCCGACGGGCGCAACATATCGGAGAGCCGCCTGCCCCTCTATTTTGCCTCGGACCTGTACAACTTGCTGGTCGTAGCCGACAAATATCAGACCGGGTTTGACGAACCACGCCTGCACACGATGTTTGTAGACAAGAAACTGAAAAACGTGAAGGCCGTGCAGACCCTGTCGCGCCTGAACCGGTGGCACAAGGATAAAAAAGACACGTATGTACTCGACTTCTGCAACACGCCCGAAGAGATAAAGAAATCGTTTGAGCCTTTCTACAAAGGCACAGAACTGATAAAACCGGTAGATGTAAACTACGTGTACACCTTCCGCCAGGATATACAGATGTACCACCTGTGGAGCGAGGCGGACGAGCAACGGTTCTACGACCTGCTAAGCGGAATTGAGAAGCAGAAGGACCGGCTGGGAGCTCTGTCGAATGCCTTCAAGAGCACGATTGCCCGCTACGAAGCACTGGACGGGGAGAAGCGTTTTGCCGTGCGGTCGAAGATAAAGAATTTCATACGGTTCTATGCCTACATGGCCCAAATAGAACGCACCTACGACAAGAGTCTTTACAAGGCTTATGTCTATGCCGACTACCTGTACCGCCTGTTGCCGAAGAACGCCAAGACCAGAGTAGACCTGAACAAGCAAATCATGCTGCTCTACTCGAAAATAACCGAGGGCGAAACGGTCTCTATCACACTGGACTCGCACGTAAAACCGCTTGAGGGAGAAAAGCCCAAGGGAAGCAAACCGCAAACCGCCAAAAAGGACCTGTTGAGCCAGATTATCGACAAGGTGAACCTCATGTATCAAGGGAACTTCTCGGAAAGCGACCGGGTGATTGTGGAGACAATCTACGACAAAATGGTGGCTACCGAAAAGAAAAAGTTGACCAAGCAGGCCAACAATACCGATGCCAAACAGTTCGAAGAGAGCATCTTCCCGCATATATTCGACGAGGTGGCCCGAACCTGCTATGTAGAGCAGATGGATTCGTTTGGCAAGCTGTTTGAAAATCCCGACTTCTACAAAAACGTGATGACCCAGATGGCTCAAATCATCTACGAAAGCTATAAAGGGAAACGGTATTGAACCCCACCCCATCCGCAGAGATAGACAAAAACAAGGGGGTGACCCAAAAGTCAATAAAGACAGAACGGGTTACCCTTTTTCATTATCT
>OJNR01001550.1_pt1 | contig 10667 bp, 10 predicted proteins | sample 1597901 | NCBI WGS metagenome assembly OJNR01 (sample SAMN01915223, study PRJEB22387) | human gut metagenome | isolation source: stool | host: Homo sapiens | place: USA | reverse complement strand
TGAGCGGAATGGCCCGTGCCACATCGGGCGACAGATGCAGCCCGATTTTTTTTACGTTTACGACAGAGACGGCAATGAGGTCGATGTCGGGTATCTGTTCCTGCACCATCATCGCCTCTATCATCTCTTTCAGTCCTATTTCATGGGCACTCAGTAGCGGCGGATAGTCCTGTGAATAATGGGGTTTTATGTGCCTTATCGTCCCCGGTGCATTCCCGTCGAGCGTGGCGTCGATGAGAATCACGCGCTTGTACTCTTGTAAGAGGCCGATGAGGGCGATGCCTCCGGTACCTCCGTCGAGCAGGTCGACCCACGGGGGGAGGTTTTCTTTCTGCAAGGAATCGACGGCATGTATGCCGACGCCCTCGTCGCTCAACACGAGGTTGCCCACACCCATGACAAGTATCTCTTTCATGACTCAACCCTTTCGGCTTTACGTTGTTGCCGCATCAGTTGGCGCGCTCTCAGTTTCTTGGTCGCGATGATGCGTTCTTTCCGCTCTTCGGCTGCCAGCTCCTCGACCAGTCGGTTGTCGGCAAACTTCCACCCGCCGATAATTGAGGAGGCGATGCCGTTGCGTTCGATGTAGTCGTGATAGAAAACCAGGTAGACATGCACAAGCATGAAAAGCACAAACACCCATAAGAAGATGTGGTGTATGTTGCGCCACGGGAAGAACCCTCCCGTGGCGATGAGCAGCTTCTCAAAGTACGGCGCATAAAAGGCGTCGGACGAGGTGGCAAACATGGCCACGCCGGTGACGATTTGCACCGCCATGGCGACAAACAGGCCCAAGTAGGTGAGGGCGGCCAGGCTGTTGTGCCCGATGTCGTAGAGCGGTTTGGGAGAGAGGAGGAGTATGTCGACCTTTATCGTGTCGAAGATGCTGCGCCATTGTCTCCGGGTGAGGGGAATGTAGTTGGGCCATCGGGCGAAGCGGTTCCCGGCAAAGAGCCAGTATATGCGCACGATGAAGTTGAAGATGAAGACTCCCGCGGCTATGAAATGAGCCAGCCTCACCCAGCCGAACCAGTAGTTGTCGATGGGGGGCGTAGCGTGCATGATGGCCGGCGGGTCGCCGATGATGTAGCCCGTGATGCACAGTGTCACGATGCAAAGGGCATTTACCCAGTGGAAGATGCGCACCGGGAGTTGCCACACATAGACTTCGGTGAGATGGGCTTTTTTGCGAATCATTGCAGGTCGTTTTTTAGTTGCACATTACATGGTGTCGAATTGGTGTATGTGTTTGCCCTCTTCGTCATAGAGATGCACCGAGCAGGCCATGCAGGGGTCGAACGAGTGTATCGTGCGTATGATTTCGAGCGGAGCCTCGCTGTCGTGGACGGGAGTTCCCAGCAGGGAGGCTTCGAAGGCCGAACGCTGTCCCCGCACGTCGCGAGGCGATGCGTTCCAGGTCGTGGGCACCACCATCTGGTAGTTTTTTATCTTTTTGTTTTCTATGTCGACGTAGTGAGCCAGGGAGCCCCGGGGAGCTTCGGTCAGTCCGAACCCGTTTGCCTGTTGCGGCCAGGAGTCGGGTTCCCAGTAGATGTTGTTGAACATGCGCTGGTCGCCGTTCTTGATTTGCGTGAGCAGGCGTATGTAAAATTCTTCCATCCAGTGGGCCACCAGTTCCGATTCGATGGCGCGGGCCAAGGTGCGCCCCACGGTCGAGTACATGGCCTCGAAGGGAACGTGCAGTTGCGATAGGCTGCGGTCGATGAGTTCTTTGTAGTCTTCCTGTCCCGCCGCATAGGCAATGACGGCGCGGGCCAGCGGCCCTGTTTCCATGGCGAGCCCCTTGTAACGGGGTGTTTTTATCCAGCTGTATGGTTCCCGGGTGTCGAGGTGGGCATAGGGTGGGGTGGGACCCGTGTAGTCGAGGACGGTTTCTCCCGCCGAAGGGTGGAGGCCGGCCTCTTTGCCCTCTTTGTAACGGTACCACGAATTGTTGACAAACTCTTGCAGACCGTCGTCGGCTGTCGGGTCGAACTCTTCGATGTGCGATAGGTCGCGGTCGACGACTATGCCGCGCGGACTTTTGTAGGTGCTGGTTTCACCGTAGTTTCCCATCGGGTAGTCGCCATAAGAGATGTAGTTGCGCAATCCGCCTCCGATGCGTGTCCACTCGGGATAGTAGGAGGCAATGGCGATAACGTCGGGCAGATATACTTCATGTATGAAGTCCCGGCTCTTCTCGATAATCTCGGCCACCAGGCTCAGGCGTTCGAGGTTCAAGGCATTCGGGTCGTTGATGTTTACGGCGCAGGCCATGCCGCCCACGAGGAAGTTGGGATGCGGATTTTTTCCGCCGAAGATGGTCTGTATTTTCACAATCTCCTTTTGCACGTCGAGCGCTTCGAGGTAGTGCGCCACGGCGATGAGGTTCACTTCGGGCGGCAGTTTGTAGGCCGGGTGACCCCAGTAACCGTTGCTGAAAATGCCCGGTTGCCCGCCGTTTACGAACTTCCCGATTTTTTGTTGCACCTCTCTGAAATAGCCCCGGGAACTTTTGGGCCATGCCGAGAGCGACTGGGCTATCTCCGAGGCTTTGCCCGGGTCGGCTTTCAATGCCGACATCACATCGACCCAGTCGAGTGCTTGCAACTGGTAGAAGTGCACGACATGGTCGTGCATGAAGAGGGCTCCCTGCATGAGGTTGCGTACCATCTCGGCGTTGGGCGGGACGACGATTCCCAATGCGTTCTCCACGGCTCTCACCGAACACAGCGAGTGTATCGAGGTGCACACACCGCATACGCGCCCCACATAGGCCCAGGCTTCACGCGGGTCGCGGTCGCGCACGATGATTTCGATGCCGCGCACCATGGTGCCGCTGCTGAACGCGTCTTCGACAATTCCATTCTCTATATCGGCTTCAATGCGCAGATGACCCTCGATGCGGGTGACGGGGTCTACGACGATTCGTTTGCTCATGGTTTATAACGATTGAGGGTTATCATTCTTGTCGTCTTCCAGCGTGGCCAGCGACGCGTCTATTTCTTTCTCTTCCCGGTCGAGTTCCGACTCGTTTTCCCGATGTACTTCCCGATTGAGCGAGAGGTCGTCGGTGCGGTTTTTTATCAGGTTGCGTTTTTGAATGTTGGTCGCCACGGCGTGAGCCAGAATGCCCCCGATGGCCACGGCGCTGAGGCCGGCTCCGATTTTGTCGGCCGTGGCTTCGATGCCGATGCCGTGCACATGGGGAATGTGGCTGTAAAGCGGGCCGTAGTCCCAGAAATTGGCTTCGGAGCAGCCTATGCAGCCGTGTCCCGACTGTATGGGGTAACTCACGCTGTCGTTCCACTTGATTACGGCACAGGAGTTGAAGGTGTTGGGGCCTTTGCAACCCATGTAATAGAGGCAATATCCTTTGCGGGCGTTTTCGTCGTCGAACGACTGCACAAACAGTCCCGCGTCGTAAGCCGGCCGGCGGTAGCAGGTGTCGTGTATGCGTCGGCCGTAAAAGACTTTCGGGCGTCCGGCGTTGTCGAGTTCGGGCAGGCGGTCAAAGGTCAGCATGGAGGTGATGACCCCGGCCATGACGTCGGCAATGGGAGGGCAACCCTGCACGTTGATGATGGGTTTGCCCGAGAAGATTTTCCCAACGGGTTCGGCGTGTGTCGGGTTAGGGTGGGCGTGTTGTATGCAGCCCGACGAGGCGCAGTTGCCCCAGGCGATGATGGCCTCGGCACCGGCCGCCCCTTCTTCGAATATCGTGCGGGCATCGCGCCCGGCAATGGTGCAATAGCCGGGGCTGCCGAGCGGTATGGCTCCTTCGACCACCATCACATAATTGCCGTAGTTCTCGCGCATGGCTTTTTCGCGCAGAGCCTCGGCCTGTTCGCCTGCCGCGGCCATGAGGGTGTCGCTATATTCGAGCGAAATCATCTCCATGAGGATTTGGCTCACGAGGGGGTGGGAAGCCCGCAAGAACGATTCGCTGCAACAGGTGCATTCCTGGAAGTGATACCACAATACCGGTTTACGGGGTTTGCGTTGCAGGGCATCTACCACTTGTGCCATACCACTGGTTTGCAACCCCAGTAGCGCGCTCATGATGCCGCAGAATTTGAGGAATTCCCGACGTGTGTAGCCCTTGTGTCTCAATTCATCATACAAACTTTTTCTTTCCATATCGATTCAGTAAAAAAAGAAGATATTCAACAAATGCGGGGCAGTTGTTCGCCGCTTGCCCGGTAGATGTTGCGGGGGGTGCCGAGCCAGGTGCGCATCACCACTTCGCCGGCCCGTCCCTCGGTGACCCGACCGATGATGCGGGCTTCCCGGCCGAGCCGCGTGTCGCGGATAAGACGGAGGGCGCTCTCGGCTTCTTCGCCGGGCAATATGATGACCAGTACGCCCTCGTTGGCAACAAAGAGCGGGTCGAGACCCAGCAATTCACAGGCGGCCGAGACCGCTTCGCTCACCGGGATTTCTTTTTCCTCGATTTCGATGCGGCAGCGCGCGGCCTCGGCAATCTCGCACAGTACTTCACCCAAGCCGCCGCGTGTGGCGTCGCGCACGACATGTATGTCGTCGATGTTCGAGACCAGGCATTCGACGACCGGTGTCAGGGCCGCCGTGTCGCTCCTGATGCGACTTTCGAGCCCCAGGTGGTTCCGGGTCGAGAGTATGCACACGCCGTGTTCGCCGAGCGGGCCGGTGACGATGATGGCGTCGCCTTTGCGCACATGGCAGGGCAGCCACTCCTGTTCGCCATAGAAGGTGCCGATGCCGGCGGTGTTGATATACACGCCATCGCCTTTGCCGTGTTCCACCACCTTGGTGTCGCCGGTAACGATATGCACGCCGGCTTCGTGGGCGGCAGCCGCCATTTCACCGACGATTTTTTCGAAATCGTCGAGGCGGAATCCCTCTTCCAGGATGAAACAGGCCGAGAGATATTGGGGCTTGGCCCCGCAACACAACAGGTCGTTGACGGTGCCGTTGACGGCCAGACGTCCGATGTTGCCGCCCGGGAAAAAGAGCGGGGTCACGACAAACGAATCGCTGGTAAAAGCCACCCTGCGGCTGCCGACGGGAAGAATGGCTCCGTCGTGCCGTTGTTGCAGGAACAGGTTGTCGAAGGCCGGAAAAATGATTCTGTCGAGCAACTCCTGGGTCAGTTTGCCGCCGCTCCCGTGAGCCGCCACGATGTGGCGGTAGCGTTGCGACGACAGGGGGCAAGATAGTTCTTTCATAACATCTTCTTTAACGACGGTATCGGTAATAGGCGGCGCAAGCCCCTTCGCTCGATACCATGAGTGCTCCCAACGGGTGCTCGGGCGTGCAGCGCCGGCCGAATGCCGGGCAGTGTGCCGGCGTGGTTTTCCCTTTCAACACATCGCCGGCCCGACATTCGCTTTTCCTGTCGGGAAAGACCTCTCCGACAGGAAAACGCTTTAAAGCGTCAAAATGTTCGTATCTCTTTTTTATTTGCAGGCCGCTTGCCGGCAGGCGGCCTATGCCCCGCCACGTCTGGTCGCAAGGTTGGAATACCTCCTCCACGGCCTCTTTGGCCTTCCGGTTCCCGTGGCGGCTTACGGCGGCCGGGTAGGCATTATAGACGTCGTGTTCCCCATTTTCGAGCAGGCGTATGTCGTGGTAAATGCCCAATAGCAGTTCGACGGGCGTGAAGCCGGTCACGCTGATGCTTACACCCAGCCGGCGGGCCAGTTCTTCATATCGGCCATATCCTTCGACGGTGCAGACATGCCCCGCCGCCAAGAGACCGTCGATGCGGCATTCGTCGTCGGCCATAATCGCCTCGATGGCCGGGGGGACGGTGTAGAGCGACGTGAGGAGGGAGAAGTTCGTTATCTTTTGTCGTTGCGCCGAGAGGATAGCCGACGCATATACGGGAACCGTCGTTTCAAACCCGACGGCGAGGAACACCACCTCTTTCCCCGGCAAAGCCTTTGCTATCGGGAGGACGTCGAGCGGACTGTATAGCATGCGTATGTCGGCACCCCGGCTTTTCAGTGAGAGCAGGTCGCCCGATATGCCGGGTACGCGCAACATGTCGCCGAAGGTGGTGAAGACGACGTCACTCCGGCCGGCAATCTGCATCGCTTTTTCCACGGTCGTTTCGGGGGTCACGCACACGGGACACCCCGGTCCGTGTATGAGTGTGATTTGTGGGGGCAAGAGCTTTTCGATGCCATATCGGGCGATGGCGTGGGTCTGTCCGCCGCATATCTCCATGATGCGCCACGGGTGGCGGGTGATGCGGTGCAGGGCATCGACGATTCTATCAATGGCGTCGGTCGCTGGCTTCTCCATCATGATGACAGGTGTTGTGTGGAAAAAGTTTTTCAAAATCGTCCCAAGCAGCTTCGGCATCGTCGCGGTTGACCACCGTGAGGGCGATGCCGGCATGAGCCAGGATATATTCTCCCGTCTGCACATCGACCCAGTCGATGCAGATGGTACGCACGACGCCGCCGAAGTCGACCGTCGCCATGCGCGGTTTCTCCTTGTCGGCATTCTCAATGGCGACAACTTTTCCGGGAATGGCCAAACACATGATTCACAGTTTTTAATTCCAAGAACAATTTCCTGCGCGAATTGTTTTCTTCGGCATGGAATATCAGATACACGTCAGGGGCCTGGTGCAGGGTGTCGGGTTCCGTCCCTATGTCTGCCGGTTGGCTCGGGAGATGGGGTTGGCCGGTTCGGTCGATAACGATACCGCCGGAGTGTCGATTGTCTTGCAAGCCGCTCCCGAACAAGAATCTTCGTTCATGCAACGGCTCCTGGCCGAATTGCCCCCCGTGGCGCGTGTCGATGCGGTCGAGGTGCGGGTGTGCCGGGAGACTCGTCGTTTGGAACGCCCGTTTGCCATCACGCCCAGCCGCGACACAAGCGAGGGCGTCACGCACGTCAGCCCCGACATTGCCGTGTGCGACAAGTGTCTCGACGACATGCGCACGCAGCCGCACCGCATCGATTATCCTTTTATCAACTGCACCGCATGCGGGCCTCGTTTTTCTATCATCAGGGAGTTGCCTTATGACCGTTCGGCGACAACGATGTCCCCGTTTGCCTTGTGTCCCGACTGTTCCCGCGAATATCGCGATGAAAACGACCGCCGCTTTCATGCCGAGCCCGTGGCCTGCAACCGTTGCGGTCCCGGTTATTGCATGCGTCGCCCGTCGGGATCGTGTATCGATACCTATGCCGAGGTGCGTCGCCACCTGGCTTCGATACTCATGCGTGGAGGGGTGGTTGCCCTGAAAGGCGTGGGGGGATATAACCTGATTGCCGATGCCTTTTCACCGGCAGCCGTGGCACGGCTGCGTGCTTTGAAGGAGCGGCCGCGAAAACCTTTTGCCGTGATGTTCCGTGATGTGGTTGCCGCGCGGCGCATTGTCGCACTCTCCCCCCAGGAAACGGCATTGCTCACGTCGTGGCGCCGTCCCATATTGCTGGCCCGGCAACGGGGCGCATTGTCGCCGGGCATCAATGAGGGATATTGTACCTTGGGGGTGCTCTTGCCTTTCCAACCCATTCACTATCATATTTTTGCCGATACCGGTTTGGAGGCGTTGGTCTTTACCAGCGGCAATCGCAAAGGTTTCCCCTTGTGCGCCGACGATGCGGAGGCTTGGCGGCAGTTGGGCGATGGGGTCGATGGCTTTGTCTCCTACAACCGGGCCATTTATAACCGGGTCGATGATTCGGTCGTGCAATATGTCGCCGGAGCTCCCCGGCTGCTGCGTCGGGCAAGGGGGTATGCTCCCGAACCCTTGTGCGTGGGGGATAATGTCGAAGGTGTTTTTGCGGCCGGAGCCGAACGCACCAACCATTTTGCCATCGGGCGCGGACGCGACGTGATACTTTCGCCTTATATAGGAACGCTGCGCGATGCGGCTGTCGCGGCGCTCTATGACGATACGGTCGGACGTTATACGCATTTGTTCCGCTTTGAACCTCGTGTGGTCGTGTGCGACAGGCACCCCGATTATGTCTCGACCCGTTTTGCCGAGGCATACGCCTCCCGTCGCAACCTTCCCTTGATACGGGTGCAGCACCACCATGCCCATGCGGCGGCTGTCATGGCCGAGTATCGGCTCTTCGAACCCGTATTGGCGGTTTGTCTCGACGGAACGGGTGCCGGAGATGACGGTTGTGTGTGGGGCGGAGAGTTCCTGTGGACCGACCGTGCCGAATACCGCCGCCTCTCGCATTTCCCATACCTCCCCATGCCCGGGGGCGATGCCGCCGCCCGTCAACCCTGGCGCATGGCGGTCGCTCTCCTGCATGCGTTTCGCAAGGGTGCACGATTTTATCCGCCCGGTTTTTGCCGTCGGGTGGGGGAGGCCAAGGTCTTAGGGGTCGAACGCATGTGCTTTTCGCAGGAACTCTCTCCATCGACCTCGGCGGCGGGGCGATTGTTCGATGCCGTGGCTTCCCTGTTGGGCATATGCGATGAGAACAGTTATGAGTCGGAGGCGGCCGTTCTTCTCGAACAGACGGCCTGCCGCGCGACCAATCGCACCCTGCGCTATCCGCTGAATCGCCAAACGCCTCTCGACCTGTCACCGCTTTTCTCGGCTCTGCTCGACGATGTGGCCGGCGGCCGTCCCGTGGCCGATGTGGCCTATGCCTTTCATGCGACGTTGGCCGACATCGTTTTTGCCGAGACACTCCGTCTTTTCGACCGTTCCCTTTTTTGCGGGGTGGTGTTGTCGGGCGGCGTGTTTCAGAACAAAATCCTTTCGGAGTTGTTATGTAAAAGGTTTGCGGTGCAAGGCATACCTTTTTTCTTGCCCGAGAAAATGCCCGTTCACGACGGTGCGATAGCCGTGGGACAGGCGGTCGTGGCATCGGCCTGTCGGGGTGTGGATTGAAATTTTTTGAAATGATTTATGCACGAACTTTCTATTGCACTCAGTATTCTCGATTTGGTCGCATTGGAGGCCATCAAGCAGAAGGCGCACGAAGTAAAGGAAATCGAGCTCGAAGTGGGACATTGGGCGGGGGTCGATATTTCGGCGCTCTCTTTTTCGATGCGGGCGGCGCAACGCTATTCCCCGTTTGAGAAAGCGCGGGTGACCATTGTCGAGGTGCCTCCCGTGTCGCATTGCAAAGTGTGTGGTTGCCAGTTCGCCCCCACCCATCAGTTTTGTGGTTGCCCGCATTGCCATTCGGCTGAAACCGAACTTTTGCAGGGTCGGGAATTGCGCCTCAAATCAATCCTTGTCGAATAAAATTCTTTCTATCATGTGTGACCATTGTGGCTGTACGCCCCCAGACTCTCTTCATCATCATCTCCACCGGGAGGGAATCCCCCATGACCATCAGCACCGATTGACGGTCGAGAAAGACATTCTCTCCCTCAACGACCGACAGGCCGGGGAGAATCGGCAATATTTTTCCCGTTGTGAAATCTGTGCCGTGAATATCGTCAGTTCACCCGGAGCCGGGAAAACGTCGCTTCTCGAACAGACCCTCTTGCCGCTCCTGCGGAAATTTCCCGTGGCGGTCATCGAAGGTGACCAGCATACCGACAATGATGCGCGCCGCATTGCGGCAACCGGAGCCATTTGCCGGCAAATCAATACCGCACAAGGGTGCCATCTCGATGCCGCCATGGTACACGACGCACTCCTGACGCTCGACTTGCCGGCACGTTCGTTGCTCTTCATCGAGAATGTCGGCAATTTGGTCTGTCCGGCCATGTTCGATTTGGGCGAGACCTGGCGCGTGGTTGTCATAAGCGTCACCGAGGGTGACGACAAGCCCTTGAAGTATCCGTATATATTCGAGAGCGCCCGGTTGTGCGTCATTCACAAAGTCGACTTGTTGCCCTATTTGAGTTGCGACATCGGGACGTTGAGAAGGAATCTTTTGCATGTCAATCCATCCTTGCGCATTTTCGAAATTTCTTCGCACACCGGCGAAGGTCTGTTGTCTTGGCGGCGTTTTTGGGAAGAGCAGGTCGCCGCCTTGCCTCATGCATTGTGATAATCTGTTGCCTATGAATATCGCGATAGCCACCGACGAGATGCGGCAATTTTTCGATGCCCAAAGCCGCTCATGGGATTCCCGCACCCCGCGAAATCCTGATGTGTTGCGCAGCTTGTTGGCCTGGTTGCCCATGCAGCCGGGCGATTCGGTGCTCGATGTGGGTACCGGGACGGGCGTGCTGTTGCCCTATATCCGGGAACGCAATCCCCAAGGGGTCATCGATGCCGTGGACCTTTCGCCCGGCATGCTGGCCGTGGCGAAACAGAAGTACGGTACCGACCCGTTTTTGCATTTTATTCCGGCCGACGTCACCCGCGAGTCACTGTCACGCCGTTATCATGCCATTCTACTCTATTCGGTATTTCCCCATTTGGCGCGGCGCGACGAGACGGTGGCACGTTTGGTCTCCCGCAACCTCATGCCCGGGGGCTTCTTGCTGATAGCCCATACCGAGGGGCGCAAGTGGCTCAATGAGATGCACCGCAACCGGCTGTCCCCGTCGATGCGGCGCGATTTGTTCCCGGTGTCGGTGCAGGCACAGCGTTTCCGCCGCATGGGATTGGAGGTCGTCCATGCCGCGGAGTCGGACGTCACCTATTTTATATTGCTCACGCGCTGAGCGCGCCACAGGTTGTTTTTGAGAGGTATCATGAAATAAAAGCAGCGCCCGGTGAGGGACGCTGCTTTTA
>OJNR01001548.1_pt1 | contig 10680 bp, 8 predicted proteins | sample 1597901 | NCBI WGS metagenome assembly OJNR01 (sample SAMN01915223, study PRJEB22387) | human gut metagenome | isolation source: stool | host: Homo sapiens | place: USA | reverse complement strand
GCTGTCGGGAGGCGGTGCATCAAGACCCCAAACGGTGGTTGCAGGAGGGGAAGCACGATTTTATCGCCCCGATGATGTATTTCAAGGAAGAGAACTATTTCCCGTTTCTGCACGATTGGGCCGAGAGCTGTCCGGCCGGGAGCGTGGCCAGTGGTATCGGTGTCTACCGGCTCGACCGGGAGAATGGAAACTGGAGTCTCGACGAGATAAAACGTCAGATTGAAACGACCCGGCAGGTGGGGGTAGGGCAAGCCTATTTCCGTTACGGCAATCTGCACAGGCACACCGCGTTGGAGCAGTGGCTCACGGCGTGGTTCTACCGCTATCCGGCTTTGACCCCTCGCCCGGTAGGGGCTCCCGCGCAGACGGTTGCAGCACCTGAAGGCCTTCGGGACGAGATGGTGGCGGGGAGTACGCGGTTGTCGTGGCAGCCGGTCGATGGGGCATTCACCTACGTGGTCTATGCCACCGACGATTCGTTGCAGGTCGAGGCGGGCGAGCAGATAGCCGTTGTGTTACCCCGCACGGCGAGCGAGGGGGTATTGCCGGGTTCGTATCGCTGCTATGCCGTAGTGGCTCGCGACCGCTATGGCAACGAGAGTACCCCGGCCGTGTGGCGTTGCCCGACGGTCGAGGCGGGAAAGTATGAGATAAAACTGTATTCACATAAAAAATAAAGAAGCTATGTATCCTTTGAAATTTGAAGACATCCTCCGTCCGATCATTTGGGGAGGAGAAGAGATTAGCCGATTCAAACAGTTGCCCGAGATCCATCCCGGGGTGGGTGAGAGCTGGGAGATATCCCAGGTAGGCGACCGCGTGTCGGTTGTAAGCGAAGGTGCCGACAAGGGCAAGAACCTGACCGAGCTTATTAAACGCGACGGTGCCGCTCTGCTGGGCAAACATGTGGCCGAGCGCTATGGCGAGAAATTCCCGTTGCTCATCAAGTTTATCGATGCCCACGACAACCTTTCGATTCAGGTACACCCCAACGACGAGGTGGCCATGGCCCGTCACAATTCGTTCGGCAAAACCGAGATGTGGTATGTCATCGATGCCAAACCGGGAGCCGGTCTCTATTCGGGCTTTTCGCAGCAGATTACTCCCGAGGAGTATGTAGAGCGTATCAAAAACAACACCATCACCGACGTGCTGCAGTTCCATAAGGTAAAGAGCGGCGATGTCTTCTTCTTGCCGGCCGGTCGTATTCACGCCATCTGCAAGGGTATCTTGATTGCCGAGATTCAACAGAGCTCCGACATTACCTACCGCATCTACGACTATGACCGTCGCGATGCTCAGGGCAACCCGCGCGAGCTGCACGTAGAGCAGTCGATTGCCGCTGTCGATTTCAAGATGTACGACAACCTGCGTACTCAGTATGAGGCTCGCAACAACGACGCCGTTACGCTGGTCGAGTGCCCCTTCTTCGAGACCAATCTCATTGAGGTGGACAAGAGCGTGAAACGTCCCGTAGCCGCACACGATTCGTTCGTCATCTATATGTGCATGGGCGGCAAAGTGCGCCTGACCGACAACAACGGTTACACCATCACGTTGCATCAGGGACAAACCTCGTTGGTTCCTGCCGCTCTCGAAAGTGTGACCATCGAGGCCGAGTCGCCTGCCAAACTGCTCGAATGCTATATCCCGGTTCAGAAATAAGCTGTGGAACTTGAGTATAACAGAAAAGCCGGGGTGTGTGCCTCGGCTTTTTCGTTATATGTATATTGCTTTTGACAGCTATCCTTACACCTCTTTCTTCTTCCCGGCGCGGGTGTAGAACTTACAATACTCGCGTATGCCGCACTCCAGGCAGTTGGGCTTGCGGGCTGTGCAGACGTAGCGGCCGTGCAGGATGAGCCAGTGGTGGGCAATGGGCAGCAGGTGGCTCGGTATGTTTTTGACCAGTGTCTTCTCGGTCTCGAGTGGAGTCTTGGAGTTGTTGGTGAGCCCGATGCGGTTCGAAACGCGGAAGACGTGGGTGTCGACGGCCATGGCCTCTTTGTGGAAAACCACCGAAGCTACGACGTTGGCTGTCTTGCGACCTACGCCGGGTAGCTTTTGCAGCTCGTCGACCTCCGAGGGGACTACGCCGTTGAACTCTTCGACAAGCGTGCGGGCCATGCCCACCAGATGTTTTGACTTGTTGTTAGGGTACGATACGCTCTTGATGTAGGCGAACACCTCGTCGGGGGTAGCCAGGGCCATGGCCTGCGGGGTGGGGTATGCCTCGAAAAGGGCCGGGGTGACCATGTTCACCCGCTTGTCGGTGCATTGGGCCGAAAGGATTACGGCCACGAGCAACTGGAACGGGTCGTGGTAGTGCAACTCGGTCTCGGCTACCGGGCGGTTTTCCTGAAACCACCGGATTACCCCTGCGTATCGTTCCTTGGTTGTCATGGCGTTACCGGCAGTCCGTGTTTAGTGAGCCGACTTGAACTCTTCGAGGAACCGTACGTCGTTCTCCGAGAACATGCGCAGGTCTTTCACCTTGTATTTGAGGTTGGTGATTCGCTCGATACCCATACCCAGAGCATAACCGCTGTATACCTTGCTGTCGATGCCGCAGGCGTCGAGTACGTTGGGGTCGACCATGCCGCAGCCCAGAATCTCTACCCAGCCGGTGTGCTTGCAGAAGGCACACCCTTTACCCCCGCAGATGTTGCACGAGATGTCCATCTCGGCCGAAGGCTCGGTGAAGGGGAAGTAGGAGGGACGCAACCGTATTTGAGTCTCGCTGCCGAACATCTCTTTGGCAAAGTAGAGCAGTGCCTGTTTCAGGTCGGCAAACGATACGTTCTTGTCGATGTATAGAGCCTCTACCTGGTGGAAGAAGCAGTGAGCCCGATACGAGATGGCCTCGTTACGATACACGCGCCCCGGGCAGATGATGCGGATAGGGGGCTGTGCGTGCTCCATCGTGCGAGTCTGTACCGACGAGGTGTGGGTACGCAGCAAGATGTCGGGCGAGCGTTGGATGAAGAAGGTGTCCTGCATGTCGCGGGCGGGGTGGTCTTCGGCAAAGTTCAGGGCCGAGAACACGTGCCAGTCGTCCTCGATTTCGGGACCTTCGGCAATCGAGAAACCCAACCGGGCGAAGATGTCGCAAATTTCGTTCTTCACCAGCGAAAGCGGGTGTCTCGTTCCCATCGGGATGGGGTAGGCCGTACGGGTGAGGTCGATATTCTGCTCGTCGCTGTGAGTCTCTTCGAACTCGCTTTTCAGTTCGTTGAGCTTTTCGACAGCCCGCTCTTTCAACTCGTTCAGCTGTTTGCCCACCTCGCGCTTCTGGTCGGCAGCCACGCTTCTGAAGTCGTTGAACAGTTGGGAGATTTCACCTTTTTTACTGAGGTATTTTATACGAATAGCCTCTAAATCTTCTGATTTAGAAACCTTTAATGCTTCAATTTCTTCTCTGATACGTTGGATTTTTTCAATCATACCTGTAACTTCTTAGATTCAAAATGCAAATTTAATAATAAAAGGTGGCTCACCGGGTGGATTTGACCGAAATATTTTTGTCAAGCTGTAAAAAAGAGATTGGCTACGGAAGAAAATCTTTCTTTATTATTACTTTTGTCTCGATATTTCAAGAAAAGTTCCCATGCCTGTACCTCCGTTTTTGCAGCAGATCGAGAAGTTTATTGCCGATAACCGCCTGTTGGACAGGTCGGCCCCCGTTGTGGTAGGGATAAGCGGCGGTGCCGATTCGGTGGCGTTGCTGCATGTGCTTACGCGGTTGGGCTATTCGTGTATCGCCTGTCATTGCAATTTCAATTTGCGAGGCGACGAATCTCTGCGAGACCGCAATTTTACCTGTGAGACGGCTCGGGCATTCGGGGTACCGTTCGATGAAATATCGTTCGATACGCAACGCTATGCCCGCAAACAAAGCCTCTCTATCGAGATGGCTTGTCGCCAACTGCGCTACGACTGGTTCGAAACGAAGCGCAGGGAATACGGAGCCCAGGCGATAGCCGTGGCGCATCACCGCGACGACAGTGTGGAGACCCTGTTGTTGAATCTGGTGCGGGGCACGGGCATTGCCGGCCTTACCTCGATGCGTCCCCGCAACGGTTTTGTGGTGCGTCCCTTCCTGCCGGTCTCGAGGCAGGAGATAGAGGCTTATCTCGAGGATCAGTATTTGTCGCATGTGGTCGACCACACCAACCTCGAAACTGTTTTTGTTCGAAATAAAATCCGGCTCGAGGTGCTGCCGTTGCTGCGCACCATCAACCCGTCGGCCGACCGTTCCATCTACACCACCATGCAGAATTTGCGCGAGGTGGAACGGGTCTATCGCGATGCCATCGAGCGCCAACGGAGCGAGGTGTTGACGAGTGAGGCGGGCGAGACTCGTATCTCTATCGAGCGGCTGATGTCGCTTCCGTCGCCGCAGGCTTTCCTCTTTGAACTGCTTTCGCCCTGTGGCTTTGTACCCGACCAGATCGACGAGATACTGGCCGCTTGCAACGGAGAGTCTGGTCGTGTATTTCTGGCTCCCGGTCACCGCGTAGTCAAGGATAGAGATACATTGATATGGGTACGGCAGGAGGTCGACGAATCGCAGTCGGATGTTGTGGCAACGATTGCATCGCCTTGCGAGGGCGAGGTGCTGCTCGACGGTTGTTTGTCGTACAGATGTGTCGAGGAAGAGGGATATGAATTGCCGCGCGACAAGACACATGCTTGTTTCGATTTGGATAAACTCGAGTTTCCGCTGACTATTCGCCGGTGGCGCATAGGCGATCGCTTTCGGCCTTTCGGAATGAAGGGGTGTCGCAAGTTGAGCGACTACTTCCGTGATCGAAAGTATTCGTTGGTCGACAAATCCCATGCGTTGCTGCTGTGCTCGGGCGATACGATTCTATGGATTCTGGGCGAGCGTGCAGCCGATGGCTACCGGGTAACCTCTGAAACAAGAAGAGTCATCGAATTTAATTATAAAAAATAGTTAAAATCCAAACTTAATTTTACAATCTTTGTTTTGTTTGGTAAATCAGCCGTATATTTGTTCACTGAATTGCGTAGTGAAATTCTGTACGCAGCGTATTTCAACCAAATCCAATAGTTATATTTGTTTTTTCGGCCGGTATGTATCAGGCATACAGGAGCCTTGATAAATATACAAAGTGTAAATCATATTTATATCTACATGTATAATATTTTAGAATTAAGCGCTAAAACTCTTGACCAGTTAAAAGCGATAGCCACCGAGATGGGCATCGAGAAGATCGACAGCACCGAGAAGGAAGATCTTGTCTATAAAATCTTGGACCAGCAGGCTATCGATATGGCCAGCAAAGCTGCAGCCAGTCCGTCTGCTCCTAAGAAAAGAGGGCCTAAACCTAAAAAGAACAAAGAGAAATCGGCCTCCGAAAACTCGAAGGAGGCAGAAAATAAATCCAATGCAGAGCCGAAAGCTGCCGCTCCGGCCGACTCGGACGATGCAAATGAACCGAAAAAGAGGGGTCGGAAGAAGAAAAACGACACCAAAGGAAACAATGCGGATGATAAGGTAGCCGAATCGGCAGAGACGCCAGAGGTGAAAGAGATATCGGCCATTATCGAAGAGACGGGCCTGGCTTCGCACCCGGCCTTGAAAGAACCGGTTGCCGAGTTGTTCGAGAATTTGAAGGAGAGTACCGCTACTTCCTCGGAACAGAAACCGGATGCGGAATCAACCGAGCTGCAGGCTCAACCCAATCAGCCGATGGGCGGACAGCCCAAGCAACGCAAGCGGATTCAGAAAAAGGCTATCCCCGTATTGGAATCGGCCAACGAATCTCAGCCTCAGCAGCCTGCGCTTCCTTTGACACAACAGCCGGCTCCGCAGACCACAGCCGAAAGCAAACCCGCCGAGACTCAACCGCAACAGCCTGCCCAGCCGCAGCAATTCCAACCGCAACCGGTTCAACAATCGGCACAACCTCACCAGCAACAACAATTACCTCCGTTGCAGCCTTCGACCTTGCAAACCTTCTTCCCGCATAGCGAAAAACAACGCTTCGTTCCCCGCGGACAGCGTACCTTTGTACCGCAAAACCGAAACAACGCCAACAATCAAAATAACAACGGACAGAACCAGTCTCAGCAACCGGTTCCCGAACCGAAACCGGTAGAGAAGGCCTACGATTTCGACGGTATCCTCACTGGTGTAGGTGTACTCGAGATGATGCCCGACGGCTATGGGTTCCTGCGCTCGTCGGACTACAACTACCTCACGTCGCCCGACGACGTGTATGTATCGCAGTCGCAAATCAAGCTCTTCGGTCTGAAGACGGGCGACGTGGTCGAGGGTCCCATCCGGCCGCCCAAAGAGGGAGAAAAATATTTCCCGCTGGTAAAGGTCGAGAAAATCAACGGCCGCACCCCCGAATATGTGCGTGACCGGGTTCCGTTCGACCACTTGACGCCGCTCTTCCCCGACGAGAAATTCGACTTGACCAGCGGCAAATATTGCAACCTGTCGACCCGTGTAGTCGATATGTTCTCGCCCATCGGCAAAGGACAGCGCGGTTTGATTGTGGCTCCCCCGAAAACCGGTAAAACCGTATTGCTGAAAGATATAGCCAATGCCATCTCGGAGAATCACCCCGAGGTGTACATGATTATCCTCCTGATTGACGAACGTCCCGAGGAGGTGACCGACATGGCCCGCAGCGTAAAGGCCGAGGTTATTTCGTCGACCTTCGACGAGCCGGCCGAGCGTCACGTGAAGGTGGCCAGCATTGTACTGGAGAAGGCCAAACGCATGGTCGAGTGCGGTCACGACGTAGTGATATTGCTCGACTCCATCACCCGCCTGGCTCGCGCCTACAACACCGTATCGCCGGCGTCGGGCAAGGTGCTCTCGGGTGGTGTCGATGCCAACGCCCTGCACAAACCCAAACGCTTCTTCGGTGCCGCCCGTAACATCGAGAACGGCGGTAGTCTCACCATCATCGCCACGGCTCTGACCGAGACGGGCTCGAAGATGGACGAGGTGATTTTCGAGGAGTTCAAAGGTACCGGCAACATGGAGTTGCAACTCGACCGGAAACTCTCGAACAAACGCATCTTCCCGGCTGTCGATATTACGGCATCGAGTACGCGTCGCGACGACCTGCTGTTGCCTAAAGATACCCTCAACCGCATGTGGATTCTGCGTCGTTACCTCTCCGATATGAATTCGATCGAGGCCATGGAGTTCATGCGCGACCGCATGGAGCGTACCTCGTCGAACGAAGAGCTGCTGCTGTCGATGAACGACTAAATCTGAATTTGAAAGAGGGGAGGAGATGCTCCTCAGAAAACCGATACAAGACCCCGGGAGTCGAAAAAAACTCCCGGGGTTTATTTTTATTAAAGGTTTGCGCGGTTCAACCCGAGGAATAAAATAGTTACCTTTGCCACCCGTTAGGAGGAAATGACTTATGAAGATAAACAAGACCAATGCGGCCCGGCTGCTCGACCGGGGAAAGATTGCTTACGAACTGGTACCGTATGAGGTTGACGAGAATAATCTGGCGGCCACGCATGTAGCCGAGCAGTTGGGCGAGGATATTGCCCAGGTATTCAAGACGCTGGTATTGCGGGGCGACAAACATGGCATATTCGTCTGTGTGATTCCGGGCGACAAGGAGGTCGATTTGAAAAAGGCGGCCAAGATGTCGGGCAACAAGAGTGCCGAGATGATCGCCATGAAAGAGTTGTTGCCTACCACGGGCTATATTCGGGGTGGCTGTTCACCTATCGGCATGAAGAAGAATTTCCCCGTCTATATCCAGGAGAGCTGCCTCTCGCACGACTATATCTACATCAGTGCCGGGCAGCGAGGCCTGCAAATCAAAATCGCTCCTGCCGACCTGATTGGCTTTGTTTCGGCTCAGGTGGGCGATATGATTGACTAAGCGCCGAACTATCGCTTCTGGATTTCGCCGAGAAACTGAAGTAGTTGCGGCTCGATGTGCCGGAACTCCTGTTCGAAGTTGGGGGTGAAGATGCCTTGGCCCAGGGTGCGGTGTATCTCGTCGAGCGGCCAATAGCGACCGTCGTCTATCTCGACGGGGTCGATGGTGATGGGGCCGTCGTAGCAGGTGCAGAAGGCATTCACCATCTCGCGCTCACGAGCCGATTCGAAGATATAGGTAATGAGCGGGTGGGGTGTGAAGCGGGTGATGCCCAGCTCTTCGCGCACCTCGCGGGTCAACGCCTCCTCAATCGATTCGCCGTAGTCTACGTGTCCGCCCACGGCCGTATCCCATTTGCCCGGTTGTATGTCCTTGCTCATCGAGCGCTTTTGCAGGTACAGCTCTCCGTCGGGGTTGAGTATGTGCAGATGCACGACCGGGTGCAGCAGCTTGGAACCGTTGTGACACTCCCGTCGGGTAGCCTTCCCGATGACCTTCCCCTGTTCGTCGATCAGGGGAAACCACTCTTCGTTACTCATGATTCTCTGTATTGGGGTTGGGTTTGTACTCTTGAATCCGTTGCTGCAAGGTCGCTTCGTCGAGCGGTTGACCATTTTCGCCGAAAGGCAGTCTAAAGCCGCAACCCTCGCGCCATCGGCTACAACCGTAAGCCGCCTTGCCCTGTATCACTTCGCCCTTGTGGCATAGCGGGCATATCAGGGGCTGTTTGTCGGTCGGGGCCGGGGCTTGAGCCTCGTCGCCTTTTGTTGCTTTCTTTTTGCGAGGTTTGGCGGGTGCGGCCGCTTTTTTCTTGGCCTCTTTCTTGGGGGGCTCTACCGGAGGAGTGGCTGCCGTGATGCGCCCCGAATTGTCGCTGAGCACATGCAGCACGATTTCGCCGACCATCTTTTTCAGCTCTTCCAGAAAGTCGGCGGCCCGGTACTCGTTGCGCTCGATTTTCCGCAACTTGTTTTCCCAGATCCCTGTCAGTTCGGCCGACTTGAGCAGTTCGTCGCGGATGGTCCCGATAAGCTCTATCCCCGTTTGTGTGGCAATGAGGTTCTTCCGCTCCTTGCGGATATAGTGCCGTTTGAAGAGCGTCTCGATAATGGCGGCTCGGGTCGAGGGACGTCCGATACCGTTCTCCTTGAGGGCATCGCGCAGCTCCTCGTCCTCGACCAGCTTTCCGGCAGTCTCCATGGCCCGCAACAGCGTAGCCTCGGTGTAGAGCTTGGGCGGTTGTGTCCACTTCTCGGCCAGCGAAGGGGTGTGCGGCCCTGTCTCGCCCTTGGTGAAGGCGGGCAGGGTGCTTTCGTTCTCGTCGCTGTTCTCCTCCTCTTTCCCGAATACGATGCGCCAACCCGGTGAAAGAATCTGTTTGCCGGTCGCCTTGAATTCAATCTGATTGACTTCGCCCAGCACGGTGGTATTGGCAATGAGGCAATCGGGGTAGAATGCCGCAATAAAACGGCGGGCCACCAGATCGTAGACCTTACGCTCTTCGGTGGTGAGGTTCACGGCCTTTACGTTGGTGGGAATGATGGCGTGGTGGTCGGTCACCTTGGAGTTGTCGAACACCTTCTTGCTCTTGGGGATCTTCCCGGTCTGGAAAGGAGCTGTCAACGGTTGGTAGTCGACCAGGGCTGCCAGTATGCCCGGTACTTTGGGGTAGATGTCGTCGCTCAGGAAGGTGGTGTCGACACGCGGATAGGTGGTTACCTTCTTCTCGTAGAGCGACTGGATAATCTTCAGCGTATTTTCAGCCGAATAGGAGAATTTCTTGTTGCACTCGACCTGCAGGCTGGTCAGGTCGAAGAGTCTCGGTGGGGCCTCTTTCCCCTGTTTGGTGGTGACATCGGTCACGGTAAAGGGGAAGCCTTCGATTTTCTGCAGGAAATCCTGTCCCTCCTCCTCGCTTTGGAACCGCCCCTTGGTTACCGAGAAGGTGGTGTCGCGGTAGACGGTTTTCAACTCCCAGTAAGGCTGGGGAACGAAATGCTCTATCTCGAGTTGCCGGTTGACAATCAGGGCCAGCGTAGGGGTCTGTACCCGACCGATGGAGAGTACCTGCCGGTTCTGCCCGTATTTGAGGGTATAGAGCCGGGTGGCATTCATGCCCAGCAGCCAGTCGCCGATGGCCCGTGACAAGCCGGCATAGTAGAGCGAGTCGAACTCGGCCTGCGGTTTGAGATTCTGGAATCCCTCCTGGATAGACTCTTCGGTCAACGACGAAATCCAGAGCCGGTATACGGGGCATTTGCAGGCCGCTTTCTGCATGACCCATCGTTGAATGAGCTCTCCCTCCTGGCCGGCATCGCCGCAGTTTATCACGGCCTCGGCTTTCGACATGAGCGACTCGATAATGCCGAACTGTTTTTCGATGCCCCGGTCGGGTATCAGCTTGATGCCGAAACGGGCCGGTATCATGGGGAGCGACCGCAGGGTCCACTGCTTCCACTGGTCGGTATATTCGTGGGGTTCTTTCAAGGTGCAGAGGTGTCCGTAGGTCCAGGTCACCTGGTAGCCATTGCCTTCGAAGTAGCCGTCGTGTCGGCTTTTGGCGCCTACAATATCGGCAATCTCTTTGGCAACACTGGGCTTTTCGGCAACGCACACTTTCATAATGGGTCTCGTTTCTTTTTGAAGTTTAACGAGTGCAAAGGTACGTTTTTATTTTCATTCGGCCTCGACTTTTCCACGCCTCCCTTTATCGGTCGGGTCGAGAGGTGATGCGTTTGACGGCAAACCTCAACGGCGGGTCGATGATTATAATCGTAAACTCCGA
>OJNR01001545.1_pt1 | contig 10702 bp, 9 predicted proteins | sample 1597901 | NCBI WGS metagenome assembly OJNR01 (sample SAMN01915223, study PRJEB22387) | human gut metagenome | isolation source: stool | host: Homo sapiens | place: USA | reverse complement strand
AAGATAATGAAAAAGGGTAACCCGTTCTGTCTTTATTGACTTTTGGGTCACCCCCTATCTGTTTTTATCAAATTGAAGAGGTGTGTTGTGTACCTTTAGCGTCCGAAGTTGAATATCGTGGACGGCGTGTGTTCACGGTCCATGATGACCTTCAGTTCCTCTACCTTGTCGGGGTAGGTGTTGGCCAGGTTATTGTCTTCGTGGGGATCTTCGTCGATGTTGTAGAGCTCGTGGGTAGGATTGCCGTTCTTGATATTCTGGCGTATCAGTTTCCATTCACCGGCTCTCACGGCCTGGCGTCCGTTCTCTTCGTGAAATTCCCAATAGAGGAACTCATGCTGTTGTTGCTCGCCTTTACCGGTGAGGGTAGGGAGTATCGACAAGCCGTCCATGGCTTCGTCGCGCCAGTTGGGACTTTCGCCCAACAGTTCGACGAAGGTAGGCATCATATCCCAGCCGGCAGCCATCAGGTCGGTAATCGAACCGGGTTGGATGGTCCCGGGCCAGTAAGCGATGTAGGGTACACGCATACCGCCCTCGTACAAAGCGCGTTTCAATCCTCTTAGCCGCTCTTCGGTGTTGAAGAATGTGGGGTCGGCACCGCCTTCGTTGTGAGGGCCGTTGTCGCTGGTGAAGATGAAGAGGGTCTTCTCGGCGATACCCAGCTCTTCGAGTTTGTCGATGATTTGGCCTACATAGGTATCGAGGCGGGTAATCATGGCAGCGAACTGGGTGCGCGGGTCGGTCGCCGTTCCGTAGTCGCCGTCGCTATACCAGGGTTTGGGCTCCTGGAATTTGCCTTTATACATGTCCACAATGCTGTCTTGCGGCTGGCGCAGCTCGGCATGCGGGATGGTATAGGTGAAGTAGCCGAAGAAGGCTTTATCCTTGTTGTCTTCGATGAACTTCATGGCATGCTCGTGGATGGCGTCCTGCGAGTAGCGCCCGTTTTGATACTCCTTGGTCTTGTTGTTCCACAGATATTCGGGGTAGTAGGAGTGGGCCTTGCGCTGGCAGTTGTAGCCGTAGAACACGTCGAAGCCCATGTCGTTGGCTTCGCCACCAGAGCCGGGATAGCCCATGCCCCATTTGCCGAAGCAGCCGGTTACATACCCGTTTTTTTGGAACAAGTTGCCCAAGGTCTCTACGTTCGGGTCGAGCGGTTCCTGCCCTTCGGGCTGAATCTCTTTATTGCCACGGATTTTGGTGTGGCCTGTGTGTTGGCCGGTCATCAACGAGGCTCGCGAGGGGGCACTCACGGCGGTGCTGGCGTAGAATTGGGTGAAGGTCATACCCTGGTTGACGAGCCGGTTGAGGTTGGGAGTCGAAATCATTTGCTGGCCATAGGCCTCGATGTCGCTGTATCCCATGTCGTCGCAGAGCAGGTAGATGACGTTCGGACGTTCGGTCGTGGCTACGGCATCTCTTTCTTGGGCAAAGCACATGCCTGAGGTGAGGAGCAGGCCGCTGGCCGGATATATAAATTTACTGGTATTCATGTTGGTATGTTTGATATTTAGAGTTTGCTGTCGAGAAGTTTGAGTGAGGTGGTCTTTCCTGTTTCCGATTCGATGACTACGATGATGAATCGCTCGGAGTATCGCAGGTCGCCTTCGAAGGTGGTATCGGTTGCCAGATAGTCGCCCAGCAACTGTCCCGAGAGGCTGATGACTCTCACCCGGTTGCGGCCGTCGAGACCGGTTACCGTGAGGTGTCCGTCGTAGAGCCGGGCCCGAGGAGCTACGCTTTGGGTTTCATCGTCGATAGCGGTGGGTGTCTTGATTGACACCTTGTAGAAATGCCAGCCCGACCCGGTACCGATACCGGCATTGTACAGCACTACGCTCCACACGCCGTCCTTGGCATTGAGCAGGTAGGAGTTGTCGCCTTCGTATTTGATCGAATAGCTGCCGTTGGCGTTTCCGCTGGGGGCGATTTCAAACCGGTTGCCGGTAGCCGAAGCCGTGAAGTTTACAGTCTCGAGCACTTTCGATCCCGATATGCGCAGGTCGGTGCCACGGTTTACAATATACACCTGATTGTTGCCGGCGTCTTCGAGCCGCCACAGGAACTTGTCGGTTTGGTTGGCCGGCTTCTCTACGCGCAATTCGGTGGTATAGTCGCCGCCGATGTTTGTGTCGTAGGCAATATAACGCTCTTTGCGGGTTTCGGAGGTGTGGGCATTCATAATCTGATACCAAATGGGATTCTCGGCCGTGCTCACCTCGGGGGTAGCCAGTTGGGGAACAGCCGCTTCGAATACGGCGATGAGGCTCGTACTCTTGCTCACGGTAAAGGTGTAGACTGCCTCTTCGCTCACGATTTCGCCGCCTTCTTGCCAGCCTTTGAAGTCGATTACGGTTTCAGACTCTTCGTTGATAACGGCCTTGACGGTAACCTGGCTGCCGATTTCGTAGCGGCCGGCTTCGTTTGGTGCTGTTTCGATAAGAGCCGTTCCCAATTCGTTGTTGTTCGAGGTTACGCTGATGAAGCAGTCGGTACGGTCCGAAGCCTCCATCACATAGACTACGAAGTCGTATATGCGTCCCGAAATCGAGGCATCGGCCGACGAGGGGGTGGACGATTCGACTCTTATCCGCACGCGGGTCTTACCCAATGCAGCCGTCTCGGGGATGGTGATGGGTTGCACGAAACTGCGGGTCGAGGCGTTTACTTGTGCCGTTTGCGACTCTTTTTCATATATACCGTTGCGGTCCCAGTCGGTATAAGCCGTGATTACGTAGCTCGACGGGTCGACCGACATCGTGGCATTGAGTTCGAAACTTTCGCCGGCAATCAGCAGCGAAGTCTCTTTCGATACGATTGTAAAGTAGCTGCTTGGGGCACTCGATTTGACATATCCCAGCGGATAGATAATGGCATTACCCGAGGTGGTAGCCGAGGTGATGTATCCGCCATTGGCCGAGCCTGCCGGCATTTGGTAGATGGGGCTGTTTTCGCTGATGCGTCCCAGACGGACCATTGTTTCGAAAGGATCCGACGTGATGTAGCTGTCGGCTGTCGTATCGGCTGCCGCTATCGGTAAGGCCGAGGCTACAAGAGGAATGATGAATAGGGATTTGAAAAATTTGTTCATGAGGAGTTTCTTTAATTTTTTTTGGGGGGGAGGGTGAGTAGAAACAAAGCGTAGGGGAGGCTTTCCGTTTGTTTTCCTCCCCTACGAGTGTTACTGGATTATTTGATGAATTTAATCACCTTTCCGTCTATGTGAGCTACATATACACCTTTAGCCAGAGCTGCAACCGAGATAGCATCGGCATTTTCGGCTTGCAGTACGACTTGGCCGGCGAGATTGTAAATGGCGGCTTTCTCCATGTGGGGTGCTACGATAGTCTGAGCCTGCGAGTCGTAGTAGATGGTCTCGGCAGCTACGCTTTCGATACCCGATGCCGGAGAAATCTGAATCTCGAAGTCATAGGCGATACCGTTTCTCAGCTCGTTGTAGAACTCACCGAATACCTTGTTAATCCAGCCGTCAACCGGATCGGGGGCCATGTAGATAACACGCATGCGGTAGGTACCGGCTTCGGTCCCTTGAGGAATAGCGATGCTGCGTTGCCAACCCTCGGCAATGCTACCGTTGGGGTCGCCGAAATTGTTGGTGGCGCTGTTTTCGCCCATCGATTCGTAGATTTCGTTTGAGCCGTTGAACTCCATGTCGTTGTTCCAGTCGACATATACGGCTTGACGAGTCCATACCAATTCGGGTTCGCAGATGAACTCCTCTTTACCGTTGTTATAGGTGATATTGTTGTTGTATTGTTTGAATTTCAAGGTAAACGATTCAACCCCTTCGGTCAGTTGAATGGGTGTTTCGGTCTTGTCGATGACAGCACCTTCGATTTGGGGGGTATGCAGTTGTACATACGGGGTGAAAGGCAGGTCGCTTTCGCTCTCGCACGAGAAGATTTCGTGAGTTTCACTGCCTGCGGTATAGGATGCTGCACTCAGGTAACGGTTTTGTTGATTCAAATCGACTACATAGAAACGGGTCATAATGGGGTAGTCCTTCTCTACAAATTCGGCCACGAGATTGATGCTCTCCTCTCCGGCATAGGAGTAGGTGGGGCGGTAGCTGACGGCATTTTCGGTACCCTCTTCAACCCAACGGTAAAACATATAGTTCTCGGCGGCCTCTGCTTTTACGGTTACGGCGTCGGTCGAGCCAACCTCTACGCTGTTTTCGTTGCTGCCCTCGATTGAAACAGAGCCTTTGCTGTCATCGCTTGATGCAATGGTGACAGTTTTTTGCACTGCCGGAGAGTAGTCGGTCTCGTAGAAGAACCAGCCCGAGGCTTGGTGTACACCGGCGGCGTAGATGGTAACGCCGAACTGGGTACCGCCGTCCATGGCATTCATGAAGGCACGAGCCCCGCTATATCCGATATATTGCAATGCGTATTGGTTGGCAGCACAATCGTTGCTGATACCGGTCGATTGGCTGGTGATTACGTCCCACACCGTACCGGTCTCGTTCATTTCGAGCGGGGTATTTACGTGTGTCGATCCGTCTTCTGCTGTAGCCGAAGTGGGAACAAATACCCGCTGACCGTTGCTGTTGACCAGATAGGCGTGCGTGCTTGTACCATCGTTGGCCGACTCCAAGCGCCAGATGAAGGCCTCGGTTACTTGACCTTCGGGAATGCCCGACATGAATTGTTCGGTGCACAATGTGGTGCCGTCCAATTTCAGAAAGCGGTTCTTACGGGGTGATAAATATATTTTAACAATATTGTCTCGTGTTTTTGTATTTGGTAACGCATCTATCGATTTATTGGAACTCGTTTGGAGGTAAGAGATGTTTTTCTTCTCTTTTTATTGTGAAAGGTAAATGGATGTGTAGGGCAGAATCTTTGATGTAACTTTGAAACATAATGAAACTTGTATTGTATTTTTTCTTAAAAAAGTCGTAAATTGCGACGGATTTTAAAATTTCAGGTTATGAAAAAATATTTGGTTACCGGCGCGGCCGGTTTTATTGGGGCTAATTTCTTGAAATACATACTAAAAAAGTATGGGAATGATATTTACGTAATTGTCTTGGATAAGCTCACCTATGCCGGCAACTTGGGTACAATCAAGGAGGAGATTGCCGACCCTCGGGTACGATTCATCAGAGGGGATATACGCAATGCCGAATTGGTAGCCAATATTTTTGCCGAGACCGATATAGACTATGTGGTCAACTTTGCGGCCGAGTCGCATGTCGATCGCAGTATCACCAATCCGCAACTCTTTTTGGAGACCAATATTCTGGGGGCCCAGAACATGCTTGACTGCGCCCGCAAGGCGTGGTATCGCGGGAAGGACGCCGAGGGTAAGCCGGTCTATGCCGAAGGGAAGAAGTTCTTGCAGGTGTCGACCGACGAGGTGTATGGTTCGCTGACCAAAGACTACGACGAACCGCATCCGCTCGAAATTACCGACCCCGACGTGCGCAGGGTAGTAAGCGGCCGTACCGACCTGCACACCTATGGCAAGCACTTCTTTACCGAGACGACGCCGCTCGATCCGCGTTCTCCCTATTCGGCTTCGAAAACCAGTGCCGACCTCTTTGTGCGGGCCTATCACGAGACCTATGGCATGCCGGTAAACATTACCCGCTGCTCGAATAACTACGGGCCGTATCACTTCCCCGAGAAGTTGATTCCGCTGATTATAAAGAATATCCTGGCCGGCCAGAAGTTGCCCGTTTATGGCAAGGGCGACAATGTGCGCGACTGGCTCTATGTCGAGGATCATGCCAAGGCTATCGATGCCGTGCTGGAGCATGGTCGCATAGGCGAGGTTTACAACGTGGGTGGTTTCAACGAAGAGAAGAACATCAACATCGTGAAACTGGTGATTTCCATCATTGCCCGCATCATGCGCGAGGAGCCCGAATACCGTCGGGTATTGAAGACCGATGTCGAGAATATCAACGAAGATTTGATTACCTTTGTGGGTGACCGCCCGGGACACGACATGCGTTACGCTATCGATCCGTCGAAGATTGCTCGCGAGTTGGGCTGGTATCCCGAGACTCCCTTCAAGGTGGGTATCGAGAAGACCGTGCGTTGGTATCTCGACCATCAGGACTGGGTCGATGAAGTAGTAAGCGGTGATTATCAAAAATATTACGAACAAATGTATGGCAATCGTTGATTGCCTGTTAGAACAGATAGTACAATGAAAGGCATAGTATTGGCCGGAGGTTCCGGTACGAGATTGTATCCCATTACGCGGGGTGTGTCGAAACAGATGCTGCCCGTGTATGATAAACCCATGATTTATTATCCCATATCGGTATTGATGCTGGCGGGCATTCGCGAGATACTCATTATCAGCACGCCTACTGACCTGCCCGGGTTCAAGCGTTTGCTGGGCGACGGCAGTCAGTTCGGCGTGAAGTTCGAATATGCCGAGCAGCCTTCGCCCGACGGATTGGCTCAGGCCTTTATCATCGGCGAACGGTTCATCGGCAACGACACCGTTTGTCTGGTGTTGGGCGACAATATCTTTTATGGACAGAGTTTTACCCGCATGTTGCGGCAGGCCGTGGCCGAGGCCGACAAGGGCATGGCTACGGTGTTTGGCTATCGGGTGGGAGACCCCGAGCGCTATGGTGTAGTCGAGTTCGATGAGAGCGGGCGAGCCATCAGTATCGAGGAGAAACCGGCCAAACCGCGGTCCAACTATGCCGTGGTGGGGCTCTATTTCTATCCCAACCGGGTGGTCGAGGTGGCCAAGCAGGTGAAACCCTCGGCTCGGGGCGAGTTGGAGATTACCTCGGTAAACCAGGCTTTTCTCGAGTCGCAGGCACTGGGTGTTCAGTTGATGGGGCGTGGTTTTGCCTGGCTGGATACCGGTACGCACGAGTCGCTCTACGAAGCTTCCAACTTCATCGAAACCATCGAGCACCGTCAAGGCCTCAAGGTAGCTTCGCTCGAGGAGATAGCTTACCGTATGGGATGGATCGACCGGACTCAACTGCTCGAGCTGGCCGAACCGATGAAGAAAAACCAGTATGGACAGTATTTGATAAGATTGGCAAACGATGATCTTTGATCGAGTGCGATTGATTGATTTGCCTAAAGTGGTCGACAAGCGGGGTAACCTGTCGTTTATCGAGAGCGACCGGCACATCCCGTTTGAGATTGCGCGCACCTATTGGCTCTACGACGTGCCGGGCGACGAGCGGCGCAACGGTCACGCCTTTCGGCAGCAAGAGGAGTTCATCGTAGCCCTTTCGGGTAGCTTCGACGTGGTGCTGAACGACGGCACCGAGACGCGGCGCTACCACATGGCCCGCTCGTACTACGGGCTTTATGTGCCTCGTATGATGTGGCGCGAGCTCGATAACTTCTCCACCAACTCGTTGGCGCTGGTGCTTTCGTCGACCCCCTACGATGCCGCCGATTATATCGAAGATTTCGAGGAGTATCGCACGTTGTTGAAAGGAGGTCGAGATGAGTAAACGGGTTTCGGTAGACGATTGCCGCATCATTCAGTTGCCCAAGCACATGCAGGAGAGCGGCAGCATTACGGTGGTGGAGAACAACCGCGAGTTGCCCTTTGCCGTGAAGCGGGTTTATTACCTCTACGACGTGCCGGGCGGCGAGGAGCGTGGCGGCCATTCGCACAAGCAGCTGTACGAGTTTCTGGTGGCAGCCGGCGGCTCGTTCGATGTGTTGCTCGACGATGGCGAGCACACCCGCACGGTGACGTTGAATCGTCCCTATTACGGCTTGCTCATCGTGCCGGGTATCTGGCGGGTCCTCAACAACTTTTCGTCGGGCTCGGTGTGTCTGGTGCTGACCTCCGACTATTACGACGAGTCCGATTATGTGCGCGAGTATAACGATTTTAAGCAGATAGACAGTCAAGAATGAAATATCCCCACCTCTCTTTGAAACAGGCCAATGAACCCTATATGGCCGAGATGAAGGCCGTCGCTGCCGAGGTAATCGAGGGCGGCTGGTATATCCGGGGCAAATATGTGTCGCAGCTCGAGGAGCTGTTGTGCCAATACCTGGGTTGCCGCTATGCGGTGGCTACGGGTAACGGGCTCGATGCGCTGCGGTTGATGTTGCGAGCCTATATCGAGAGGGGGGTAATGCAGCCGGGCGACGAGGTTATCGTACCGTCGAACACCTATGTGGCTTCGGTTCTGGCCATAACCGACAACCGACTGGTGCCGGTTTTTGTAGAGCCTTCGGTCGATACCTACAACCTCGACACCTCGCTGATCGAGCAGGCCATTACCCCGCGCACGCGGGCCATCATGGTGGTGCACCTCTATGGCCGGGCCTGTTGGGACGAGACACTGAAGTCGGTAGCTGCCCGTCACGGACTCAAGATTGTCGAGGACAATGCCCAGGCCTTCGGGGCCGTCTCGTCGGTCGCCGGACTGCAAGGTTCGCACCATACCGGGGCGCTGGGCGATGCCGCAGGCGAAAGTTTCTATCCCACCAAAAACCTGGGAGCCTTGGGCGATGCCGGGGCCGTGACTACCGACGACCGCGAGGTGGCCGATGTGGTGCGGGCCTTGGGCAATTACGGCTCGGCCGTGCGCTATGTCAACGAATACAAAGGGGTGAACAGCCGCATGGACGATTTGCAGGCCGCCTTCCTTTTGGTAAAGTTGAAACACCTCGACGAGGAGAACCGCCGTCGGGTCGAGATAGCGCGCCTCTATACCGAGTCGATTGACAACGAGCGGCTCATCCTGCCACAGGCCGGAGAGCCCGGCGAACACATCTGGCACCAGTATGTGGTGCGGTGCACCGAGCGCGACCGGCTGATGCGTTATCTCGAGTCGCAGGGGGTAGGCAGTCTCATTCACTACCCCATACCGCCGCACAAGCAACAGTGCTATCGCGAATACAACCACCTGCATCTGCCGCTGGCCGAAACGCTAGCCCACGAGGTATTGAGCCTGCCCATGTCGTCTTATCTGACCGACGACGATGTGCACGAGATTGCCTCTATCATCAATCGGTTTGCGTAATACCATATAAATTTATTAAATAGGGAATCGCCTCTCCACACCGGTGCGGAGAGGCGATTCTTGAGTTTGTCGGATGGTACGAGGGTCGTGTTACCACTCCTGTTTCAGCGCGTTGATGGCTGCCTCGTAGTTAGGTTCGTGGGTGATTTCGGGCACGAGTTCCTCGTAGATTACCCGGCCGGTTTCGTCGATAACCACTACGGCGCGAGCCAGCAGGCAGGCCAGGGGACCGTTGACCATCTCGACACCATATTCCCTGCCAAATTCGGGCGAGCGGAAGGCCGAGGCGGCGATGAGGTTCTCGATGCCCTCGGTCGTGCAGAATCGCGACTGGGCAAAGGGCAGGTCTTTCGACACGGCTACGACGGTGGTATTGTCGAGCGAGGCTGCCAGTTGGTTGAACTTGCGCACCGAGGTGGCGCAGACGGCGGTGTCGAGGCTGGGGAAGATGTTCAGGACGATGCGTCGTCCCTTCAGCTCTTCGCTGCGCAGTTCGGTCAGGTCGCCGCGGGTGAGGGTGAACTGGGGAGCGATGCTCCCGACTTGAGGCAGTTTGCCGTAGGTATGTACGGGGGTGCCTTTGAATGCTGTTGTTTCCATTGTAGTGAATGTATAAATGATTTTTAATGTGGAGGTTGTTTCGACGGGTGGCGCATCTGTCGGATGGCCAGTTCCAGCTCCTCGGCCAGCGAGGGGGTATAGCCTATCTTTACCCAGCGGATTCTCCCCTCGGGATCGAGCAGAAAGAGGGTGGGGCAGCCGGTCACACCGTAGGCGGTAGCGGTGTTTGCCGCGTGCTCCAGTACGATGGCTCCGGCCGGATTGGGGGGCGTCTCGGGTTGCCTCTCTTCATAGAGAAATACGGGGGTAAGCCCCTCTTGTAACGACAGAGATTCGGCTGTTTGTCGCACCGGGGTGCAAAACTCTCCTTTAGAGTCGAGGAATAAAAGCAAGGCCTCCTGCCCTTTCAGGTGGTCGGAGGTGAAACGGCGCCCGCCCCAGGGCAGGTCGAACCGGGGGGCCTGTTGTCCCACGCGGTCGCTGGCGGCATAGCTCCCTTCGCGAAAGAGGTGGAACACCTCGTTGTAGGCGTGTAGCAGATGCTCTTCGCCGAAGTGGTCGGGAGAGAAACGGGTATCGGTACGGCTCGGGCCATACCTCACCACAACCGTTTGCGAACCCAGATGGCCGGGATTGTTCTCGGTCTCGCGGTAGAGAGGCAGTCCGGTAGTGGGGTCGAAGGTATAGAGTATGGTGCGGGCCACCTCGCCCCGCATCGAGTCGGTCACCAGTATGGCGTGGCAGCGTTCTCCCTGCACCGTCGTGTCGGGGAAGAAGAGCACCCGGCAGTCGGGTTTCGCCCGAAATTCGTTCAGTTGCCGGGCCATCTCAGCCGGGAAGAGTTCGGCAAACAACCCCGAGCGGTGCACCCCGAGATTGCGGCCCCGTGGAACAAAGGGCTCGGGGTTTTCGTCGTGGTGATACTCCCGCAGCCGGTTGCGGTCGAATCGAAAGCAGTGACCCGAGGCATACGCCGCAAAGTTGCGATAGTGGCAGGTGTCGTTCTCGGCCTTGTAATCAATGAGGTAACTGTACCCGCACAAGGTATCGGCCGGCTCCCTGCGGTAGTCGAGTCGGGCGCGGTATTCGATTTCAGAGTCGGTGATGGGCAGCGTCACCCGGTAGGTAAAT
>OJNR01001533.1_pt1 | contig 10809 bp, 9 predicted proteins | sample 1597901 | NCBI WGS metagenome assembly OJNR01 (sample SAMN01915223, study PRJEB22387) | human gut metagenome | isolation source: stool | host: Homo sapiens | place: USA | reverse complement strand
ACTTTTCTTGTCTATTTTGATTGTATAATTCTATCAAAGAAAGTCCTACATAATCACATTCATCAGGGGTTCGCTTCGGAACATGTTTATCTTCTCTATTCATTAAAAACCGAGCTTGTACACTTCGGCTATAAGCAATCTTTTCATTCACCGCTAATCTTGCCCAAGTCAACAAGTCCTCCCCCGATCTAATTCCTACCGGAAATCCACCTATTGCCTGTATAGCCTGTTTCTTTACTACAATAGAGGAAGTCCATAAAGGAGGATGCGAGCAACTGGCTACCTCAAAATAATTAGAGAGGATTCCATCTTCACCTGTAAAAGGTAACTTACGAATAATCGTCGGAGTTTCTTTCCCTTCTATATTCCGAAATTCATAATTACACGCAAATACATTGCAATCGGGATATTTTTGAGAAAGATGATACTGAGTAGCCAAATACTCCGGTTTCCACTCATCGTCGGCATCCAAGAAAGCTATCAAATCACCTTTTGCCTCCTCAATACCCCGGTTTCGTGCAGCCGCTACACCAGCATTCTTCTGATGAATCAACCGAATTCGTGAATCACTGAGTTTCTCTACCTCCGCAACACTTCCATCAGTAGAACCATCATCGACTATCACGACTTCAAAATTCTGGAAAGTTTGATTAAATACAGACTGCAAGGTATGGGCAATCTGTTTCTCTTTGTTGTATAAAGGAATAACTACTGATATCATTGTTCTATTTCTTTATTGAACTGTTCTGTAATTTCTGCATTGATTACCTTTTGTCCTCCAGAATTAAGATGTATCGGGTCAAAGAATAATTCATACTGCGTAGAAAATTGAGGATTAAAATCCCAATAATAAATCAATGGTGATGAAGCGGCTTTCTCACGAAAATATGAAATAATTTTCTGATACTGTTCCGGTTCATATTCATTCAATGGAGCAGCAATCGGCGTATTAACCAATATCACCTTAATCCCTTTTCGTGTAATAAGTTCCAATGTTTTCTCAAAGTAATCTATCAAATCTTGCTCAAAGTGAATATGTCGCTGTTGTCCTTTTCTAATTTGTTCTTTCAAAACTTCCACATCAAGATATCCTACTTTATAATTGCGCCAATCATATCGATACCCTCGTATAGCACTATTGATAAGAGCATCGGAATATCGAGAAGTACAAATAAGTTTATGAACCCAATAATCTGAAAAATCAGCCGACTCTTTTATATATTCATTCATATTCTCTTCATCAATAAATGGATAGAACAATTTGTATGAATTTTTACTTAATCCAGCCCCCGTAAACATAAATTGATCTACCCCATAAAGCACAACCTGTAACGAATCGCTATATGGAGAAGATAAATATTGTTTTACCATTTCGTAACGATCGGCAACATTTACACCCTCCCGGCAATACTTCGAGACCGAAAGTCCTATGCCTCTCTCAAAATTGGATTTATCGACGGCTAACATTAAATGAGAATGGCCTATCAACAAAACTTCAGAATGTTGATTAAGACCAAAATACCGATTCAATCCATTATTCAATAGCCACCCTATTCCTCGGTCAAGGCCAATGAACACAAGCACAAAGAGCAATATGGATAATATTCTTCGCTTCATGAATAATTAAAATTGGAAATAGACAAATTGATCACTTGAGACTCCAAACAGACCTATTGCGAGTAAAAGGAAGAGAGATTCCCAAGAAGATTTTTGAGGAAGTATATTTCTGTACATCAAATATTCTCGCAACATGAATATCCCCAATAAAAGCATGGTAAGTAATGTACTAAATGTAGAACTGCCCCAATAGACAGGCGAAATGATGTCGCTACAAATACGCGTTACTACGTGCCACGCCTCTACACTGTTTTCTATCCGGAAAAATATCCATGCAAATGTAATCATCACAAACACCAACAAGTGATATAGGATATTCGGTCTCTTTGGGCCCCAAAAACGCTCAACCAAATAAAAAACTGCGTGCATTGCGCCCCATAGAACAAAAGACCAAGTCGCGCCATGCCAAATTCCACTCAACAGGAAAACCAACGAAATATTCAATATCCATCGAGCTTGACTAACACGATTCCCACCCAATGATATATATACATATTCTGTGAACCAAGATGTCAACGAGATATGCCACCGACGCCAAAACTCCTTGAACGTATTGACACAATACGGGAAATTAAAATTCTGCATAATCTTAAATCCCATAACACGGCCTGAACCAATAGCCATATCGGCGTATCCACTAAAATCGCAATATATCTGAAAACTATAAAACAAGGCAGCAAGAGCCAATGTACTACCCGAATGAGATTCGGGAGAAAAATAAATCGCATTGACATATTCAGCCAAACGATCTGCTATAACCACTTTTTTGAATAATCCCCAAATAAAAAGGCCAACACCTTCCTTAAAATTATCCCAATTAACAGATGTTTTTTCTTTCAGTTGAGGAATTAAATTACGAGCTCTCTCTATAGGACCGGATAATAATGTGGGGAAGAATGCAATAAATAAGGCTACATCTACCACATTCTTTTCTGGAGCTATTTTTTTCCGATATATATCTATACTGTATGACAATGCTTGAAACGTAAAAAAGGACAATCCTACGGGTAATAAAATAGTTGGATTGGCCAAATAGGCATATTTGAAAAATACCAACTGAGCTATAGACAGTACAATGGCTGTAGTTACAAATCTCTTTCCGCTTTTCCCTTGTTGCTGATCTCCCACAATCCACAATCCACAAAAGTAATTGACTACAGTTGTATATATCAGCAATATAACAAACCAGCTATGTAGCTGAGCATAAAAATAATATGATGCTATTAAGAGAAACAAATTTCTTAACTTCAAGGTATTCTTGTTGTTAGTACTTACAAATAACAAAAATACAATACAAAAAAAGAATAAATATTCAAACGTATTAAACAACATACCTCTAAACTCGTTTATATCCGGCAATCAAACCCAACATCATTCCATAAAAGCCACAAGGAAAAGACAATGTAGCCATAGTATAGTTAATCACATTGTCGGTATACATGGTTAATAATGTACCCGCCGCTGATGCTCCCGCCACAATAGCACAAAGATGTATCGCCGTATCGTAACGTCGATTTTGAAAAACAATAAAGCAATGAAGAATCAAGAATAAAAAACTTCCTCCGAAAAGTACAATTCCAATCAAACCGTTATCACACAAAATTTGTACATAATCATTATGACAAATTCTTATAGATCCGAATGGATGTCGCAATGCATAAAATGTTTCCTGTAAATTTCCAGTTCCTGCACCCGTTAATTCCTCTCCATAAAAGAATTTATTCAAAGACCACTCCCACATGGCAAAACGTCCATTACTATCTATATCATCCATCGATATTTGTCCTGAATTCAATTGTTCTATCCCCTTTCCACTGTCATCATAGAACATTTTCTCTCGCACAGAAGGGATAGCAAATACAGCCACAATAAACAAGATAAATACCGAAAATATTACGGGCAAAGATTTCAGTTTATATTTAAAGAAGAAAAAAGTCATCAAAGCTAATGTCGTTCCCATAATACTGGTACGGAATACCCACAATATACAAGGGAGCATAAATAGAATACAAAGCAAAAGATTCTTTCTCTTCTCCCGTGTATAATAAAACAGAGCTAAAGAGAATACACACATGGATATATAATTGATAGCACTTGCTGTACCGTACCAGAATACCCCTGGAAAAAGACGGCCTACATATGGAATAAAAAATACACCGATAGATATTAAAGCCACTATACGAGCCCCTATCCCAGCCTTAAGGAATACCTCCTTATCACGCACTGCAGTCGAAGCGAACAGCATAATCAATAGAGGATAGAGATACTTCAAAATCACCCGGAATCCATATCCGGGAGCTGGGGTATAACTCAAACCTATCACTAACCAGATAATATAAATCAGATAAAATATAATGGCTGGACTCCATTGGGGTGATCGTTTGCAAATAAATAATCCTACTAAGCAAAACACCTCCAATACCATTAGGCGAATAGCCATCAAATCCAAAGCGCCAGGTGCCGAAAAGGCCAACAGGCCGGTAGAGAAAGTCAGCACCCAAAACATCTCGGGCCCATCCATCACCATCTTCTGCTCCCGATTCAACGGATTGGTCATCACGCCCTGCTTCATCGTCAGGAACTTTAACCCGACCAAGGTGATTATCAAGAAATATAGATAATTGAGTAGATACATATTTATCTATTCACCGGTATCAACCGCTTATACAAATCGTTAAACAACTGAGAATATCGTTCGAAACCATATTGCCCCACATACGTCATAGCCTTCTCTGAATAGTGCTGCAAAAGGGTTATATCACCCACCAACGAACCTATTTTATCGGCCATATCGTCGATAGATTCAGGAGTATGCAGCAGCCCCACTTCTTGATCGCGGACAACCTCGGGCAGTCCACCTGTACGAGAGGCCACCACCACACACCCGTTAGCCATCGCTTCGATAGCCGTAAGTCCAAAACCTTCGCTACGCGAAGGCATCAGCACAATATCCATACGTCCATACCAATCAGTAAGTTGCTCCTGAGGCTGTCGCCCGGCCCATTCAATACCATCAGCACAACATAATTCTTGAGCCTGCTGCTTCATTCGTACTCGTAATGAACCATCGCCTACTACAATCAAGCGAGTATCGGGATATTTTGCTCTTACCCACGCAAAAGCCGGAACCACCAAATCCATACCCTTAATCTCTTCCAATCGACTGACAACACCCAAAGTCACAGGCCGACCGAAACAACGAGGCTCCCGCCGAATCGAAAATTCGGCAGGAAGAGCGTTGTAAATCGTAAAGTGATTACGCCGTTTCAATGAAGTATCCTCACTATATAGCTGCGAAGAACCGAAAAACGATTGCTCGGCCAACTCGGTAATGCAAGTAAATGCCCTCACGCAATGTCGCTGAATGAAATGGACCAACCGCAGATTGGGATATATATCGGCTGCCGTGTGGGCCGTAGCTATAATTTGCCGAAGCCCCAATAATCGCAAAAGCAAAATAGGAATAGCCCCAGGCGCCATATATTGCACATGAGCTACATCGGGCTTATATTGTTTCAATACTTTTCGCAGACCTTTGTAAAGAAATAAAATTCCTCGCCATCCTCCAACCCGAGCACCCGTCGGACTAAGACAGACCACCTCACTACCCGACCGACGAAACCGAGCAACCATATCCTCACTATATTCAAAATAGCATACGGTTACAACCCGATGTCCTCCAGATACAAGAGCTTGTACAAGATTTAGCGTCTGTATCTCCGTTCCACCAGTCAATAAACAGGGTATACAAACAAGAATAGTCATACTCTATAAATGCAGCTTTTGTTTAAATTTACATTTATAATAACACAATATAGGATTTAGATCCTTAAAATTGATATTGATAAAACATTTCGTTCTCAAAAAGTCTCTTATCCATGCCCATAGTGGGATAGTACCATCCTTTACATAAAGAAAATCCAAAGAATAATTCATCATATATACTTCGTGGACTTTATTTTTATCAATTTTCATATCCGGAGTTAAATATAGGGCATGCAAATTTGCCCCAGCTACTGTTGCAGCATATGCCAATCCCTCATTCCGAAAATTCACCTCCATAAAATAATTTTTATTGTCTTTATGTAAAAATTCCACACTAAAAGGGCCATGATAATTAGATTGTTCCAGGAAACGAGAAACGCCACTTACATCAATATCCAATTCCCGTATAGGCTTGAACAATCCATAAGCGCCAGCTCCTACTAACCATGGATAATGACGAATCTTTCTCACAGCACCGGCTATATAAACGTCCTTTTCTGTTCTCACTCCTATACAATCCAGCTCATACTCTTTATCAATAAACTCCTGCACAATAAAATCAGAACAATGACTTTCCTTTTCCAAAGCATCTTGAACTTCACTCCGATTCTGACAAATGTGAATATCTCCTTTTTCCCCTTTCGTACTATTAAGAGGTTTTAAAAGAATCGGATACTTCACATAAAGGTCATCAAAACGATCAGAGCGATGGAAATTTACGGACTTAGGGACTGTCAAACCACATTCCTTAGCCAATTTACACTGAGTATCTTTATTAAACAACCCTCCTATATGATTTCCCCGTGCGGGAGTCTTATAATAAAGCGATAATTCAGACTCTTGACTGTCAATAAACACCGCAGCCTCATCAAAACTACAAATTATATATTGTATCCATTTGTTATCTCTCAATTGTTGCAATATGGGCAAACATTCCTCTATTTTTTGAATATGGTAAACCTTATTTTTTTTGAGATATTTACTCTTCGATACAAAACAAATATCCTCATCACATTTAAGGATCAAAATCTGGTCAATATGAGCTTCACCCAAACTACGAACAACACTTAATGTATTATTTGTAGAATCACCGATAATAATAGCTCTTCGTTTAATTTCATTCATTATTTTATCCTAAAATAAAGTTCTTTTCTCCATCGATTTGCCCAAACAAAAACAGGAGGTAAGACTCCTGACCAAGGTTTTCCACAAGGAGCTTTCGGATAGATATAAGCATCGATTGCCTCATTCTTACGAGAATACTCTTTCTTTGTCATCTTTAAGACAAAAGCATTTTTTCTATCAATATTCCAAACATTGTAGTACCAAAACCACACACAATATTCATAGAGAGGAACTCCCGACGTCTCACCTACTAATTTTCGAACAATTCGTCCAGCTTCCAAATGGTCGCTCCAACCTTCTCCTTTATGAGGTATAAAAATCGCCTCAGGCTGCAAGGTGTCAATCAATTTTTTCAGTTGGTCTGTTTCTGAACAATCAAAAGCAATACTACCATCTGGATAATCCAGAAAATGAAGATTCTCTAACGGTAGGCCTAATACTTTAGCGGCTTTTCGAGAGAGATTACGACGCGACTCTATCAATGTAGCTTCATCAATTTTGCAACAACCGGCATGACTCTTGCCTCCTCCTGATAAAATAACCACATCTACTTGTTTACCTCCTCTCAACAATCGTTGTATCAATCCGGAGCATCCCAACACCTCATCATCGGGATGTGGTGCTACAATCAATACTCTATCCGGTATTACCAATTCTGAAGAATTGTAGAATAATACACGAAAAAGTAAGACTCTTATTTGACGAATAAAATTTTTCATTTAAACCATCTTAATATACAAGGATTTATTATCGAAGTCAAAAGCACAAATATTTTTTTATAACCTGTTAATTCAACATTCAATGATTTTAACAAATTTATATTTGCTCGTCCAGACATCAACAATAATCTATTCTTTTGCCTTATACCCCAATAAATCTCTTCAAAAGCATAATGCCTTGCCCAATATGTAAAATATCCATACTCATCTCTTCCTAAAAAAGGATTTTTCTGCCATTGTTGCACTTGAAAAATATAATCATGGGCTAATCGTTGTATTAACTGAATATTTGCCAAATGTCCAGTTTCCGATTTCCTATGCAATCGATAAGAAGCCAATGGCTTTAAGACTCCTACTACATCGGTGTATTGCCCTACACGATAGAAGAAATCGTCATCGGCAATATGTCCTGCCGCCTCGCGATACTGACAGACCTTAAAAATATCTCTATGAGTTACTACACCAGGACAACGATGTATATGCGGATGTCCCACCGTTTGATAAACTCGTACATATTGTCTCCCCGTATATTTTTTTATCTCACCAGTACAATATTCAGGTTCTCGCAAACTTTCACCATTCCCATTGATATAATTACATGGAGCAAATAAATGCTTAACATTAGGATAAATAGTTAAGGCTTTTTCTATTTCCTCCAAAAAGGTTGGGGCTAATAAATCGTCTTGATGAAGGATAGATATATAATCGCTTGTTGCTTTTGCGATAGCATGATTCCACCCATTTACGAACCCAGATGGGCCCAAAGGATTTTGATAGATTTTGATATGTCCGGCATACCTCTGACAAATAGCTAACGTATCATCTATTGAATTATCATCAGACACTATTATCTCATCAGCAGGACGAGTTTGAGCTAAAGCAGAAAGTAATGCTTGTTCTACAAAATCAGCTCCATTATACGTAGGAATAACAATTGAAAATGTCATAATTTAAATTTCTTTATAATCGATTCAAAACGATGATAAAGATTCATCTGATCATATTTTTTACAAAATTGGAAAAAGAAGCCCCTATGACTATCATCTATCCAACTATTTGCAAACTGATGAATTGCATATACACTTCGATTCTTCGGCTGATTTAAATTACAGAAAAAAGAAGTTGGATAAATCCTAATATTTGATATTAGATTTTGTAATTTATCTTTATGTTCATATGAATAGTATTTCTCTAAAATAGTTCCTACTACACGAGGACAGACAACCTTATTAAAGGTACCATCACGAAATATAAAATCCTGATTCTCGTAATATTCCATTATCTTTTTCAAAACAATATGATTGGCTTCCGCTCCAAACATTGCAGGGTCAGGATTAATCATCATGGATTCAACAATACAGTCATCAACCAATGACTCTGTTCCAAAAAAACAATTATTAAATAAAAATGGCTCCAAATTTTTTTTTACTAAAACATCTGAATCCAAATAGATCCCCCCCATTTTATAAACTGCATAAAAGCGGACATAATCTGTAACAAAGGCCCACTGTTTCTTTTCATATGCTTCTTTTACATACTTAACACTATTGAAATCAAAACTTTTTGAATTCCAACAAACAATGTCAAAGTCAGGCATATAATATTTCCAACTCTCTATACATCTTTTTATCAATCTGGGTTTAGGCTCTTCACTAAACCAACAATAATGAATAACTTTAGGAATCATATTACTTTTTGATTATCCGTCTTACAAAATCTCGCATTCCTCGCGTAAATAAGAGTAAAAAAGTTAACTCTACTATAATCATAATGACCGTTGTCACAATGGCATATACAATCCACGATAACCAACCGCCATAAGGAGTTAAAGGAATCAAGCTTATTAAATAATAAGCTAATCCCCCCGACAAAAAAATTAATAATATATATTTACTCCATCCACCCCAATATTTTATTACCGGAATTTTGAATCCTTTTGTAAACAAAAAATAAGGTTTCCAGCAACCTATAACTACAGTTAAACTAACAGTTGCACCTAAAAGGACTCCTTCCAAGCCCCAAAAATGGCCACCAATAATAGCAACAATAATATATATAAATGCTTCTACTACAGGAGACCACGTATCGTAAAATAGGCCATGTCCATATAAAAATTGATCTGTAGCCCCACGAGTCAAGTTAAGAAAAAAATTAATTAAAATAATGATCAATACAGTTCGACTCAATATATACTCCGCTCCAAGCCATAGAGTAATAAAAGGCTCTATAAGCATAAAAATCGAGAACATAACAATTCCCGACACAAAGAATCGAACTCCCAACAATTCCCAAAAAACTCTAATTTCTTTACTTCTATTCCCCTCGGCTATCAGATTTCCAACACCAGCACCAGTACTCCCCAAAAAATTAGAAATAAATCCATCAATTTTATTCACAATGATAGTGTAATTTCCGTAATATGCGACAGTTTGTAATGAAACAAAAGCATAAATCAAAAAAGGAGTTGTTTGCCATTGAGTGAAACCACCTATCTTATGCACAAACAACTGCTTGGTGTATTTCATCACCTCGGGATATTTCTTGAACAGTTGCTTACCCAAGCGGACTTCACTATGAAGCCAGGGATAGACTTGATTGATTTTCCAATTGAGAATAAAAGAGTAAATAATACCAAATGCCAACTCTATAGCGACCCACAGATAGTAGCTACCTGTATAGTAGGCACTCGCCATTTGAATAAGAGTCTTGATAATAGTAGCGGTCTGAAAATAGGCTGTGACTACATAATTCTTTTGATCGGCTCCTAAAAGGGTTTGTTTATAGTTGGCAAAGTAACCGATTAACGATGAAGCTAAAAAAGAGAAGTAAGCAAAGAAGATAATACCCATCTCGAATTGGGTATTGGGAAATATCAACGGAAGGAAGCAGGCCAATACAAAACCGGCACCCAAGATGATAAATCCAATCCAACGATAAAGATACCCAAAGACCGAAATGATTTCGTTGATTTTCGCCTCGTCGTGATCAAATAGAGGTTTGTACAATACATATCCGATAGCACTACCAATACCCAATTCGGCCAAGTTTAAGAAGCCAAGGAGATTCTGCAGCGTCCCTGTGAGACCTACGAAGTCGGCACCCAGAGTATCGAGAAATATTTTCCGCGAAAAGAACGAAAGGATTAGGGTCAAAAAGTAGAATATGAGATTGACCCTCGCATTCAACAATGACTTTTTGACCCGAGACTCTTGTTGAGGCATAGACTACTACTCTCTTACAAACTACGATTAAGTGATACTACTAAACAAGATTATCCTCTAAAAATACGCGCTATCTTATGAGCCCATTTATAGACAACATTACGTTTTTTCTTTCGACCCTGATCGGCTCCATAACTGTAGCCGTAGCCGTAGCCATAACCGTAACCGTAACCATAGCCGTATTTCTTGCTCTCCATTTCAATGCCGTTGAGGACGACGGTGAGATTTTTGAATTTGTTATCTTGATAGAGTTTTTCCAATTCGGGCAGATAGCGACGATCCAAGACTCCGGAGCGAATGACATATATTGTAAGGTCGGCTACACGACCAATGATACCAGCATCGGCAACAACCATGGCGGG
>OJNR01001532.1_pt1 | contig 10811 bp, 10 predicted proteins | sample 1597901 | NCBI WGS metagenome assembly OJNR01 (sample SAMN01915223, study PRJEB22387) | human gut metagenome | isolation source: stool | host: Homo sapiens | place: USA | reverse complement strand
GAAAATTTAAAAGGAGAAACATTGTCATATTGTTGTAAAGATATATAAACAACAATAAATGCTGATAAGCAAAAGGGAAATCAAGTTCATACGAGAAGTTTACATGCCGAAGAAAATGCTTTTCTGCAATTAGCCAAATATGGGACTCAAGGGATAAAGGGTGGAAAGCTTTTTACTACAGCAAGTTGTTGTGAATTGTGTGCAAAAAAAGCATATCAATTAGGAATAAAGGAAATTTATTATATTGATAGTTATCCAGGAATTTCAAAGTCTCATATATTAGAGTGTGGTGATTTACAGCCTAAAATGATATTATTTACAGGTGCAATAGGACGTGCTTATATTAACTTATACAATCCGTTTTTACCTTTAAAAGATGAAATAGAGGCTTTGACAGGGGTTAATGTAAAAAAAATAGGTGATAAATCTGATATAACTGAAATTAAACAAAAGAGTAATACAGATAATAGTAATGGCAATAATAATAAAAACTCAGAGACCTCAGGAACTCATTAATTCTTTAAATAGAGCTATAAATAGGCGTGCTATTTTAACATGGGTTGTTGATGATATGGGGGATTATACTATCTCTCGTGAACAATGGCAATTCTTAGCATGGATGAGACCATATATTTTAAATGACCGCATTGTCTTTGGAATTATACAGTCGAGAAAATTTCCAATGACAAAAGAATTATATGGTGTATATCATGGCAGATTCGTGGCCACACTTCTAAGTCATTTTGATTTAGATATTATTGATATTAATGTGACACCGTTACTTACTGAATATGATGTGGTTGATAATAACTAGAAGGGATATTGAGAAACTCATTATTCCATTTGTTAGGTTCTATGAAATATTTTGTGTAAATGGGAAATACGGGATTCATTGTGGATATTGAAAAGAAATTGACTATCCAAATTCAAATTGGAGCTTAATTATGAATTAATTTATTTCTATTTTTGAAAACAGAATCCAGATATAAGAATGAACTTATAACTGAATCCTGTTTCCATTTACACAAAATTTTGGACAGTGTCGTTTCCATTTACACAAAATTTTAGATAGTGTCTTTCTTTCTGATTATTTAATTAGGAACATTTACTGAATATCCCTAATTAACGACCAAGGCAATATATTCTGCTTGTTTTCTATTTACGATTTCTTACCATTTCAAAGATTGTCTTATAATAATTAGCATATGAACCATCAGTTAGCCGATGGTCAACATATGAGTCGAATAGAATATCGTAAAACACATCTTCACCAGATATGGCGTCAATATGTGACTTGACTTTGTCGTATAGGTTTTTCAAACAATATTTTGCATGTGTTCTCGGATTCCCAGTGTTTTTCCCTTTCTCCTCCGCATCAACTGATAAAATCAGATTATTCATATTAAATGTTTGCCGCCCATATATTTTTTCAAGCTTAATCATGAAAAACGCAGAATCAACAAGCAACTCGTTCCATACTCCTAATTCCGGCGTAATATCAAGATAGCTAATGTGTTGCGACTCTCTTGTAAACAGCTCAATTGTTTTTTTATCGGAATCCGTTGGCACCGGTTTAGCTTTCAATGATGCCAATGTGTCTTCCGTATCCTTGTCAGGTAAAGCCTGAATTCTTTTTTTGTCAAAAGGCTGAATAGAACCAAGTTGGCTGACCATCTTTACTACGCTATCATAAGAGCCGACATAAATAGTTTTATAATGAAGTTTGGACTGCTCGTACGGATTATATTTGCAGATGATGTAATTTAGGTAACGGCGAGCCATTACATCTTCAACTAAAAAAAGAACATCAGGCTTATTATCATCTTCTGCAGAGATATCTTTCAATATGTATGAAGGAGCACAATCACATAACACTTCTACAGTTCCATCACTCTGTGGCTCAAGGTAGAAGCGATGCTTGGCCACTTTTACCAAAGAAGAAGAATGAGTGGAAATAATTACAGTCAGCTTCTTGCTTTTGACCACTTCTTGCAAATATTGATAGAAGCGAACTTGAACAATCGGATGCAATGCAAGTTCAATCTCATCAATCAACAGAAGGCTATTATCGGTGACAGATTCAATAAATATTAATGCATTCAGCAGCAATCGCTCGCCCAGGCTAAAAGATAATTCCGAATATTTATCTCCTCTTGAATTCTTTAAAATATAAAGTTTGTTCTCTCTATGAAGATTGACCTGCCGACCCTTCATTGATTTCACTTGAACATATTTTAGGTCATTAAACTTTGTTGTACCAAGAATCTTGTTCATAGCAGAAATAATTGTGGGTTCTGCGGCTCGTTCTGTACGTCTGACCTTCAGTAGTTGCTCTGGAGTTTCATATAACCGTTTGCCATTAGTTGTCAAGAAGCTGACAACATTATAAGGAAAAGCAGCTTGTATGTTCTTTGCCTCTTTTTTGGGAGTGACTGACCATCGTTGGTCACTTTTTGTATAAAAAATGGATGTGCCATTATAATTATAAGTAATCTTTGAATTCTCATACTTATCATACCCAGTAACTCGATAACCCTCTGCAAACGCATTTGGATTACGCATTCGGCTAAGTGCGACAAGTAAGCTGGTTTTTCCACAACCGTTAGGCCCTGTGATAAGATATACATCATTCTGCTCAGGAACAATAAATTGGAGTTCCTTAATTCCCTTTAAATTATTTAGCTTTATTGAAAACATTATGAATGTCTATATTAAGTGAGTAATTTTGATTTTCTAGTATTTCTTGCCGAATTTGTAAGGGGATAGAATGCTATTTTAATGCTTTTTCTTTTGAAAGTCGGAATTAATAATATCCATCCCCATAATGGCAGTCATAAATGCAGTAACACATTGTTGGTCGTCAACCATAATTTTCTTGCCTTCAGCAAGTGTGCCATCCTTGAGCCTGATGTTTGGACTCTGAGAAATGATTAGCTACCCTGTAGGATAGCCAGTATATAAAGAATCTATTAGATCTCTTACTTGTTTGGGGGTCCATAAAAAGGGACGTTGAATTTCAAGAATCGCAATTTTACCTGATTTGATAAAGTTCAGTATTTGCTCTAAGGTAATATTGGATGCATTATATTTTTCAGCCATGTTCTATCATTATTTAGCTAAATTCTGTTTCGCTTTCTCCATCATTGTGATGATATCGAAATGCAATTTCATAATCTCATTATAATTCTCTTTATTCTGCGGTATATGAATATATTTAAGATTTTCTGTTATAGGATACATTAAATCTACATAATCATTTGTTTTTAAGAAAAAAGAGGTCGCATCATACAACTGTTGGTATCTAGTTAGTAATATATTACCAGGTGTAGCTTGCAGATCATCACAAACGATGGAACTAACACGTGCGGCAAAGCCTAGTAAAGACTTTTTTTCTACCACAGATAAAATACCGAATGCATTTGAAATACCAGTTCTAGATAAATGTATTTCATTTGAAATGGTCGCTTTATATAATTCTAAATCTTTACGTTGCTTTTCAACTTGATCAATTTGTTGTTTCAAATTACGTAGTTCAAAAAAACTTGTAATCTGAAAACCAACAACTATTGTAGCACAGATACCAATTAATGAAGCTATAATCCCTATGTATGAATCAGTCGTTATAGTTCCATTATTCTTTATTTGCCCCCAGAATGTCAAAGCGACACAAGTTATACTACTTATTATACAAGTTGAATTGAGTATAATATTATTTTTGTAAGCCATACTTATTATATCAAATGTGTCACATTAATTTTCTTATACTTATTTCCCATGCCAAGGGCAAAAGCCATCTGGTCTTTTATAATCAGCTCACCCTTTTGAAGTCCGGCTATTGCTGTCCTGCTTTCTTGAAGTTCCTGACCACTCACGCCAAACAAGTCTTTGATGACCTTATCGTCAATAGTCTGCTGCTTCATAATCAGAGGATACTGAGCATTGGCATAAAAGTCAAAACCTTTTGATTTGAAACTGCTCATATTCTGAGTAGCAAGGATAATACTCAGACCTTTATTTCGGCCTACAGCAATTAGATTACGAAGAGGGCGATTGTCAAAGTCAAGCATATAGTGAGCTTCATCAATAATAGAAAAATGACGTATTTGTACAACTTCGTCATTTACTGCTTGCTTATCCAGTAGCTCATAAATGTTGTTAAGTTTAGACATCAAGAAATACACAATAGCTTTGGCAATAGGGCCATCTTTGGGATATCCATCCATTTTAATGATGTAGCTGTCATCAATCAAGGAAACTTTATCTTCTGATTCAAAGATATGCGCATTAACCAATTGTTTCAGAACAGAAGAAATACTATCATCATTATTTGCATCTTTCATTCGTGATTGATAGCATTTCAGCATTAATTCAAATGAAATAGGGGCGCCATTTGTCGATTTGTAGGCTTCTACAATAGCTTCACTAAGACGGTTGTTCATGTTGGCACTCGCACTTACTCGGTCTATAGAACATAAAGCAGAAGACATTTCTGTAGAGTACAGATTAATTTCATTGATAGAGCGTCCAGTGAAATCCTTAAATGGAGTAAAAGGCAATGGCTGTGTCAATGGATCCAGAATACAAGAACGGTCCACATCGAAGAGAGATAACCAATGGTTATTCTGTATATCGCTGAACTCTCCTTTGTAATCAAACAAAAGGAAATTCACGGGATATTGTGATTCTGTGGATAACATTCTAAATTGCTGAATCAAGACTGCCAGCAAATTGGTCTTTCCGGAACCTGTGGCTCCCGCAATGATAATCTGTGAGTTGGTAATGGAACGACTGTTTATATCCAAAGTCGCTTCCATTTCTTCATCGCCATAGTTACCAATCAGAAGATTCAGGACTGGAATATCTTTTGCCATGGCTACTTTGTTGTTCATTGCGTATAAGAAGGAATCCAGATTGTTGTCAGACATCAGATAGTCACGTCCACGAAGCATTTCTGCTGCGATAATTCGAGAAAGAGTAGCGTTTTGAGTCCAATCAATGTTCAAGTCTGCATATCTTAGTTTTAACAATGCCGAATATAAGGTGCTTAAATCGTGCATTGTGAAAAAACTGGGAGTAATTCTTATGGATGACACAGACAATTGTATGTCCTTGTAATCATCTATGGAACGCTTTGTAGGCAAGCTTAGTCCCACGATGAAGCAGATACGCATTACTTTATTCTGATTCAAGTTTATATGTTTCTCCCGATCAGCCGTTCTGGAAAGATTGATTTTTGATTCAATCAGTTCCTTGATTGGATTGATTGCATCAAACAATCCTTCCATCTGGCGCGTATTTGAAAAATTTATGATGCTCATTTCTTTTACTGATTAAGAGTTAAACCAAAATAACCGTCTTCAACCGTAGTATTCTGTGCTTCTACATTGCGATGAAGTGTATAGGTTTTGGAAATAAACGGTTCCAGTTTGATGTAGTCGCTGTCTGTTCTGATTTCAGAGGTCGTACAAAGCAAAATAGTTTGTTCTGCCAATTGTGGAAAATATTCTTCCATCAAGGCATCACGACTTTCATTATCAAGAACCCCCATTACTGTATCAATCATTACAGGTGGATTATAATCTCCTAGGTTTCGCAATACTTTCAATAAAACTTGGATAAAGATTTGTTTGGATGCAGCATTAAGCTGATTCAATGAAATCTCATTTCCGGCAGTATGATAGAGTTTTATATTGAATTGTTCAATGCTGTCGGACAACTCAACTTTGGCTACATGACCTTTGTATGAAACAAGTAACTTGTTGAGTTGCTGCTGCATTTCACTTTCAATCTGGGCTTTTTTCTTCTTCAGCAAACTGTCTGCAATCTTTTCAAACAGAGGTTTAAGCTTGACCAAAGTGTCGAATTTAATATCAGGTTCTTGCTGGATTTGTACATCAAACTGATGAATCCGTTTCTCAAGACGTTGAATGTCTGCTTTCAGTGTCGCTTCCTGACCTTTCAGTTTCTCTATCTGTTTTTGAGCGGCTTCATAATTTTGAATTAGATATTCGTTACCACCGGCTTGTGTTTGTTCTAAGGTTTGTTTTTGCGAACGTAAGTTATCCAACGTCGAAAGTTGAATCTCCAGTTCCTGGCGCTGGCGGTCAAGTGCAATGAACTGATTAGAGCCAGTTCGTTTTACCAAATTAGATAAAGCGGTTACTTCCGCTTCGTCAAGATAGTCAAAAGGATCTTCTTTATTAGTGCTATTTTGGATAGCTACAATATGAGATACAACCTGTTCTTCATCCACAGATTCACTGCATAGTGACAAATCTTTTAAGTAAGTTATAATTTTGTTTGTCACATCTTTCAATGTCTCCAACGGATAGGCACCTGTATTCTCTTTCTGAAGCTGTTCTTTTATGTGCAGGATATTATTGATTTCTTGTGCCAGGTTTGCAGCTAATTTAGGTAAGAATAAATCAATTTCTATATTGTCAACAAATGCTTTCAAGTCCTCAGCATAAGTTGCTGCACGTTTTACAATATCGTCAATTTTACTGGCAAGCTCCTGTATTTTTTTGTTAAGGGCAGAAGCTTCTTGGGCACCGTCTTTTGCCCGTTTATATTCCACTTCTACCGACGCAAGATACTTATATTTTGTATCTTGTTCCGCTATACACGTATTTAAGTCTGCGGTCAGCTTGTCTTTTTGTGCGCATAATTCATTATATTCCTGGGCTTCTTTTTCTGCTTCAAGACGTTGTTGAGCCCATTCCTGTTGTAGCTTTTCAGCGGCACGCTTTAACTGAAGGTACTTTTTGAAGCCCAATACATTCTCAAAATTATCACGAATGGTTTGGGCAAATACATTTTTCTTCAGCAGTTCACTCGATTGCATTGCATCAAACAGGAAATACTGACTTAGTTCCTGAGGCAGATTGGCTTTTATGATTTTATTGATTTCCTGTTCTGCTTTTACCCGGTCTTTGGGAGCAGTCATCGTACCGTAAACATACATATTCCCGTTCATGTTCAGCGATACGCTTTCCAATGGCTTTCCTTGCGGATTTAACTGATAAACACGCTTTAATATGTACTTCTGTTGCTGACCGAGTACTTTCCCTACAAATGTTATCTGTAAGGAAATCTCAGGGTTGGCTGTGTTTAAGGCTCCCTGATTGAGCAATTCCATGAAATGCTCTTTGTTCTCAATTTTCAAACCATAAAGAGCTCCGCTTATGGCCTCAAATAAAGTAGTCTTACCGCCACCATTTGCACCGCCAATCAGAATAATCGGGCGATCGTCATCGACTGTCAAATCCAGATCAAGTGACAAGTAAGTCTTATAATTGCTTATTTTAATTCTCTGTATCAGCATAATCGTATTTATTGACGTATTTTTTGGATTGCATTACGGATGATGTCTTCCGTTTCATTATCACTCATTTCTATCACGTCAACCTTCTTGGCATGATAGGCCTTCAGAATATCTTCACTTAACCAGTCAAAATCTACACCTTCCGCTTCACAGATTGCTTCTATCATAGCTAAATCATCTTTGCGGATGCCGTAGTGAACAAATTTCGGATCTATACCTTTAGCCATAATCTTTATGCGTTTTCAGGATAAAAAGCATCCCAGTTTAACAAATCAGTAGTATTCTCAATAGGTAGTTTGGAATATAGCCAGTTACTTCCATCTTGAATGATAACTCCTCCATAAAGAGGTGTATCTTTAGTTGAATATTCCTGGATATATTGCAACAAAGCATTATGTTTCTCCGGAGCAGTTACATCACTTCCGGCACTTTTCGTATCGAAAAGATATACATGTCCATTCTTCATACGGATAACAAAATCAACGTAAAATAAAGATTTTCCGTATGCAATGGCATAATGTTGTTTTCCTTTGTCCCCATTCTTATACCACCAGTCAATCCATTGTGAATGTTCTTCCAAATATTTCACAAATTCCTTCTCCGGATTAGAAGCTTCGTTAAGTTGTACGAATGGCAACAAAGCATGATTTTTTGCAGTCTCAATATGATTCGTTTCGCTGTCATAGACTCTTTCTTCCGGGATTTCCCAGTTGTATTGTTTTAATTCTCTGGCTGCCGCAGATCTTTTCTTAGCTCGCTCTCTTTTACGGGCGTATGTTTCTAAGGCCGTGTCCAGTAAACGGTCAAATTTGGGCCTGTTATCATAATAAAGAATGACCTTCTTGGCATCTGTATCGAAGATTCCAAAATAGTCGGCGAGCATTTCAAGCAGGTAGTTGGCTATTTTATCAGCTCTACCTTTACTTTCAAATTGATGTCCTTTACCACTTATATATGCCATAAATACGCGGTCTATTTCAGATGCTTTACGGGCAAAGCGTACTTGATCTACCTTCAATATCTGTTCTTCATTCTGGAAGTGCACATCTTTCGGAATCTCCACATTGATTGTCTTGACATCCAAACGAATTGAATTCTTTACCCGTCTTCTGTTTTCGTTTACTAAATCGTCATCACTTTCCGGCAACGGAGCAAGTTCATCATTATCATTTCTTAAAGCGGCCAATTCGGCGATAGAAAACAATCCGGCACCTCTTTCCAGTTTCCAGAATTCATCAGCCACTTCATACAATGTTTTTTTGAAGTCGGGTCCCAAATAATTTCGTTCCACATTAGGGCGTTCTGAATAGTAAGCCGGTAGAGATACATTCTCAAGATTTTCACGTCTGCATGCCGTAATCGTATTTTTCAAGATATAGTCAGAATCGGCTGTGACAATCTGAATCTTATCTTTCGCAATATCGGTATAAACATAACCGATATTAAGCTGTTCTTTCGGATAATGTTTCTGTTCCGGCATTCTCAGAATACGTCCTACGGTCTGTATCGTAAACTGGTCACTTTGCAATTTCCTGAAGATTAACAGTACAGCCGCACGAGGGCAGTCCCAACCCAAAGCAATTGCTTCTTTGAATAGCAAAACTTGCGTCATATTATCGGGACGTTCCAATCCAGCGAGATTCTCTTTTTCGTTGGCGAGCCATACGGCCAATAATCCATTTTCGGCGGTTATTCCACAAATGGCTTCCAAATAGGTTTTCACCTGTTCTGCTATAGCCTGATCTTCCGAAGTCATGGATTCCTTCACATCGTTGGGCAGCTGGATAAGTAATAGGGGATTGATTTTGACGCCCAATTCCTGATAAAGCTCAGCCAACTGATTACGTTTTGCCAATGCCGCCTTAATCAGATTTTCGTTCAGTGTGCGTTCTTCACTGAAATCCAGTTCTATATCAGGATTCAGCACGACTTCTTTCTTAATCATTTCAGCCGCAATAACATCCTGTCGGTAAACTTTTACTTTTTCATCAGGATGAAGTGTCTTGGGAGTGGCCGAAATACGCAGTTCTACAGCCGGATTGATACGTTCCAGCACTGCTGCCGATTTATCGGCAGTTTTTGACCAAAACATGTGTTCCTCGTCTATGATGGCAACAATGGGCAAATCGTATTCTTCTTGTGTCCGTCGTGCAATTTCATACAAAGAAGCAAAGCTTTCGTTTTCGCGTACCATGACATTACTTTCTTTGTTCACACTTTCCCAGTTGACAAACAATATTTCTCCAGGTTGTATGCCTTCACTCTGGTCAATCTCGTCAAACATTACAGGCCGAAGTTTCCGTGTTTCGCCAAAGGCATTCTTTAAGCTGGCATAACTTTGCAGGTGAAGTTTACGAGGTGCAAACCAAATATAGGCAACTTCCTGATAACGGCTGTCACCACGTTCTTTCAATTCGTCGGTTATATTTGCCAAAGCCTGACAGGTCATGACCGTTTTTCCCGCACCTGTTGGCGCTTCAAACACAATTTTGTGTCGTTTTCCACCGAGGTTTAACAGACGGATCGTTTTATCTGTCAGTTCATTGATAGCGTTCTGCTGGTATGGTATATTTTTCATTATTCCTTTTTTATTTTAAGTGTTTATTATGGAATTACCTTTTTCCAGAAGCAATTATTCGAAAATTTCGAATAACTTAAACCACATATCATGTTTCTATCTGATATATGTTTATGCTTCCTCATCGTATTCAAAGTTCAACATTCCATCAAATAGGTCTTTATCTTCTTGAGTGCTTGCCAGGGCATCTTCTTCAGGCATGACGACGGCATCCTTTTTCTTGGGCAGGATTCTGCGGTAAGTATTGTAGATGGCTTGTGGCAGAGCGCATAGCTCCACTTTGTCGCTTACATCATCAAACGAACCTTCCCAAGGATCTTCACTGGGTGAGAACACATAAACCTTTATTGGTTGGGATATATCCATATCATAGATAATATCAACCAGCTCATCGATGGCTTCTTCACGATAAATTACAAGCATCTGTTTTTTCCCGTCATCGAAATAGCGGAAAACATTTTTATAGCTCTTTTGCCCTCCAAAGATATTTTGTTCCGTATAAAGGTTTTCCTTGATGCAAAGCATATCTGTAGCAAGATTAACAAGTTTTCGCATATTCTGCATCGAGCGGCTGCGCCCAACAAATCCGGTTCGATAGTAGCGAAGATTATTCTTGGTCAAACCTGGAACTTCTGTGCCTTTAGGAGTTTTATATCCATTTATTACTCGTTTATTGCGCACGTAAGTTACCTCTTCACAGATGTTGTTTTCATTATTAGTAACAAGAATGCATTGGCGATGCCCCCCATCTTCGGCATTCAGTTGCATAGTGGCGTGGAGAGTAGTTCCGCTACCTGCAAAGAAGTCAAGAATGGTTACGTCATTTGGCCTTAAATGTAAACATTGAATTATTAAGAGGAGTTCTATAAATTAAAATATTGTAGTACAGTTGTTTATATGGTTCCAAGA
>OJNR01001523.1_pt1 | contig 10857 bp, 10 predicted proteins | sample 1597901 | NCBI WGS metagenome assembly OJNR01 (sample SAMN01915223, study PRJEB22387) | human gut metagenome | isolation source: stool | host: Homo sapiens | place: USA | reverse complement strand
GTTTGAAATTGTGGACGACAAGGAGATCACTGTCAAGGTTGTGATTTTCAAGTCGGTTTTGGAAGTGTTCGTCGATGATAAGGTTTGCCTGACCTATCGCGGCTATAAGCCCGGCCAGTATCAGTTTGGCTGCATGGTACAGGATGGCGTTGTCGCGTGGACGAAGCTGAACTTCATGAAGGACTGACTGCTGTGCGTTCGGCCGCCGCTTGCGCGGCGTCAAACACACCGTTCAGCGAGAGCGCGGCCTCGGCGATGGAGCCGGCGCTTGCGTGGCGCAGCTGCCGGTCCTGCAGCTGCGCGGTAAGCGCGGCGTTCTGCGCCTTGAGCTGGTCCTCGCTCTGCTTCAGCGCATAGATGATCTCTATCAGTTCAGCGCGGTGCATCCGCCGCAGTTCACGATCTGCCATTTGTGTACATACTCCCAAATCATAAAGAACGAAAAGGTTTTCGAAGATTACGAAATTACTTAACAAAAATACCTGAAAAAACGCTTGCCGCCACGATTTTTTACGCGGTCTGAAGGGCATTTTATAAACAACCTTATTCTAGCACACCCACTGTAACAGTAATATAACAAATCAGATACAAAATCAAGAGATAAAGCTGAAAAAATATCGCATTTTTTTGCTTTATATATTAAAAATGTCCAAAAAACGGCCACTGACCCCCCAAAAACTTAAAAAGTTGTTCACAATTCTGGAACGTGAAGTGCTGCGCAGTAATGTACTGAATTACAGTGTGTACGAAAAACGGGAGCCGCACTTTTCGAAAAAAGCGCGGCTCCCGGATCTGAACTTTGGGGTGATGCTTTTACTTGCCGAAGCTGCCCAGCAGGCTGTTCAGCGATACAAAGGACTGGTAGATGACGTTAACATTGTTGATGATGGAGCTTGCACCGGAGAAGATGCGGGCAATGTAGTTGAACACCTTGCCAACGTCCAGGAAGGCCTGATAAGCGTTGCTGGTGCCGCCGTCCAGATAGGTCATCTCCTCGGCTTCGATGCTGGAATAGCTGGCGGGCATTTTCATGGTAGAAGTAGTCATGGTAAGATCCCTTTCTTCAATAGTGTCATTGTGTTTACAGCAGTGTTCAGAGCATGGTGGCGACCAGCAGGGTGGTAAGCAGGGCACCGGCCACAAGGGCAGGGCCTACATACTTCTGCCACTGGACGGCAGGCTGGGTGGTGGGTTGCGGCACGGTAGAAGTACCGACCTTGGCAGTCCAGTGGGCGTAGATGGTGGCGTCGGAGGTGAACACGGTGGAGGTGGTCACCTTGCTGCCGCCCACCGGCTCGGTGTACCAGCCGTCAAAGGTGTAGCCCGTCATGGTAGGCTGCTCGGGCGTGCTCTCCAGTTTGCCGGACAGGTTCGTGTAGGTTACCACGGTGGAGCAGATGCCGCCTTGGGCATCCATACCAATGGCGTACACGTTCTCTTCCTTTTTGCTCCCTGAAGTTTTGTCGGCAGCAAATGCAGCCGGCAGTGCGCAGCACAGCAGCGTGAACAGGCAAAGCCCGACCACCAGCGTTTTCAGGAATTTTTTCATGAGACCCCTCGCTTTCCTTCACAAAGATGGAGACACTGCCCCGCCCGGGGACAGCCCGGACATCGGCGTAGTTTCTTCAACTTATTTTTATCACATCCAGTGTACCAGAACCGCAACAAAAAATACAGTCTTTTGAGAAAATAATAAGAAAAATCAGGAAAAAATAAATCTCACCTTTGCAATATGAATCTTGTGCCCCCTGCGGACTGTGTTTTTTGAAAAACGCATCCCGCAAAACTTGCCTTTCGTAAAAACATGGAAGAATATGGAAAACGCAGGATCCCGGCCGCAAAGCCCAAAAACCGACCCAAACCGCCGCAAGTGCGGCAGACAGCACACAGAAAAAGCTGCAAAAATGCGGCGCACCTCTTGTGGAACAGCGGAAAATATGCTATACTGTTTTGCATGATGCGCCATCGCCAAGCGGTAAGGCAGGGGACTTTGACTCCCCCATCGTAGGTTCGACTCCTGCTGGCGCAACCAGAAGAAGGCCGCTGCACAGGAAACTGTGCAGCGGCCTTCTTTATTTTTTGTTCTCCGGCAGCTTGAAGTAGCCGCGGTATTCGTCCGAGTAGATCTTGCTGCCCATACGGCTCACACCGCCGTACAGGTGGGTGCGCATCAGCGGCTCAATGGCGTCCAGATCCTTCTCACGCAGGATGCGCAGCATCTCGGCGTGCTCGCTGACGACGCTGGACACGTTGCGTGCACCCACGATGTCCAGACGGATAAAGCGGGAGTAGTCTGCCTGCGGGCGGGTCATCTGCTCCCAAAGGTACTCCTTGCTGGTCTTGTGGAACCAGTACTCGTGCATGGCAAGGTCGCAGCTGAGGAAGTGGTTGAAATCAAAGTTCTCCGGGTCGCTGCGCCCTGCAGCGGCTTCCAGCAGCATATTATAAAGGTGTTCTACCGCAAGAATCTCCATGGGCGAGCAGCTCTGCACAAAGTCCCGGAACACCATGCCCTCCACTGCAACACGCTGGAAGATGAGCTGGTCCACCACGCCGGTGTCGATGGCGGTAACAATGGTGCCCTTGCAGGGAATGATCTGCACAAAGCGGTTCTGCTCCAGCCGCTGCAAAACGCTGCGGATAGGAGTGCGGGAAACGCCGAACCGCTTGCACAGCTGGTTTTCGCTCAGCGCTTCCCCGGGCAGGATCTTCAACGCGCAGATCTCGTCCTCGAGAATATGATAGAGCTCATCAGTGTGCTGTAATGTAGCCATAGTTGTTCTCCATTTATCCGGTAAATGTAATCTTAGTATCATTGTACCGTTACAGCAACTGAATGTCAATGCTGGAATGGAACTTGATTTGAATACTTGTATACAAGAATGCGCACTCGCGCACGGAACTGTTCCTGAAACTGAAAAACTGATATACCACTTTGCAATGCGGGAAAAGTGCTGATAAAATGCTGCAATCAAGTGACTGTTGTACCAAATGCACAAAGAAAACAGGAAACAACTGTCAAATTGCTATAATTGCAAGGCGCTGTGCTTGTTTCGCGGTAACGCTGCGAGATGATATGCTGTATACAGGATTTTACTAAAAAAGCTGCAAGGGCACACACCCCGCAGATACCGGCTCGTCTCCGGCAAATACAACAGGGTGTTTGCCTTTTTTGCGTGCGTGCTTGCTTTGCCGCACAAAAGGCGGTAAACTGGGTACAGACAAAATGCCCGAAAAGGAGAAACGACATGGCATACACAAAGGCTGACCTCAAGCACGACCTTGTAGCAATGGGGCTGACAGGCAACGAGACCATCCTGATCCATTCCTCCATGAAGTCCATCGGCCCGGTGGAGGGCGGCGCAGACACGGTTCTGGACGCATGGATGGAGTTTTTTGCGGAGGGCTTGCTGCTGCTGCCCACCCACACATGGCGGTTCATCAACGAGGAAAACCGGGTGTTCGATGTGCGCCGCAGCCCGTGCTGTGTGGGCATTCTGCCGGAGCTGTTCCGGCAGCGCCCCGGGGTGGTGCGCTCGCTACACCCCACCCACAGCATGGCGGCTTACGGCAAGGGGGCGGCTGCGTATCTGGAAGGGGAGTTGGACGCCAACACCCCCTGCACTCCCGGCGGCTGCTACGACCGGCTGCGGGCAGCCCACGGCAAAGTGCTGCTGCTGGGGGTCACCCACGCCCGCAACACCTTTATCCATAGCGTGGAGGAGGTACTGAACGTGCCGAACCGCCTGACCGACAAGCCCATGCAGATGACCGTGGTGGACGAAGCCGGGGCGCAGCACACCGTCTATATGCGCCGCCACTACAACGCACAGCAGCCGCACATCTCGGAGGATTTCGTCAAGCTGGAACAGGCGTATCTGGACTGCGGCGCAGCTCGGAACACGAAATTTGGCGATGCAAGATGCATTTTGTGCGACGCCGAGGGGCTTTTCCGGGTCACCCGCCATGTTCTTGCCCCGAACCCCGAGGCCTTTGTCACCGAGCCGGTCATCCCGCCGGAGCGCTGGCAGGGGGGAATTTTATAATGCAATGCCGGGCAGCTTGCAGCTGCCCGGCATTTTTTACTTTTTGCTCAGCAGAAGCGGATACGGTACTCCCGAGGGGTGCAGTGCTTGATCTCCCGGAAGGTCTTGATAAAGTAGCTCGCGTCCGAAAAGCCGCATTCCAGCCCCACCTCGCCGGTCTTGAGCCGGGTGGAGCGCAGCAGCTCGGCGGCTTTTTCCACCCGGAACTGCTTGACGTACTGGATGGGCGTGATGCCCAGAAACTGCCGGAAGCTGCGCAGACAGGCGCTTTCGCTCAGGGCAACGCAGTCGGCCAGTTTTTCCACGGTCAGCTCCTCGGCGTAGTGCTCCTCTACATAGCGCAGCATCTGCTTCATCCGCTCCGAGGCGATCTGCTCCTGCTCCGATACCTTCACCTTGCCGCTGACGCATTGGGTAATGAGCAGCCGCAGGGCAGCGGTAAGGTGGTAGCGCACCCGGTTCTCGTAGTCAAAGGGCTCGTCCGCCACGCCCTTCCACGCCTCCCGCAGGCAGAGCAGCACCTGCCGCTGCCATGGCACGGCCTCGTCCAGCAAAAAGAAGGGCGGTGTGCCGGGCTGCAAGAGCGGGCGGATGAGTTTTTGCCAGAATACGGTGTCCATGCCGCCGACAAGCCGGGGCTGAAATACGCCGGAGTGCAGCAGCGCCCTGCCCTCGGCAGGCTCTACCGCGTGCAGCGCCCCGGAGTTGATGAACACCCCCTGCCCGGTCTGCAAAGTCAGCCGGGTCTTGTTCACGTCCACATGAATGGGCCCCAACGCCGCCAGAATGAACTCAAATTCCTCGTGCCAGTGCCACGCCACCGAAAAACAGGAAAGATCCTCGGCGTAGCAGGCGATAGGGAACAGCGGGCTGCCGTGCTGGGCCTGCTCCCGCCCGGCGGCATCGGCCACCACGGCAGTAGCGCTGGACAGCCCCACCCGGCCGCTGGTATAAGAGGCACAGCTTGTCTGATATGCCATATTCACCAAATCCTTTCCGCAATACTTTGAATGTTTTTTGTCAATGCCGGTTTTGTTGCATATACTATGCGGTTTTATTCTATTATTAGCGATTGTTTTGTGGTATTATCCTATCAGAGCTTCCAAGCTCAGTATAGCACCAAGGCAGCGGGGACGCAAGCTGTGCAAGCGTTCCCTGCCGGGCAAAACCGCTATTCTCCCGCCGTCTATCCAAAGAGGACTGGACGGCAAGTGTAACATAAACCATTTTATCAAGGAGGTATTCCTATGCTTCGTATCGAGTATTTTGATAAGGAACGTTTCATGCGCCAGCTTTCTGCCAGCCACGGCAGTGTGCTGCTGCATCTGGACAACGGTAAGACCTGCGACCTGAAAAAGGACACTACCGCACGCTCCATGCTGCAGATGATGGACACTGCCCCCCAAAAGGGCTTTGACCTCACCGTGACCGACCCCGCCGACGTGACCGGCTTCCTGCGCTATATGCTGGAGGCAGGCCGCACCGAGCGCGTGGCCGGCTGAGTAATGCCAATCTCTTATCCCAATAAGTGTCACAGCAAATGCAAAGCGCCCGTCCCGGTCATGCCGGGGCGGGCGTTTTGCTCATTTTACCGGAAAGCTTGCGCGGGCGGGCAGTCTGTGGTAAGCTGAAAGCAGAAAAAACAAGATGGAGGGAACGACTATGAACCTGAAGGAAGCATTCCGCTACCAGAACAAGCTCCAGTCTCTGCTGGACGAGGCGCAGGGCATTCTGGACTGCGATGCCAACGTGACCAAGGTGGCCAACACCTATCTGCGCCATAAGGTGATGCCCGAGGCCGAGGACGAGACCGTTATGGACGTGGCACAGACCGAATATGCGGAGCAGATCACCGACGTTGCCCGGTTCATGCTCTATCTGCTGGAGGAGAAGAGCCACCTGTTTGCCGCCATCCGCAAGGCAAAGGATGCGCTGGACATGGATATGGACAGCGAGGTCAGCCTGAATGCCGCGCGGCAGAGCATTGCCCGCACCTTCAAACGGATGAACGACCTGCGCAGTTCTGAGCAGCTGCTCTCCGGCGGGGGCACCGGCTACCGCTTCAACGCTGAGGGCAACCAGATCTCCTACTGCTGCGATGTGAAGCGAGTGACCACCATCAACTACGACCGCAAGGTCATCCATGCCGCGCTGAGCAAGCTGAACCGGCAGGCAGACGAAACCTCCAACCGGCTGGACATCTGCCTTGTGACCTCCAAGGTAGACTACACTGTCCCCTTTGATGTGAACGCCAGCTTTGCCGAAGCCTTTGAGATCTATCTGGAAAACGCCAAAAACTAAATGATCGTTCCACCGGCTATTTTGGGTGCGGCAAGCGCCGGGTGCACAGCTGCCGGTTCAGGTGCAGATGAACTATAACGCTGCATATTTCCGCAAGGAAGTTTTGGTACGGCTCACCTTACGAGCCAGCTAGTATGAAAAAATCTTGCGTTCGGCTTTTCCGCCACCGCCAGACGCTTTTTCGCCGAAACCGTCCCTTGCTTTTTCCCGCATTCCTGCTTTTGCGCTTACGTCTCCATGGGCAGGCAGGCAAGCCACCCTTCATGAATTTTGCCCGCAGATTTTGCGGGCGCACACCTTCTGCGTGCCGGGCGGGCGCTTTGCGCCCCTGTGCACACAAAAAATGGCAGCCGTCCCTGCGCTTGCCGTATCCAAAATAGCCGGTGGAAAACCAAAACCGGAGGTATGAGCTATGAAAAGGTGTAAGCTGTTTTATCTCATCGGGCTGCTGTTTTTTCTTGCTGCGGCGCTGAACTTTGTTACCGGAGGGGATCACGCTACGGCAGTGGTATGGCGCTGCCTTGGCGCTACCTTTTTGTTGCTAGGGTGTTCGCAGCAGAAAAAATAAAGCAGCAAGCCGGCCCCGGCGGGAAAAGAACTACCGGGGCTGCAATTCTTTGCGGGGCTCGTTCGTATTCCAGATAAAGGAACTGAATTTCGACAAAAGACGAGGTGCGAGTATGTCAACGAAACCAATCAGCCCCACTGCCGCGACCCGCTTTGACCTGAGCGCAGCGGCCCTTCATATCCTTGCCATGGCGCTGATGCTGATGGACCACCTGTGGGCGACGCTGCTGCCCGCGCAGGAATGGCTGACCTGTGCCGGGCGGGTGGCGTTTCCCATCTTTGCCTTTATGGCGGTGGAGGGCTACTTCCACACCCACGATTTGAAAAAATACACCCTGCGTCTGCTGTTGTTTGCCCTGCTTTCGGAAATCCCCTTCGATTTGATGTACGGCGGTACATGGTTCTACCCGGTGCACCAGAACGTCATCTGGACGCTGCTTTTGGGCATTCTGGGCATCCACTTGATGGAAACGGTGCGCAAAAAGCAAAAAACAGGACTGTACCTGCTGGTATCCGCCCTTGTGGTGGTGGCGGGCGCGGTGCTGGGCACGCTGGGCATGGTGGACTACTACGGTGCAGGGGTGCTGACTGTGTTCATCTTCTACTTTTTTCACGGGCACGGGCGCAAGTGGTGGTGTCTGCTGGGGCAGCTGGCAGCGCTGTACTGGGTCAACGTGGAGCTGCTGGGCGGGCTTATGTACCCCATTCAGCTCTTCGGCATGGACTTTGAGCTTTGCCAGCAGGGGCTGGCGCTGCTGGCACTGGTGCCCATCTGGCTGTACCGCGGTCGGCAGGGCTACCACAGCAAGCCTTTCCAGTATGCCTGCTACGCCTTTTACCCCGTGCACATGCTGCTGCTGGTTCTGGTGCTGAATTTCGTGAACCGGTAAGGAGAATGGAGCACTCCAAAAACATTTTTACGCGCGGGGCGTAGAGAGGAACTTCCGCTGAAAATAGCCAAAGCGCATGCGGAGCCATTCGAAATCGTTCCGCCGGTATAAGGCCGCTGCACAAAGCGCTGTGCGGCGGCTTTTTTTGCGGGAAAACCGACACATGTTCACAAAAAGTTCAGCCTTTTGAGCAAAAAATACTATTTTTTTCGTGTAAAATAGACAACATGGATTGAATGCCGCCCGCGATTGGATTATAATAATAATGTATGCAAAAGCGCATTTGCTGTGTTTTTTATAACGAGTACTGTTTGAAAATGACGTAGATGCGCAATGCGGGAAGCTAAAAAGAAAAAACGCCGTTGCGGGTCTTTGCCGCAAACGGCTTGTTTGCCATGGCAGCCGGGGCGTTATGTTCCGGTTATTTGTCCTTAGGAGGAAAAACAAGGTGAGAGTAGGTCTTGACATCGGTAGCACCACCATCAAGTGCGTGGTGCTGGGCGAGCATGATGAACTGCTGTATTCTACATACGAACGACATTATAGTCATATTCTGGAAAAGGCGCAGGAGCTGCTGCGGCGCATTGATGCCGAGCATCTGCATGGCCGCAAGGCGCTGCTCAGCATCTCCGGCTCTGCCGGTATGGGCTTGGCCGACAGCTGCGGTGTGCCCTTTGTGCAGGAGGTATTCTCCACCCGCGTGGCGGTCAAGCGCTTTATGCCAAAGACTGATTGTGTCATTGAGCTGGGCGGCGAGGATGCCAAGATCCTGTTTTTGACCAACGGCACCGAGGTGCGCATGAACGGCAGCTGTGCCGGCGGCACCGGTGCATTCATCGACCAGATGGCTACCCTGCTGAAGATGAGCGCCGAGGAAATGAACAAGGCTGCCGAGCAGGCGCAGCGCACCTATACCATCGCTTCCCGCTGCGGCGTGTTCGCCAAAAGCGATGTGCAGCCGCTGATCAATCAGGGTGCCCGCACCGAGGATATCGCCGCCAGCATCTATAAGGCCGTGGTCAACCAGACCATCGCCGGTCTGGCACAGGGCCGCCCCATCAAGGGTAATATCCTCTATCTGGGCGGCCCGCTCACCTTCAGCACCGTGCTGCGCAAGAGCTTTGACGAAGCGCTGAACGTGACCGGTACCTGCCCGGAAAACAGTCTGCTGTATGTGGCGCTGGGTGCTGCTCTGTATGCCGACAAGGAGTTTGTGCTCACCGAGGTGGCCGCTGCGCTGGACAAGTACGCCGCCACCGCAACCTATGCCAGCGAGCCGCCGCTGTTCGCCAGCAAGGAGGAGTACGAGGCTTTCCACGCACGGCACATGTCCCACAGTGTGCCCTGCGTGGCTTTTAGTGCCCACTGCGGGCCGGTGCATATCGGCATCGACTCCGGTTCTACCACCGTCAAGCTGGTGGTGGTGGACGAAAAGAGCCAGATTTTGTACACCAACTATCAGCCCAACCTTGGCAACCCGCTGCCCCTCATCCGGGAGCAGCTGCTCAAGATCTATAAGGAGCATCCGGGGCTGCAGGTGGCCAGTGTTACCACCACCGGCTACGGCGAGGAATTGGTGAAAAACGCTTTCCGCTGTGATTACGGTCTGGTGGAAACGGTGGCACATTTTACCGCTGCCAAGTACTTTATGCCGGACGTGGACTTCATTATTGACATCGGCGGGCAGGACATGAAGTGCTTCAAGATCGAGGATGGTGCCATCAGCAACATCTTCCTGAACGAAGCCTGTTCCTCCGGCTGCGGCAGCTTTTTGCAGACCTTTGCGCAGGCGCTGGGCTACGACGTCAAGGAGTTTGCCGCACTGGGTCTGTTCGCAGACCGCCCGGTGGACTTGGGCAGCCGCTGCACCGTGTTCATGAACAGCTCGGTCAAGCAGGCGCAGAAGGATGGCGCCAGCATCGAGAATATTTCCGCAGGCCTGTCCATCAGCGTGGTCAAGAACGCGCTGTACAAGGTGATCCGCGCTTCCAGCCCGGAAGAGCTGGGCCGCAAGATCGTGGTGCAGGGCGGTACCTTTTATAATGAAGCCGTGCTCCGCGCCTTTGAAAAAGAGATGGGTGTGGAGGTCATCCGGCCGGACATTGCCGGTCTGATGGGCGCTTACGGCGCTGCCTTGTACGGCCTGCGCCAGAGCCATAAAAACAACCAGACCACCTCTGCCATGATGGACGAGCAGGAACTGGAAAAATTTGCACAGCAGGTGGTCAGCGTCAAGTGCGGCGGCTGCGGCAACCATTGCCAGCTGACCGTCAACACCTTTGCCGATGGCCGCAAGTTCATCTCCGGCAACCGCTGCGATAAGCCCGTTACCGGCAAAAGCGAGGACAACAGCCTGAACCTGTACGCCTACAAGCAGCAGCTGCTGGCCAGCTACAAGCCTGTGCCCGGCAAGCGCGGCTCTATCGGCATCCCGCTGTGTCTGGGCTTCTACGAGCTGCTGCCCTTCTGGTACGCCTTCTGGACGAGCCTTGGCTTTGCGGTGCACACCAGCCCGGTGTCCACCCGCGGGTTGTATCTGGCCGGACAGGCCACCATCCCCAGCGATACCGCCTGCTTCCCGGCAAAGCTGAGCCACGGCCACATCAAGGCGCTGAGCCAGATGCAGCTGGACGCCATCTTCTACCCCTGCCTGACCTACAACGTGGACGAGGGCTTGGGCGACAACCATTATAATTGCCCGGTGGTGGCCTACTACCCGGAGGTTCTGGCAGGCAACTGCCCGGAGCTGGAAGGCAAAAAGTTCATCTATGATTATGTGGGCATCCACCGCCCCAAGGACTTTGTGCACAAGATGGCAAAAGAGGTGCTGCCCAAGTACTTTGGCGGCATCTCCGAGCGGGAGGTGCAGGCCGCAGCCGATGCCGCCTACGCGGAGTACGAAGCGCACATGGCAAAGATCCGGGTAAAGGGCAGCGAGATCATCGATGAGGCGCGCCGTCAGGGCAAGCGCATCATTGTGCTGGCAGGCCGCCCCTACCATGTAGATCCGGAGGTCAACCACGGCATCGACCACCTGATCACCCGCTACGGGG
>OJNR01001512.1_pt1 | contig 10922 bp, 7 predicted proteins | sample 1597901 | NCBI WGS metagenome assembly OJNR01 (sample SAMN01915223, study PRJEB22387) | human gut metagenome | isolation source: stool | host: Homo sapiens | place: USA | reverse complement strand
GGTGCACCGGCTCCTCCTGCGGATACTGCTCGAGCATCTCGGCAAAGAGCGAATCGACCCGATTCAGCTCCTGCTTCTTCTTCATCAGGTCCACAATGTAGGTGCTGAAGATGTTCAGCTTCGTATCCACGTCGATATGACGGTTTATCAAGGCATTCCGTATCTCGTTGTTGTAGGCGATGGAGTCGCCCTTCTTCTCGTAATAGCCGGCCTTCGACAGATAGACGTAGCCGTTCTCGGGCTCCACCTCCAGAGCCCGGTCATACATGGCCAGGGCCGACGAGTCGCGCCCCGCCTCGAGGTAGATGTCGCCCAACAGCCGCATGTAGTCGGTATTCTGGGGGAAGGTGCGTTGCAGTTTCTCGGCCTCGGAGACCATAGCATCCATATCGCCCATGTGTTCGTAGAGCTTCAGCTTCTCGATGGTGATGGGGGCCTTTATCCCCATCGACGACTCCAGACTGTCGTAGCAGGCTACGGCCGATTTCAGGTCGCCCTTGGCGGTATAGGCTTCGGCCAGGGCCGAATTTATTTCACCCTTGTCGGGATTCTGTTTGAGCAACCGCGACCAGATGCGAATCGCCTCGTCGTGCTGTCCGCTCTGTTGCGAAAAGTTGGCATAAACCACGTTGTACCAATAGTTTTCGGGGTGTTGCTCGGCGGCATAGCGCAGGTCGCCGCGAGCCTGGTCGTAGAGACCCAGACGCAGGTAGTAGGGAGCCAGAAAGAAACGGGCAGCCGCACTGGCGGTATCGATTTCGGCGGCCCGGCTCATCAGGTCGAAAGCCGCATCGTCGTGGTCGAGAGCCTTCTGCCGCTCGGCCTCGAGGTAAAAGTATTCGAACTTCTGGCGCTCTTCGGCCGAGAGTTCACCCTCGCCGGCTCCGCTTCTGTGCAGGGCACAACCGGTCAGGGCAACACACCACGCTACGCACAGCAGCGCTATCGTTCCATATTTTCGCATGCTCATCATCCTCATCATAACTTCGTCCAGAGGCTTTTTATTTCACACCCGTATGACCGAATCCACCGGCTCCGCGCTCGGTCTCGTCGAGCGACTCGACCTCGTCCCACTCGACCCGGCAATACTCCTTCACCACCATCTGGCAGATGCGCTCGCCATCCTCAATGGTAAAGGGCTTGTCCGATACGTTGAGCACAATGATGCCCACCTCGCCCCGATAGTCGGCGTCGATGGTGCCCGGCGTGTTGGGTATGGTGATGCCATGCTTCAGCGCCAGCCCGCTGCGCGGCCGTATCTGCGCCTCATACCCCTCGGGCAGGGCGATATAGAGACCGGTGGGGATGAGCTTGCGCTCGAGGGGAGCCAGGGTGACCGGCTCGGACAGGTTGGCGCGAATATCCATACCGGCCGAAAACAGCGTGCTGTACGAGGGTAGCGCGTGATGCGACTTGTTGACTATCTTGACAGAGACCTTCATCGGAATATACGTTTATAAAGAATACTTATTTTCACTCTTTTAATCTGCGAAAATAACGAAATCCTATCAATAAAGCACCCTATTTTTTATATTTTAATGCGATACCCGTCCAAAGGGGGCCGAGTTTTTTGCCGCTTCGCAATATTTTATCTCTCTTTTTTACTACATTTGCACAGATTGTTGACAAGAATCCATAAACATGCAAGCCAAGGATACCCCCACCCAAATGCACTGGGACCGCCTCATCACCTCCAAACGCTTCGGCATGGAGAAATACCACGACGAGCGGCACCACACCCGCACCGACTTTCAGCGCGACTACGACCGCCTGGTCTTCTCGGCTCCCTTCCGTCGCCTGCAGAACAAGACTCAGGTATTCCCGTTGCCGGGCAGCATATTCGTGCACAACCGGCTCACCCACAGCCTCGAAGTCTCGTGCGTAGGGCGCTCGCTGGGCAACAACGTGTCGTCTACGCTCTCCGAGAAATACAGCGGCGAGCCCTGGTGCCACAAGCTCAACCACCTGGGGGCCATCACCTCGGCGGCTTGTCTGGCCCACGACCTGGGCAATCCCCCCTTCGGCCACTCGGGCGAACGGGCCATTGCCACCTACTTCTCCGAGGGGAACGGGCAGGTGCTGAAACAGGAGTTGAAAAACGAGCACCACTGGCAAGACTTCACCCACTTCGAGGGGAATGCCAACGCCTTCCGCCTGCTCACCCACCAGTTCCACGGCCGGCGTCCCGGCGGCTTTGCCCTCACCTACTCGACTCTTGCCTCGATTGTGAAATATCCCTACTCGTCCATCCAGTCGACCAAGCGGGGCAAGTCGGGATTCTTCACCTCGGAGAAGGAAGATTTCCTGCGCATCGCCAACGACCTGGGCATGCTCCCCGAGGGCGACAGCGGCGAGCGTTACCATCGCCACCCGCTGGTCTATCTGGTCGAGGCGGCCGACGACATCTGCTACCAGATTATGGACATCGAGGATGCCCACAAACTGAAGATTCTCACCACCGAAACGGTGAAGAGGCTCTTCCTCGACTTCTTCGACCCGAAGCGGCAACAGCACATTCTCGACGTGCTCAAGGTGGTGACCGACCTCAACGAGCAGATTGTCTACCTGCGCTCCTGCGTCATCGGCACCCTCATCGACGAGTGCTCGGCCCTCTTCTGCCGCGAAGAACAGGCGTTGCTCGAGGGGCGCTTTACCGGGGCTCTAGTCGACCACATCTCCGACCGTCCCTGCCAGGCCTACCGCAACTGCGCCGCCACGGCGATGGAAAAGATTTACAAATCGTCCGACGTGCTCGACATCGAGCTGGCCGGTAACCGCATCATATCGGTGCTGCTCGACAAGTTTCTCGATGCCGTGCGATTCCCCGACAAGGCCTATTCGCGCCTGCTGCTCAACAAGGTACCCGAGCAATACGAGATGCACGCCCCCACGCTCTACGGCAAGGTACAGGCGGTCATCGACTACATATCGGGCATGACCGACGTCTATGCCCTCGACCTCTATCGCAAAATCAACGGCATGAGCCTCCCCTCGCTTTAAACACGAATACACGCATGAAAAGATTCTGCACGATACTTCTGCTCCTTCTCTTCGTCCCCCTGCTGCGGGCGGTCGAATATACCCCCGCCCAAGTGCCCAACGTGCACCAGACCGACGGCCGGCGGTTTGTAAGCAACCCCGACGGGATACTCTCGCCCGAGACCGTCGACACGCTCGACCGCACGCTCTTCGGCCTGCAAGAGGCCACCACCAGCGAGGTGGCCGTCGTGGCCCTGCAGTCGATCGGCCAGGCCGATACCGACCTCTTTGCCACCGAGCTCTTCACCCAGTGGGGCATCGGCAAAAAGAACGACAACGGCCTGCTCGTGCTGCTCGTGCTCGACCAGCGGCGCATCACCTTCCGCACCGGCTACGGGCTGGAGGGGGTTCTACCCGATGCCATCTGCAAGCGCATCCAGTCGCGCTACATCCTGCCTCGCTTCAGGGAGGGCAACTACGACCAGGGCATGATCGACGGTATCACGGCCGTCTCCCGCATACTCACCGACCCCGCCGCGGCCGAGGAGATTACGGCAGCTCCCCAGGTTCAGGGGATAGAAATCGACTGGGGAAAGATATTCAACGGCTACATTACCATCTCGCTCATCGTCTCGCACATCCTGCTCTTCGCCATGCTGTGGATAGTGGCCCGCTATGCCCGCAAAGGACCCTACGAACAGTACAAGCGGCTGGTGGCCTTCCGCCCCTTCCTGCTTGTCGGCAGCTTCATCTTCCCCTTCTTCGTGTGGCTGCTCTACGGTGGGCTGAACCGCCGGCTCAAACGGCTGCGCAACAAACCCCGCAAGTGTGAATCGTGCGGCGGCACCATGCGCAAGCTGAACGAAGAGGAGGACAACCTCTACCTCACCCCGCAGGAGAATACCGAGGAGCAACTCAACTCGGTCGACTACGACGTGTGGCTCTGCGACCAGTGCGGCAACACCCTCGTCTATCCCTACGAAAACCAATTCACCCAATACCAGCGGTGCCCCTACTGCCACAGCCGGGCCTACAGCCTCGAAGGCGACCATATCCTGCGCCGGGCTACCGCCGTAAGCACCGGACTGGGCGAGAAGCGCTACATCTGTGCCCATTGCCACAAGATAGACCGCAAAGTCTACATCATCCCCGTCGTTGCAGCGGCCACCATCATCGGCGGTTCGGGCCGGGGCGGAGGATTCGGTGGAGGCGGTTTCGGCGGCGGATTCGGTGGAGGCTCCACCGGCGGCGGTGGTGCCTCGTCGGGCTGGTAGTGCTTCGGTCTCCTCACGCATCAGACAATCATCATTCATCACTTAAACATACCATGGACATGAAAAAATCGCATCTTCTGCTCACTGCGTTGGCCATAAGCTCGCTGACCGCCTGCAAGACGACGCCGCAAAGCCCCGTATCCCTGCAATGGGAGATGGGCGAGAACCAAGAGGAACCCGGATTCTACGGGAGCACCTTCACCCTCGTCAATTCCTCGGACAAGCCGCTCGAAACCGGATGGGAAATCTACTACACCCAACTCTCGCCCCGCCAGGTAAAGAACTACGAAAACTCACCGGTGACAATCGAGATGGTCAACCCCGGATACTACAAGATGACCCCTGCCGACTCGTGGCAACCGCTTGCCCCCGGCGACTCCATCGCCATACACTACCTCAACAGGGGTATCCTCACCCAAACCCAATTTACCCCCAAGTCGCCCTTCTTCGTGCAGAGCGACGACAAGCCGATATCCATACCCCTCACCATCGCACCCTTCACCCGTGAAGCACAGTGGACCGTTCCCGACCGGGTGGCTCCCCCTTACCCCGACGGGGCTACCTGCTATGCCCAGAACGAAGCGCTCCAGACCGACTACACTCCGCAAACCTACGACATGCTGCCCTCGCTCAAAGAGGTGACCCCGCGCACGGGGGTGTCGGTTATCTCCGAGAACATCTCGCTCAGCGTCGAGGAGGGTTTTGCCAATGAAGCTCGCCTGCTGGTGCAGGAACTGGAAAAGATAGGTTACCACGTCACCGACAACGGGCAGACCGTCATCGCCCTCTGCCACTTCGCCAAAAACACCCAGGCCCGCAACGACGAGCACTACCGGCTCGATGTCCGCGACAACTACATCACCGTCAGCGGGGCTACGCCTCACGCCATCTTCAACGGCTCGCAGACCCTGCTCTCGCTGCTGAAGCGGCAGAACATCCCTGCCCGGCTCGACAACGTAGCCATCGACGACTACCCCGACCTGCTCTACCGCGGCATGATGCTCGACATCGCCCGCAACTTCACCCGCAAGGCCGATCTCTTCAGGCTGATTGACCTGCTGGCCTCGTACAAAATCAACACCTTCCACTTCCACTTCAGCGACGACGAAGCCTGGCGGCTCGAGATTCCCGGACTCGAAGAGCTCACCTCGGTAGGTTCGCGCCGGGGATTCACCCGCGACGAGAGCCAATGCCTCTACCCCAACTACTACGGAGGCTGGGACCCCGCCGATACCACCGCCACGGCCAATGGCTACTATACCCGACAGGATTTCATAGACCTACTCAAGTATGCCGCCCAACGCCACATCACCGTTATCCCCGAAATCGAGTCGCCGGGTCATGCCCGCGCAGCCATCGTTGCCATGAAAGCTCGCTACAACCGATTGAAAGACAGTGACCCCGAGGGTGCCAAAGAGTACCTGCTCTCCGAGAAAGCCGATACCTCGAAATATGTCTCGGCCCAAGCCTATACCGACAATGTGATGAATGTCTCTCTCCCCTCGGTCTACCGCTTCATGGAAAAAGTGAGCGACGAGATTATCGCCATGTACCGCGAAGCCGGTGTACCGCTGGCCGCTATTCACATCGGTGGCGACGAAGTACCCCACGGCTCGTGGGAAGGGTCGCCCTCTTGCCAGCGGTTTATGAAAGAGCAGGGTATGACCGACCCGCACCAACTGGCCGAACACTTCCTCGACCAGGTATCGGCCATGCTGGCCGGGAAAGGTGTAAAAGTATCGGGATGGCAGGAGGTGGCTCTCAACCACTCGCCCGAACTGAACGCCCGCATCGCACCCCGCTTCGACGGTGTATACTGCTGGCGCACCACCGGACGCAGCGACATAATACCCTACACCGTGGCTAATGACGGATATGGCGTGATTCTCTGCAATGTCAGCAATTTCTACCTCGACTTGGCCTATACGCCGCACAAGGATGAACCGGGGCTCAACTGGGGCGGCTACGTAGACCAGTTTGCCTCGTTCAACATGCTGCCTTACAACATCTATTGCTCGAACCGCACCGATATGGCCGGCGAGAAAAACAACCTTAAAACGGCAGCCCGGGGCAAAGTGCAACTCACTGCCCGGGCTCGCCCGCGCATCAAAGGCATACAGGCCCAACTATTCTCCGAAACAATAGGCAGCTTCGACCAGGCGCAATACTACATCTTCCCCAAGATTTTCGGCCTCGTAGAGCGCGGCTGGAATGCCACCCCCGACTGGTCGCCCACCCCGACCGACGACAAAGAGGCTCTTTATGAAGAGGCCCGTGCCATCTACAATGCCAAGATTGCGGCAGTCGAAATGCCTCGCCTCGCCCACGAAGGGGTCAACTTCCGCATCCCCCAACCCGGAGTGCAGATTGTCGACGGCAAGCTCTATGCCAACTCGCCCATCCCGCAAGCCGAGATACGCTACACCACCGACGGCAGCGAGCCTACGGCCGAGTCGCCCCGCTGGGAGGAACCCCTCGACTGCCAGGCTCAAGTTGTCAAGGCCCGACTCTTCTATCTGGGGAAAGAGAGTCTCACCTCTACCTTTGTCAACAACGACTGACCTCACGTCGACACCCCATAACAAGACAGCCGCACGGAGCACTCCATGCGGCTGTCGGTCATTTATAAACAATACAAATTTCAATACGGGCAGAGCCCTTTCTTGAAAACCACGGGGCCTGTTTATTGCTTGTGTGCCAGCAGATACTCGGCAATCTGCACGGCATTCAGGGCAGCACCCTTCTTAATCTGGTCGCTCACGGTCCAGAAGGTCAACCCGTTGGGGTTGGATATATCGCTGCGGATACGGCCTACATACACCGGATCGCACCCGGCCTTGAAGAGCGGCATGGGGTATACGCGATTCTCGGGATCGTCCTCGAGCACCACACCCGGGGCATGGGCAAAAGCCTCGCGGGCCTCGGCCACCGATACGGGACGCTCGGTCTCTACCCAGATGGCTTCGGAGTGAGCCCGCATCACCGGCACACGCACGCAGGTTGCGCTCACGGCTATATCGGAGTGCATAATCTTGCGCGTCTCGTTATACATCTTCATCTCCTCCTTGGTATAGAGGTTGTCGGTAAAGACATCGACCTGGGGAATGAGGTTGTAGGCCAGTTGGAAGAAGAACTTCTCGACCGTGGGTTGCTCGCCGGCCACGAGTTGCTCGAACTGTTTCTTCAGCTCGGCCATGGCCGATGCACCGGCACCGCTGGCAGCCTGATAGGTAGCCACATGCACCCGCTTGATGTGCGAGAGGGCCTCGATGGCATTCAGGGCCACAACCATCTGTATGGTGGTGCAGTTGGGGTTGGCGATAATTCCGCGGGGACGCACGAAAGCATCGTCGCCATTCACCTCGGGGACCACCAGAGGCACGTCGTCGTCCATGCGGAAAGCACTCGAGTTGTCAATCATGATGGCGCCGTAGCGGGTAATCGTCTCGGCAAACTCTTTCGAGGTTCCGGCACCGGCCGAGGTGAAAGCAATATCCACGCCCTTGAAATCGTCATTGTGCTTCAGCTCCTTGACTACAACCTGTTTACCCCTGAAGGGATAAGCACGTCCTGCACTCCGAGAGGAACCGAACAACAACAGTTCGTCGATCGGGAAATTCCGCTCGTCCAAAACTCTTAGGAACTCTTGTCCGACAGCGCCACTGGCGCCCACAATAGCGACTTTCATCTTCTTTCTTTTGTAATTTTATACGTTAAAATCTCGTTTTTCCTTTTTCCCTAAAAAGAGATGCAAATATACAACTATTTAGGTAAAACCATATCAAAACGTAATAATTATATTCTTCTCACTGCATTTTAGATATTTGCGACACTTTTCAAACAGAAGGAAGCGTATGGCTTGCAAGAGCGAACTTTTATTTGTATTTTTGTTGCATATTTACAGTTTCAGCATCTCAAAATTACAGAGTCATGGGCAGCATTACTTCTCTACCGATTGAGAATCCGGTACTGATTTTCTTTATTGTACTGGTTATCATCCTGCTTGCACCCATACTGCTCAATCGCATACGGGTTCCCCACATCATCGGGCTTATCATCGCCGGTGTCATCATCGGGCCCAACGGCCTTAACCTGCTGGCCCGCGACAGCAGTTTCGAAATATTCGGCAACGTAGGTATCCTCTACCTGATGTTTTTGGCCGGTCTCGAAATCGACATGAACGATTTCAAAAAGACCCGCAAAGACGGTATAATCTTCGGTCTCTACACCTTTCTCGTCCCCATGATTCTGGGTACGATTACCAGCTACTACACGCTGCATCTCGACCTCATGACCTCGATTTTACTGGCCAGCATGTATGCTTCGCACACACTCATCGCCTATCCCATCATCAGCCGGTACGGAATCTCGCGCAGCCGGGCCGTACCCGTGACGATTGCGGGCACGATTTTCACCGTATTGGGAGCACTCATCATTTTGGCGGTCATCTCGGGCATGGTGCGGGGCGACCTCACCGAGTTCTTTTGGCTCAGACTGTCGGTCAACATCATCATCTACAGCTTGGCCATACTCTACATCTATCCGCGTCTTACCCGCTGGTTTTTCAAGAACTACAACGACAACGTCACCCAGTTTATCTTTATTTTAGCACTCGTTTTCCTTGCTTCCTACATGGCGCAGGTCATCGGGCTCGAAGCCATTCTGGGCGCCTTCTTCGCCGGCATCGTACTCAACCGGTTCATTCCCAATGTATCGCCGCTGATGAACCGGCTCGAATTTGTAGGCAACGCGCTATTCATTCCCTACTTCCTCATCGGGGTAGGTATGCTCATCGACTTGCGGGTTATCGTCAGCGGCACCGATACGCTCATCGTCGCCATCAACATGTCGGTTGTCGCCACCCTGTGCAAATGGATTGCCGCCTGGCTCACCCAAAAGAGTTGCCACATGACAAAGATAGACCGCAAACTCATCTTCGGGTTGAGTAACGCCCAAGCCGCTGCCACACTGGCCGCCGTGATTATCGGTCACGACATCGGGCTATTCAACGAAGAAATCCTCAACGGCACCATCGTGATGATTCTGGTTACCTGCATCATCAGTACGCTGGTCACCGAGAAAGCCGCCCGCCAAATGGTCGTCGACATGCAGAACAACGAACCGAAATCTTCCAAATCGCCCGTACAGAGCGAACAGATACTGATACCCATCGCCAACCCCAGCACCATCGAGAACCTCATCAACCTGGCCCTGCTGCTCAAGTCGCCCCAAAAGCGGACTCCCCTCTATGCCCTGCATGTGACCGACGACAGCAAGACGAGCAACTACCGCTCGCAGTCGATTCTCGAGTTTGCCGGTAAAGTAGCCTCATCGGCCGATACCAAACTGATTCCCATCGCCCGGTACGACATGAACATCACCAGCGGCATCATCCACACCATGAAGGAGCGGAACATTACCGAGGTCGTGCTGGGTCTGCACCACAAGGCCAATATCGTCGATACCTTCTTCGGTGCCAAAATCGAGTCGCTGCTCAAGAACACCAACAAGATGATTCTCATCTCGAAGTGTGTAAACCCCATCAACACCATTACCCGCATCGTCATCGCCGTACCTCGCAAGGCCGAATATGAAACGGGCTTTGCCCGATGGATAGACCGGATAGCCAACATGGCCAAACAGATAGGCTGCCGGGCCATCTTCTATGCCTATGCCGAGACCATCCCTTACCTGAAAGCCCGGTTGAGAGCCGGTCGATACAACATCCGCAACGAGTTTGAAGTGCTCGAGAGCTGGGACGATTTCATGCTCTTGGCCAATGTAGTGCTCGACGACGACCTTTTCATCGTCGTGAGCGCACGTCCCACTTCGGTCTCGTTCAATGCCTACGCCGACAACATTCCCTCGTTCCTTTCGAAATACTTCGCCGACAACAACCTTATCGTACTCTATCCCGAGCAGTTCGGTACCGCCGAGCCGGCCCCCGCTTCGTTCATGGAACCCATGTCGCACGACATGCTCAGCCACTCCGAAATTCTGGGTATCGAAAAGATTTTCCGACAACTCATCGCCTACAAAAAACGGTGGACCCACCGCAATCGCAAAAAGAAAATCGAATTGTAATACCGGCAAGGTTACCGCCCTACCATCCCTTGTGCCTGCACTCGCACCCGACAAAGAGCGGATGTGCCATTGGTTTTCGTCTCTACCGGATTGAAGTGTCGCAGCACGGCGTTTCAACGTCCCGGTATAGATACGCCGCGGGCTGCACCCGTTCCACTCCTCAAACGCATAGACAACTATTTGGGAACCACCCAACAAAAAAAGAGAGACTCGTAAGTCTCTCTTTTTTTATGCTACCATAAAATAACTTCTTTATTTTACTTGGTCGGCCAACTCGGCACCAGCTTTGAATTTAACCACTTTCTTGGCAGCGATAGTGATTTTTTCTTTAGTTGCCGGATTGATACCTGTGCGAGCAGCTTTCTCTGCAACGCCAAAAGTTCCAAAACCAATAAGAGCCACTTTGTCCCCTTTTACGAGTGATTCCGAAACTGCTTCTACAAAAGCGTCCAATGCCTTCTTTGCGTCAACTTTGCTCAAACCGGCTTTTTCGGCCATAGCATTGATAAGTTCAGTCTTGTTCATAACATGTATAATTAAAAGTTAAGTAATAATCTCCCTGAAGAGCAGCACGGCAAATGTAAA
>OJNR01001486.1_pt1 | contig 11071 bp, 7 predicted proteins | sample 1597901 | NCBI WGS metagenome assembly OJNR01 (sample SAMN01915223, study PRJEB22387) | human gut metagenome | isolation source: stool | host: Homo sapiens | place: USA | reverse complement strand
CATCGACCACATCCTGGGTTTCTTCCGCATCTGGGAGATTCCGCTCGATGCCGTTCACGGTCTGCTGGGCCACTTCCACTCGGCCATGCCGCTCTCGCCCGACGAGCTGGCGCAGAAGGGATTCCGGTTCGATGCTTCGTGGCAGACGGTCCCCTATGTGCGGGAAGAGTCGTTGCACGACATCTTCGGGGCCTATACCGACGAGGTGAAGACGCGCTTCCTGGTCGACAAGGGGAACGGCCGCTGGGACCTGAATGTGATGATGGATACCCAGCGCAAGGTGGTCGACTATTTTTCGGGGGCCGACGACGAGATGAACGTACTGATTCGCGATGGCCTGTTGAAGCTGCTCGACGAGGTGCTCTTCCTCGAAGACCCCGACCAGCCGGGATACTATCACCCCCGCATTATGGGCAACCGCACCCAGGCCTACCAGGCTCTCGACGATGAGCAGAAGGCCTGCTTCGACCGCCTTTACGAAGATTTCTTTTACTGGCGTCACAACGATTTCTGGAAAGCCGAAGCCCTGCGCAAACTGCCCGTGCTCGTAGCCTCGACCGATATGCTGGTTTGCGGCGAAGACCTGGGTATGATACCCGGCTGTGTGCCCGAGGTGATGAAGCAGTTGCAGATTCTCTCGCTCGAGATACAGCGCATGCCCAAGGAGTGGAACTGCGAGTTTGGCGACGTGAGCCGCTATCCCGTGCGGTCGGTATGTACCACCTCGACCCACGACATGTCGGGCATCAGAGGGTGGTGGCAGGAGGATCCCGCGCGCACGCAGCGCTACTTCAACGAGGTGCTGGGCGAGTCGGGCCAGGCACCCGCTACCTGCGAGCCTTGGATTTGCGAGCGCATGGTCGAGCTGACGCTCTCGGCTCCCTCGATGCTGGCTATTCTGCCCTTGCAGGACTGGCTCTCGATCGATGGCCGCCTGCGCCGCAAGAACCCCGACGAGGAGCGCATCAACATACCCGCATGCCCGCACTACTATTGGCGTTACCGCATGCATCTCTCGCTCGAGCAACTTTTGGCCGAGGGGGTATTCAACACCCGTTTGCAGGAGATGATTGCCCGTAGCGGGAGATAGCCCGGGGCAGAGCGCTTGCGCAACGATACAGGAAAGAGATAAGAAAAGGCCATGGCAATGCTCGGTAATCGAGTGCGCCATGGCCTCTCTGTTTCTTATGTTCTTATGGGTAGCCCGGGTTGCCCCGGACAACCGCCGGGATTAGAGCTTGTACCCCTCGAAGTCGTAGAGTACGGTCGAGAGGTAGCGTTCGCCCGTGTCGGGCAGCAGCACCACAATCTTCTTGCCTCGGTTCTCGGGGCGTTGGGCCAGTTGGGTAGCGGCCCATGCGGCAGCCCCCGACGAGATACCCACCACCATCCCCTCGGTCGAGGTGAGCTCGCGGCTGGTGCGGATGGCGTCGTCGTCGGTCACGGCGATAACCTCGTCGACTACCGAAGCGTCGTAGGTCTTGGGCACGAATCCGGCACCGATGCCTTGCAGCTTGTGCGGCCCGGGTTTACCGCCCGACAGAACAGGCGAGCCGGCCGGCTCTACCCCCACGATGCGGATGGCCGGGTTGTGGCTCTTCAGCCCCCGGCCCACGCCGCTCACCGTGCCGCCGGTGCCTACGCCAGCCACGAATATGTCCACCTCGCCGTCGGTATCGCGCCATATCTCTTCGGCCGTCGTCTTTACGTGGGCAGCCGGGTTGGCGGGGTTTTCGAACTGTTGCAGAATCACGCTGCCCTCGATGCGCTCGTTCAGCTCCTGTGCCTTCTTGATGGCACCCGTCATCCCTTCGGCTCCCGGGGTGAGTACCAGTTCGGCCCCCAGGGCTTTGAGCAGATTGCGACGCTCGAGGCTCATGGTCTCGGGCATGGTGAGGATGAGGTGGTACCCCCGGGCCGCAGCCACGAAGGCCAGCCCCACGCCGGTGTTGCCGCTCGTGGGTTCGATGAGGGTGGCATGCGGTTTCAGTATGCCCCGCTGTTCAGCATCGTTGATCATCGAGAGGGCTACCCGGTCTTTCACGCTGCCGGCCGGGTTGAAATACTCCAGTTTGGCAATGACCGTAGCCTCCAACCCGTGTGTGCGGTTGTAGTTCGAGAGCTCCAGCAGCGGAGTGTTCCCAATCAGGTCGGTCAGACTTTTAGCTATCTTTTTCATTGTTCAAGTCGTTTTTGTAGTTCTACAATCAGATAGGGGGCTGCATGTTATCGGGCGGCAGCCAGTTCGTAGAGGCGGGCAATCTCCTGCGGCCAGAGGCTCTCGTCGGGCGTCTCGAGAATGAGGGGGATGTTGTCGAAACGCGGGTCCTGCATCAGCCGCTCGAAGAAGCCGATGCCCAGCACGCCGGCCCCCAGACTGTCGTGGCGGTCGACGCGCGAGTTCAATCCCTTCTTGGCATCGTTCAGGTGCATGCCCCGCAGATAGTTGAATCCGATTATCCGGTCAAACTCTTTCCACGTCTGCTCATACCCCTCGGGTGTAGCCAGGTCGTAGCCGCCGGCAAAGGCGTGGCACGAGTCGATGCACACCCCCACGCGGCTCTTGTCCTCCACCTGGTCGATGATGGCAGCCAGATGTTCGAAGCGGAACCCCACGTTGCTGCCCTGTCCGGCCGTATTCTCGATGACGGCCGTTACCCCCTGCGTCTTTTCGAGCGTCAGGTTTATCGACTCGGCGATGCGCGAGAGGCACTCGTCGATCGAAATCTCCTTCAGGTGGCTGCCCGGGTGGAAGTTCAGCAGCTTCAGCCCCAACTGCTCGCAGCGCTGCATCTCGTCGAGAAAAGCCTTCCGGCTCTTCTCCAGCCCCTCGGCCTGCGGGTGTCCCAGGTTGATGAGGTAGCTGTCGTGAGGCAGGATGTGTTCGGGGGCAAAACCATATTGCGTGCAGTTCTCGCGAAACTGTTGTATACTCTTCTCCGACAAGGGTGCCGACTGCCATTGCCGTTGATTCTTGGTAAAGAGAGCGAAAGCCTTCGCTCCGATGGCGTGTGCGTTTACCGGGGCGTTCTCCACGCCACCCGAAGCACTTACATGAGCTCCAATGTATTTCATATCGTTGTCTGTTTCGTTTTTTTATCTGTACAAATATAGTGAAAGGCGAGAGCAGAGACAAAGGAAAACACAGTTTTCAACTTTGACAGTGCCGAGCCGCCTCCTGTATTCTGGAAATATAGTGAAAGGCGAGAGCAGAGACAAAGGAAAACACAGTTTTCAACTTTGACAGTGCCGAGCCGCCTCCTGTATTCTGGAAATATAGTGAAAGGCGAGGGCAGAGGCAAAGGAAAATACAGTTTTCAACTTTGACAGTGCCGAGCCGCCTCCTGTATTCTGTAAATATAAGAAAAATTTTCCTGTCGGGTTTCCGCCTGGGCCGGAGTATTATTCTATGATGTCAAGCGCTTTCAGCAGCAATTCATCGGTATCCGACGCAACCCCTTTCGGAGTTACATCCACATTCACATCGGGCGAAATGCCCCTGTTTTGTATACCCTCCTTGTTGGCGAAATAAAATCCCTCGCCGGTAAATCTCACATGTACAGCCCCGGGCAGAACAAAGGTGGAGATGGGGCCGTCGGAACCCGCCGTGGGTGAGCCGACCAGAATGGCATTGGGGCAGTGGCGTAGAATGGCCACGATACTTTCGCCCATGCTCACGGTCTTCTCATTGATGAGTACGACCACCTTTCCTGAGTAACAGTCGGGATTCTCTTTCCCAAAATATTGAATGTCGTTCCACCGGACAACACCCGGGAAATCGGGCACGACAGAAGTCGTACGGGTGCAACCGACACGATGCGGCAGAAGGTAATCGGCCATATGGTGCAATAAATCACAGGGATAGTTCCGCATATCGATCACGATAGCTTTGGCATCCTTAAACTTCTCCATGACAAGCGGCAGGCTGTCGCTGCGGTACTGACCGATGGGCGAGAAATAGCCGATGCTGTCTGATAACCACTTGTAATAAGGCGCGTCGGAAAAAGATTTAGCCTTTCGCGGGAAATATTCTTTGGGAGTCAACCCCGATATGGAGACCTTCAGCGTTTTATGGTCCCGTTTTATATTTAGGTCAGTAACGGAATCCTTTTGCTGAATAAGATCCAGAGAAACGGCATACAGCAACGACCGTTCGTTCGACGCACTGATTATTCTCGCGTATCGTTTTACCAGATCATCTACCTCTACACCGTTTATCTGACAAACGACATCGCCCTTTTTCAGCGAGGTCTGCCCCTCGAAGTCATCGGTTACGGTAAGTTTCCGCTCTACAAAATCCCAGAAAACCGGTAAATAGTAACTCCTCTCTTCAGCGGGCAGTATCGAATCGGAATACTGGCGCGAGGTGTGATTATCCTTCAGACAGGTCCCCAGATAATCGATGGTGGAGCGATACTCTTCCGCATTTTCGGCGTGGACAAACAAGGGGATAAAGCGGGTTAAAACACGGTTCCAACTCTTGTCGGTAATATCCTTGCGATAGGGGTAGAAATATTCTATAATGTTCCAATATCGGTAAAGGGCCAGCAACCGGAAGCCCGCATCGGGATAAAGGTTGTCACCATATTTGGCCTCTGTCGGGAATGAATTCATGGAGCTCAACCCCTTGTTGTAGTAATGGATGGTTTGGGACCGGTCGGCATGCTTAATCGAATCCAACAGGTCGTATAACGGTTTATGAAGATGAGCGATTTCATTCATCCAGGGGAATGAAGGGATTGAATAGTACAGAGAGTCACAAGCCGGGAAATCGGTTTTTATATGATTCCCCTTGTCCAACGGCCCCATGGAACGGACTTTGTCGAATACCAATTCACAAACCTCTTTTTTAGACCGGGATTTCAAAACCTCGGGCAACCACCGGAACAATTCATAGTCCCAATTATATTGACCGTCGCAAACCATGGGGTGATAGTATTTCAGGAATCCCCAGATTTTACCGAGCAAGGCCAACTTGTCAATGCTGTTTTTGTCCGTGGGTATCGCGTGGATAGCCGAGCCTGCATCAAATTCATGATCCTCTTCGGCCGGATAGGTCTCCTGGGTCATTTCCACTGTTGTTTCAGAAATCCAATAAGGCCCGGCATCGGGGAACATGAGTTGCGGTATCATTATCTGGCTGTTGCTACTCAATGGAATACTTACCGTATAATCTTTCCAGTCGGTAGAGCCTTTGATCCACTGCATGGCCATGGTGTCCATGGCCGATACCGCCATTAGCAGCGAGTCGTTTGCCGATTGCGTCTTTACTCGCATCGAAAAGGTAACCCCGTTTTCTCGGTTGACGGGTAGTGTGGTCAATGTCAAAACCGACGGCGCTATGGAATCACGGGCTCCACAAATTTTCAAAGCCTTGCCTTCACCTGTGGGTAATGAATCTACGGTAAATCGATGGCTGTCACTGTTTACACTCCAATCCGGTGGAAGACCGGGTTGAGAAATATCTGAAAATATGGTATGAGATTTATAAGTAACCTCCTGATTTTTAGCCTGCATATGCAGAACTAAAAAGGGGAGCAGTGCCGATAGTAAGAATTTAATATTCATGTATCTCTTTTTTACGAAAGTACCAAGTTTCATTGAATTACACAAGTGCCGAGTATTGGGCCAGCTTGTCATAGATACCGCTAATGTCCGAAACGAGAAGAGTCCACCTCTCTCTTTTCCTTGGTGATACTTCCGCCAAAGCGGTACACCAGTTTTACGGAAACCGTGCGGCTGTATTGTCCCATATTCAAGTCGATGTGTTGCCCGGCATAGCGGTTTTTCACCTTCATGCGCATGGTATCGAACAGGTCGGAGCAGTTCAGGCTCAGACTGGCTTTATCCTTCAGGAAGTTCCATTGGGCACCCACATTGACCGTAAAGACCGGTTTCGTATCGCTGATACCGGAAATCATGCTTGAGCGGTACATCGCGTCCAAGTCGAAACCCAGTTGGGACCCTACCGAGAAATGGTTCTGCATGGACAGCATGCAGGCCCATTTGTTCCGGTCGAAGGGAATATCCCAGAAGTGGTCACAGCGGTTGCGGTCATTGACCACGGTGGCATTTACCTGCGAGGAGAGCCAGTTCCCGATGCTGAACGGAATGTTGGCACTCATGCCGAAGGACTGGTAGTAGTTCCAGTTTTGCGTGCGGTACACAAGAGCCAGACGGTCTTTCGCCTGATACATCTCCATCGTGAAATAATCGTCGATGCGCTCATAAAACAGCGACAGCATATACTTCTGCAGGAAGAGGTAGTTGGCATTCACGCTATACACATTGGCAGGCCGTAGCCCTTCGATAGTCTGAATCTCTTCGTAGGCATTCATGTAGGTGGTGCTGGTCTGCATGTCCCAATAAGTGGGGTACTCCTTTTCCGACGAAACGCCCAGCATGAAGGTGTGCTTTTCCGACGGCGAATAGCTGAGACTGGCCTGCGGATAGAGCGACCATTTGTGATAGTTCCCGATGGAGTAATACTCGCCAGTTGCCGAGAGCGAAAGGTACAAACCGTTTGCAAACTCCTTGTCGAAACCGGCATACAAGTTGGCTATCTGCTCATAAAGGCGCGAGGAGGAGTTGTCCACATCGTCCTTTCCTTCCGTCTGATTGAAGAGCTGACTGTTTCGGTTGTCGGTATAGTCATATCGGGCACCGTACTTCAAGGTCCAGTCGTTGGCCAGGCTGTGGCTCTGGTCGGCATAGACCGAGACCTTGCGTATCTTCTGGTCCGAAGTATAGTCAAGCAGTTGGCGCGTATGGCCTGTCAGTTCGCTCTCCAGGTGGTTGTAGTCGTTCATCGAATAGTCCGTATAGTCCACGCCGAGGTCCAGCCCGAAGCCCGAGGAGTAGCGGGCAAAGACATTGTGCAGCCAGCTGTCCTGCACCTTGTCGTTGTGGCTGTTCTGAAAATTCCCGTTCACATCGATGGTCCCCTTGCCGTTGCCCGACAGGGCACCGTTGTATCCCACACTCAGCGCATTATCCTCGTTTATCTGATAGCCATACTCGGCATAGATGTTATGCTTCCACCCCTTCGTGTTGATTTTCTGCCGCTGCGTGATGTCATATACTTGCCCGTCATACTGGTGCATGGAGGCCAGATCCATCACGGTCATGATGTGCGAATAGCCGGGGTTGTATGAGACATTCAGCGACGACTTGCCTTTTGTCAACAGAAAGTTTACATTGCCGCTGTAACTGCCGAAATACTGGTTGCTGTAAGTCGCCGAGAGTTCGCTTTGGAGCGTATTGTCGGCAGCCTTGGCCGTCACGATATTGATGGCGGCACCGCGCACATGATATTCGGGCGGCGTGTTATACATCACTTCGGCCGTCTGAACCTGCGAGGCAGAGGTATTCTTCAACATTTCAATCAGCTGTTCCTGGGTCAGGGTACTGGCCTTGCCGTTGAGGATTACCGTCACATCTTTTGCCCCGATCAGTGAGAGCTTGCCGCTCCGGTCCTGTACTCCCGGCAGCTTGCAGATAGCCTCGTAAGCATTGTTGACGATATGCTTTTTTGAGATGGCCGAAATATCATAACTCAGTTTACCCTGTTCCACGGTTACCAAAGGGCGTTCTCCCTCGACAACCACTTCGGCCAGGCTATGCTCTTTCGGCTCCAGTACGATGATGCCGGCGTCACGCGTCTGACCCTTTACCACCTGGGACTGATAAAACAGATGCTGGACGATGAGCAGATAGCGGTCTGCCATGGGTTCAAGGCTGAATGTACCGTCGGCTGCAGAGATGGCTGCGCCCAGGTAGGTCGAATCGGGCAGCTGCATGACGACGGTTGCACCCTCCACCGGCTGCCGGTCGGTATCTACTATTTTTCCTGTTGTTTGACTCCAGACAGGGATTGAACTGCAAATGAGAATAATCAGGCAGAATGCTGTCTTTATGAGATTCATAATGTCCTATTGTATCGTATGTAATCACATGTCACCAAGTGATTTATTTCGAGCCGTCGGGGTAGGGGCAGGCTTCGCCCGTAGCGATGTAGGTCGGGCGTTGGGCGTCGGTCGATTTCAGGTAGTCGGTCAGTTCCCGGGCCAGAGCTTCGGCAATTGCGGGTTGCTCGAGAGCCAGGTCGTGCTGCTCGCCTATATCTGCACGCACGTTGTAGAGGCGGCGTTGCTGCGTTTCCCAATGGTAGATGAGGTGATAGTCGCCTTTCAGAATCGACGAGTAGGCTCCGTAGCCCTCCTCTGTATTCTGGGTTTCGCCCCACAGGTTGGGGAAGTGCCACACGATGCTGCGCTCGTGACGGGTCGAAGGGTTGCGCAACACGTCGGCAAAGCTCACGCCGTCGGTCGTCTGTACGGTCGAGTACTCCTTCACACCGGCCATCTCGAGAATCGTGGGGAAGAAGTCCTCGATCATTACCCGTTGGTCGCACACGCTGCCGGCCTTGGTCACGCCGGGCCAGTAGACCATCATCGGCTCGCGCACGCCACCCATGAAGGCCGACCCCTTGCCGGCACGTGCCGGGTAGTTCTGGTCGCGGTTTTCACGGCCCTGGCGTACGTTGTTCAGCCCCTGTCCGCCGTTGTCCGACATGAAGAGGACGATGGTATTGGCTGCCACCTCGGGCTGGCTTTCGAGAAAGTCGAGCAGGTCGCCCAGGCTCTTGTCCATGCCCTCGACCAGTGCGGCATATCGGGCCTCGTTTTCGTTGAGGGGGGCATCGAGTTGGATATCGTAGCGGTTGCGGTAGTAGTCGCTGAATCGGGCATCGTCGTCGTAGGGCGAGTGCACGGCATAGTGCGACATGTAGAGGTAGAAAGGTTGCTGCCGGCTTATCGGCTGTTTCAGGGCCTCGATGGCTTCGCGTGTGAGTGCTTCGGTGAGGAATATATTCTGCCCGTGGTATTTCTCCAGGCCCAACACTTCGAAGGGCGAGCCTTGGCCGAAGTTACGCGTGCCCAGATAGCTGCCCGGTGCCCCGTTGGCCCCGCCGCCGATGTTCACGTCGAGACCCATGGTCGAGGGGTCGGCCCCCGATGTACCCTTGGCGCCGAAGTGCGCCTTGCCGCAGTGTATCGTGTAGTAGCCGTTCTGGTGCAGAATCTGGGGGAACGAGGTGATACGGGTCGAGTTTTTCAGGTCGGCGGTCAGGGTCGTGTGTGCCGGTTGTATGCCGTTGTAGTTCCACTCGGGCAGTTGAATCACGTCGCTCGAGGCGTCGGTCTTCTGGTCGTAGTTCAGGGTCCAGTTGGTCACCCGGTGACGGGCCGCATTCATGCCCGACATCAGGCTGCACCGTGTGGGCGACGAGATGGCACAGGCGTAAGCCTCGGTAAACTTCACCCCCATGTGGGCCAACCGCTCCATGTTGGGGGTACGGTAGCGGTTGTTCAGGGGAGTTGACTCGGAGTAAAACGGAACCGATGTATCTTGCCAGCCCATATCGTCGACCAGAAACAGAACGATGTTGGGCTGTTGTTGTGCTTGTATGAGACCGGTGCCGGCAAGCGAAGCCAGCAGCAGGGTGCTTTTCAGGGAAAAATTCTTTTTCATGTTGTGCTTGGTATTATATGAGTTTTCTCGGGAAGACCGAAAATGATTACAATGATAACGAAAATCTCGATTATTCAGGACTCTCGCTCCATAAAACATGTTAATGCCCACTCCTCGAGCGGTGGACCGAAGGGGGAGCGGGCATTTGTATCGTGTCGTATCGGGCGGGTCAGGCTTTCCGCTGCGGGCGGTTGGCTGCCCGGGTCATGCTGAAGGCCCGTTTGTAAAATATGAATATGGGTATGGTGGCACCTACGCCCAGCGAGAAGATTACCGAAGCTGTGGTGATACCGTTCTTGAAAATCTCGAGCAGGTAGTGTATGGCCTCGTTGTCGTTTCCGCTGCTTTGCAGGAACTTGATGAGCGAGAACACCGTGCGGTAGGCATACATACCGGGAATCATCGGGAGCAGGGCCGGTATGTACAGCACTGTGGCCGGGCAGAAGATGCGGTATCCCGCAACCAGGCTGAGCATACCTATCGAGAAGGCAGCGATAAACGAGGCCGAAGCCAGGTCGAGGCCTGCATATTTCAGCAGTACGAACCGGATGCTGTGACCTACGGCCGCCAGTAATGCTGCATACAGAATGGCCCGGCGGGGCGGGTTGGAGATAACGGCGAAGCCTATGGCTGCAATGGCAGCTCCGATGGCGTCGGCAATGACCGAGCCTAATATTTGCCAGTCGATCATAACAGTTTCCCTCCCATCATTAAAAGAGTGATACCCATACCGAAGGCGATGCAGACAATCAACAGCAGGGCGTTGATGAGTCGGGCGGTGCCGGCCAGCACATGACCTTCGATAATATCGATAATCCCGTTAATCAAGGGGACGCCCGGTATGAGGTAGAGCACGCTGGCACCGATAGCGATGTCGGGGGTGGTGCCCCAGTGCTGCCACATGGTAATCGAGGCGATGAGCGATGCGACAAATGCCGATATGGTGAATACGAAATAGTGGTTGAAGTGCAATATTTGTTTGATGCGGAATCCCACGAGCGTAGCCACAAATACGGCGGCTATCCAGTCGCCGTTGAAGAGCCGGCAGAACGAAGCATTGGCAAAGCCCACCAGAATCCACACCGTCCACGGGTTCATGCGAGGTTTGCTCGTGATGGCGTGGAATTTCTCCCACAGCGTGTTGAGCGGGAGGTGGTTGTCGTAGGCTTCCCAGCTGAGGGCGCTCAATTCGGAGTTGAATTCAAAATTGATTGCCCCCGATTTCGCGGTACTCACCGTGCTGTATACGTGGGCGTTGTCCTTGCTTCGCAAGGTCATGCTGATGGTTTTGTGAAAGAGTGTCATGTGGGCTTCGAACCCAAACGACTCGGCTATACGGGCCGTGTTGCGCACAATACGCGAGGTATGTACGCCCGATGCCATCAAACAGGTTGCATATTCCGTGAGGAATTGCGATACCGATTTCAGTTCTTCGTGTACGTTGTTCACCTTATTGTAGTATTGACCAATGTTTCAGCGTGCAAAGATAGTGAAAGGCGAGAGCAGTGGCAAATGGAAAACGAAGTTTTCGACATTT
>OJNR01001449.1_pt1 | contig 11313 bp, 10 predicted proteins | sample 1597901 | NCBI WGS metagenome assembly OJNR01 (sample SAMN01915223, study PRJEB22387) | human gut metagenome | isolation source: stool | host: Homo sapiens | place: USA | reverse complement strand
AAGTGTTCACGTTGCAACAGCGAATGTTGTGTGACATACCCCTTTTCCCCGCAAGAACCGTCTTCTGTGGTAATATCGACCGGACCCAGGGTTTCAAAATGCTCTTTCTGCAAAATATCTTGTGCCGAACGGGCTCCCAGCAAGAAATGAGGTTGCACGTCCTTGGCTTTCAACCAATCGCCCAAATAGAGCATCGGTGCTGTTCCCACACCGCCGCCAACAAGCAGCACTTTCTCGCCTGATTTCGGAGCTGAAAATCCATTACCCAGCGGCAGTACGGCGTTCAACGTATCCCCCGGTTCCAGCGTGGCCAACATGCGCGTTCCGTCGCCAACAAGTTGTATGAGAAACCATACCTCGTTCTTCCCGGTATCGACATAGTTGATCGATATGGGGCGACGCAAAAATGTCGTGGCGGAGCCATCGACACGCAATTCGGCAAATTGGCCGGGCAACATTTCGGGCAACGGCGCACCATCGGGAGTCGTTGCTTTCAATAGCACATAATGCGCATGCAACGCCTGATTCTCGGTCACCCGCAAATCCAATACATATTTTTTCATGATGCAATATCTCAGTTCTGAGGACAAAGATAAGAGAAATTAACGCAATATAAAACTATGGTTCGACCTTTTTTGAGGAGAATACCCGGGTTAAGACAAAAGCCCAAATATTGTAAAACGAGTTCCGTTTTGTAATAAAAATTTGGAGAACCATTCCATTTTTGGTAAACTTGACAAATTCAAAACTTTATCCCATGAAAAACATACGATTTTATGCAGCTCTTTTGCTCTCTGCGGCATTTTCTGTTGCCTGCACCGACACGTCGTCCAATCAATCGGTCGGAAATGTTTCCCAACAGGAACACATCACCCTCGGCCACATCGAAGCAACGGCCATACAAGATAATGCCACTCCGCATTTCATGCCCGTCACCCTTTTTCCCGATGCCGGAGACAGCCTTATCTCGGCACTGGACCTAAACGACGGAATCCCCTCGTCGATGAGCGCTTTCTGGGTTACGAACGACTCCATTTCGATTCTTTTCGATACCGGCATGGGAGGCCCTCAAAGCCAACTGCTGCCCCGCCTGAAAAGCCTCGGAATATCGCCCGAAGAGGTTGAATACATCTATCTGACCCATTTCCACGGAGACCACATCGGTGGATTGATGCGCGGCGACACGATTGTTTTCCCCAACGCCCAACTGTATGCCTCGAAAGTCGAGTATGAAGCATGGCTCGATATGGAAGCGGGCAACGGCCCGGCCACAAAGGCCATGAATGCCTACAACGACCGCCTGCATCTGTTTGCATTTGGCGATACACTGCCCGGAGAGGTCATCGCTCTCTCCGCCATTGGCCACACACCGGGACATACCGTTTATCGCATCGGTGACCTGCTCATTGTCGGAGACATCATTCATGGCACATCCTTGCAGATACCGCACCCCGAAGTATGTGCGACATACGACATGGACAAGGATGAGGCCATAAAAACACGTCGTTACTACCTCGATTACGCCCAGAAAAACCAACTCACGATGGCCGGAATGCATTTCCCGGCACCGGGATTTAAATAATCAGACGATTTCTCTCAATGAATCATCATCGTTTTCCTGTAAATATCAGACCCATCAAACCCGAGGAAATCACTCTGTTGAGTGATTTCCTCTATGAAGCCATCGACCAACCCGCCGGCCAACCCTTATTACCACGAACCATCATACAGCACCCGTCACTGTGGTGTTATATCGAATCATTCGGGGCGCGCGAAGGCGACGCATGCCTGGTTGCCGAAAGCGACACACTCGTTGTCGGGGCTATATGGGTGAGATACATGCATGGGTGTGGATATGTCGACGACGATACGCCCGAAATATCCTTGTCGCTATACCCGGCCTATCGTAACAATGGTATCGGCAGCCAACTTCTGAACAGCATGCTCGATTTATTAAAAAACAATGGGGTAAAAAAAGTTTCTCTGTCGGTCAGCCGCACAAATCGGGCCGTCTCCTTATACAAACGCTTCGGTTTCGAAATTATTGACAGGGATAGAGTCCTTACAACCACCGACTACCTCATGCAGCGCTACCTCTGAGAGGGACACCAAACAAAATCAATCGCACGTCACAGCCATTTGGGGAAGGGTCAGCGGCAAAACGGATTCTGCCCCAAGGAAACACGAATTGCGCCAAAAACCTATTTCGCACTGTCGAGAGAATAGGTCTCAAACGTGTTATCGGAATAGAATACCATGATTTTTACGACACGACGGTTTTCTACCCCAGAATCCTCTGACGGTTGCACATTGATATTTTTAGGCATATAATCCTTGTTTTCAGAAAATAAAGAGCGATTTTTGGGGGTATCAGAGGCAAAATCCCTGGCATATTCCGTCTCGACCTGAGCATCTGCCCGTTTTGTCTCATTCTCGGGGTGGTAAATCTTGTCTAATGACGATGTAGGCTGTGCCGACTTGAATGCCTCACCGCTTCCTATCATGAGCCATTCGAGCGAAATGGTCGGGTAGGCATCATGTATTTTCATGATTAACTCCTTGCTGACCCCGTTCGGCCCGTTGAGGCATTGAGACAATGTAGACCGATTGGTCTGTATCTTCTGTGCAAACATGGCATCGTTGAGTTGATAGTAACGTATCAACCATTTAATGCGCTCCTTCAAATCCTTGTCTCGCAACTCGATTTCGTCCATTTTTTGATGTTTATAAAAATAAATCCATAAAGATTTTATCAGTTCACAAAGATATACAATCCAATTTATATTTCAAAATTCACTTTTACAAACACAATGGGCATAATCATAAATTCAACTCTATAAACAACGCGCAATATAGTTGATTTATCACTTTACATAAAATATCCATAATGTTCATCATTAGAACATTATAAAACAATATATAATCATGAATACCGGAAATTTTTGAAAATCGGAGCAATCGAACAGCCTCCTCTCCCATTTTATTAAAACCGCACTTTATCAAATATTTTAAATAGACTTGTTTTCAGCAAATTTACAATAAAATACAGCTTCTTATCTGCTCCTTATAAAACACCCTGCAACAAAAGATATGATTCTGTACACAACGATAAAATATTTATGGACAAACGCAGAAAATTCATATAGACATCGCGAAATGTCTATTATATTGAACAATTAAACGTTTATGAATATGAAATTCGTTTGTATATAGGAACATATGCGAATCATAAAAACTATGGATTTTGATTTAAGAATATTTCCCGGCCTTTTTTACGGAGAAAGATACATCAAAAGCAAATATGTCAAGGATTTTTAGTTATGACAGCGGAAATAGCAATATAACATACTGATTGACATGGATATACCGCATAAATCATTCTGCCTTGTCCCACGATGAAAAAAAATCTCTCTCCTATAAAAGAAGATAGATAAAGTCTTTGAGCAATTTTACAGGGCAAAATCACCACAAAGGGAATTAATGCATGATTTTAAAGATAAGCTCTCTCAGCAAATCACAAATCGAGGTATCGGGAGCGCACTCCACTCCTTTTGAACGAGCATCATAACGTCGTATGTCCGAAATAACCTCTACACATTTACCGGCTTTATACAACCTCAGTCCATTGACATAATCTTCGGCCGCATACCAGTTCACGCCCAATTCGGCAGCAATGCCGTTGTTGTTTTTGGGACATGTCGAATAATGCAACAGAAGTAAATTGGAAAAAAACGTAAAGAGAGACCCGAAGGCAATAAACGGTTGTTCCGATTTTGAATTTTGACCGTAATATTTCACAATCCGATTGGCTTTCAGGAGGTCTCGTTGAGAAATGGCTTTAATCAATTCGGTATTGTTGAACTCCTTGCTGATACCCACATGCAACTCTACCATGTCGGCTGTGATGCGCTTCTCACCCGAAAGCGACAAAAGCACACACAGCTTGTCGATTTCTCCGGCCATACGCGACAAGTTTGTCCCTATTGCCTCACACAACATGTTATTGGCACGGTCATCAATGGCGATGTATTTGTCGCGCACATAACCGCTAACAAAAGCCGACAGCTGGCTTTCGTAGATACGCTTCGATTCGTACACGACGCCTTGTCGATTGATTTCCGCGATAATTTTCTTATTCTTTAAAAAGCCATTCTTGTAATTGAGTACCAATACCGTCGTGGGTTGCGGATTTTGCAAGTAAAGGAGCAAATCGTCGATGCTTCGCATCATCTGCATCTCCTTGACGACAACCAACTGGCGCTCGGCCATCATCGGATAGCGACGCGAAGCCGTGAGAATGGCCGACATGTCGGTGTCGGCTCCATACACAATCGTCTGATTGAAATCGCGTTCATCATCATTCAACGCATTTTTCACAATCTCATCGGTAATCAAGTCGATGTAGTAAGGCTCCTCACCCATAAGCAGATACACGGGTTTGAACGCCTTCCGCCGAATATCGGAGATTATAGGTACATGCGTCGATGTTTCTTTTTGGGCCATATTTACGAAACGAATTATTTGGCAGAATATGCCACATTTCATAATTTTGGAGGTAAAATTAGCGAATCTTCCCCGGACGCGCAAATGATTACACCCGAATGATTGCACTGAATCTTCCCGAATACCCGTTCCGGCTCAAATCGGAAGAGGGAAAAACCTTCATATACGACGATTTGCGCAAGCGATTCGTCGCCCTTACTCCCGAAGAATGGGTTCGCCAGCACTTCATACAGTACTTGATTCGGGATAAAGGGTACCCTGCCGGCCGTATAGGGAATGAAATCTCCTTGATTCAGAACGGCCGCAAACGTCGTTGCGATACCGTAATATACGACACATACGGTCTTCCGTTTGTCATTATCGAATACAAAGCTCCACATGTCGAAATCACGCAAGCCGTGTTTGACCAAATCGTGCGTTACAACTCCGTATTACAGGTTCGCTATCTCATTGTATCAAACGGCATTGCACATTACTGCTGCGAAATCGATTATGTCCAAAACCAATGCCATTTTCTTTCAGACATACCTCAATATAGGGCATTGAATCACCCGGTAGACAAGGTATCACCTCCGATTGGCTCGAAGCCTGTTAAAAAGTAACAAATAGGTCGACAGACAAAAACTTTTTTCTCTTCCCAGACGTCTTTATGGATAAAATTTCATTCATAAATTCACCTGTCATGAAAAAGTATGTAATATTCATGTTTTTGTTGAGTATCCTCTCAATCCCGACCTTCGCACAACAAACCCCGCAACGGCACAACGCGACCAAAGCAATGCACAGCGTTTCCAAATCCGATGACATAAAAAGCCACAAGGGGAAAAACATGTCGGTGCCCGAAATGACCCAATCTCAGACCGATGATCTCAAAACCCTCCTGCAACTCTCCCATGAACAGACCCGGAAAGTATATGCCATACTCCTGCATGGAAATCAGATCGACAGCGTCAGAAACATGCAATTTGACAAAATGCGAAAAGAACAAAAAGCACAACATGCAGCACAGACCGAAGCCATCAAAAAATTGCTTACTCCCCAACAACAAGCAGCCATGAATGCCCTACCGGCATTTGCTTGGGGAAAGGATATTCCTGACGGTATGAACTCCCGACATGATAATGGAGATAAAAAAGCAAAAGATACCATGAAAAAAGCAGACAAAAAAGATAACGACAAAGGACATTCAACCTCCACCAAAGAGAAAAAATAATCCCCACGGGATATAGACAGAAACGCAGTGCGGCATACCGCACTGCGTTTTTTATATCAAAGATAATGAAGATTCTACCCGCTCTTTGAAAAAAGTTCATAGAGAAAACACTATCTTTGCTCGTTCTTTCCAGAAAGGCAAAAATATGGCCAAACTCAAAACGATATATGTATGTACCCAATGTGGTGCCGAATCGCCCAAATGGCTCGGTAAATGCCCGTCATGCGGAGAATGGAACAGTTATGTCGAGGAAGTAATCAGTTCCAAACCGACAACAGCACAAAATACTTCCTTCCACTCCGAATCGGGACGTTCCAAACCTCAAAAGCTCGACGACATTTCTGTGGCACAAGAGGAACGCATCGACCTGCACGACGATGAGCTCAACCGCGTTTTGGGGGGCGGCCTCGTTCCCGGCTCCATGGTACTGATAGGCGGGGAACCCGGTATCGGGAAATCGACGCTTGTCCTGCAAACGGTTTTGCGCCTTCCGGGGAAAAAAGTCCTTTATGTCTCGGGCGAAGAGAGTGCCCGCCAACTGAAAATGCGGGCCGACCGCCTGCAAGGGAACAATCCCGATTGCTACATCGTGTGCGAGACGGCTCTCGAAGAGATATTCACCCACATACGCCAGGTAAAGCCCGAGATTGTCATCATCGACTCCATACAGACCATCTCGACGCAAAACATCGAATCTTCCCCGGGAAGCATTACCCAAGTCAGAGAATGTGCCGCAGCCATATTGAAATTTGCCAAAGAATCGCACACCCCGGTGCTGCTCATAGGTCACATCAACAAGGAGGGCAGCATTGCCGGCCCCAAAGTATTGGAACATATCGTCGACGCGGTTTTGCAATTCGAAGGCGACCGGCACTATATGTATCGCATCTTGCGCTCGATTAAAAATCGTTTTGGCAGCACCGCCGAACTGGGTATCTACGAAATGATGCAAAACGGACTGCGCGAAGTAAGCAACCCCTCGGAGTTGCTGCTCACCCAAGACCGGGAAGGGCTAAGCGGAGTCGCCATATCGGCAGCCATCGAAGGCATACGACCTTTTCTTATCGAAGTGCAATCGCTGGTAAGCACGGCCGCCTACGGCACCCCCCAACGGTCGGCGACCGGATTCGACCTGCGCCGCATGAACATGTTGCTGGCCGTGCTCGAAAAAAGAGTCGGTTTCAAACTGGCGCAAAAAGATGTATTCCTCAACATTGCCGGCGGACTGAAAGTCAACGACCCGGCCATGGATTTGGGCGTCATCAGTGCGATTTTGTCTTCGAACATGGACTTGGCCATAGAACGCAACGTGGCCATGACGGGAGAAGTTGGCCTTTCGGGTGAAATACGCCCGGTGACCCGGGTCGAGCAACGCATTCTCGAAGCCGAGAAACTCGGCTTCGGCCGTATTCTCGTTCCCGTGCACAACCTCAAAGGTTTCGACACAAAACGTCTTCAAATCGAAATCATTCCGGTGCGGAAAGTCGAAGAGGCATTCCGTCAATTATTTGGATAATATGGTCAAAGAAATCTCCATCAGGATACTACCCCAACAAGCCGCAACGGAAAACGGAATCAAGGATTTTCTGGGTCGGGAATATGCGCTCAACAAGAATGAGATTCAAGCCGTCAGGATATTGAAACGCTCTATCGACGCCCGGAAACGGCAGGTATTCATCAACCTGACCGTCCGCATCTACATCAACGAACAGCCGCAAGACGACCTCTTCACACCCATCTCCTACGGAGACGTATCTGACAGACGACCGGCGGTCGTCGTAGGTGCCGGACCGGCCGGACTCTTTGCCGCACTCCGACTCATCGAACTGGGTATGCGCCCCATCGTCCTCGAACGGGGACAGGACGTCCACCAACGACGCAAAGACATCGCCCGCATCAGTCGCGAACACATCGTCGACAACGAGTCGAACTATTGTTTTGGCGAAGGCGGTGCCGGAGCTTTCTCCGACGGGAAATTATACACTCGCAGCAAAAAGCGAGGTTCGGTCGAGCGTATTCTGTCCATTCTCTGCCAGCACGGAGCCTCACCCGCCATACTTTCCGATGCACACCCGCACATCGGTACCGACAAGCTGCCGTTGGTCATAGAAAACATTCGCCACACGATTCTGCGTTCAGGAGGCGAAGTAAAATTTGGGACACGCGTAGACGAGCTTATATTTGACAATCAAAAAGTTATTGGCGTCAAATCTCACGACGGGAACATTTTTTACGGGCCTGTAATTTTGGCAACAGGGCATTCAGCGCGGGACATATACTACTACTTGCACACCCACGATATAGCACTTGAAGCAAAAGGTTTCGCCGTTGGAGTGCGCCTCGAACACCCCCAAGAACTTATCGACCGCATACAATACCACAACCCCGCCGGTCGTGGACGTTATCTTCCGGCAGCCGAGTACAGTTTTGTCACACAGGTCGACGGTCGCGGGGTCTATTCGTTCTGCATGTGCCCCGGAGGTTTTGTCGTACCCGCTGCCAGTGGACAAAATCAATTGGTCGTCAATGGAATGTCTCCCTCAAACCGAGGTTCGCGCTGGGCCAACTCGGGCATGGTGGTCGAGATACGTCCCGAAGACCTTCCCGGTTATGAAACCGGTGATGTATTGGCCGGCATCAAGTTCCAAGAAGAAATCGAAAGGCAATGCTTTGTCAACGGGAACTGCCGACAGACGGCCCCGGCTCAACGCATGACCGACTTCGTACACGGGAAAATATCGGCCGACTTACCTTCTTCCTCATACGCTCCGGGCGTCCTGTCATCGCCATTGCACTTTTGGATGCCCGAATTTATCACGCGTCGACTTCGTCAAGGATTTCTCCACTTCGGACAAATATCCCACGGATTCCTTACACGCGAAGCTCTTATGATAGGCGTCGAAACCCGCACCTCTTCGCCCGTGCGCATACCCAGAGACAATGAGTCATTGAACCATATTGGTCTCGAAGGTCTATATCCTTGTGGTGAGGGTGCCGGATATGCCGGAGGCATCATCTCGGCAGCTATTGACGGAGAGCGATGCGCCGAAGCACTTGCCCAAAAGTATCAATCACATAATTAATACATTTCATTATGATCTCTTTTTGTATTGCATTGGCAACCTTGCTCATTGGTTACTTTGTTTATGGAAAATTTGTTGAGCGCATTTTCGGCATCGACCCGTCAAGAAAAACCCCGGCCGTTGCCAATCCCGATGGGGTGGATTTCGTTCCACTACCCGGTTGGAAAATATTTATGATTCAGTTCCTGAATATCGCCGGACTGGGCCCGATTTTCGGTGCCATCATGGGAGCTAAATTCGGGGTCTCCTCCTTCCTGTGGATTGTTTTCGGTACCATTTTTGCCGGAGCCGTACATGACTTCCTGGCAGGCATGATTTCCCTCCGCCACAACGGTGAAAGCCTCCCCGAAACCATTGGTCGGTATTTGGGTATCACCGCCAAGCAAGTCATGCGATGCTTCACCGTTATTCTCATGATTCTGGTAGGAGTCGTATTCGTTGCCGGACCGGCCGATTTGCTGGCCATGCTTACCCCCGAGCATCTCGACTCGACATTTTGGATTTATGTCATTTTTGCCTATTACATTTTGGCAACGATGTTCCCCATCGACAAAATCATAGGACGCATCTACCCCATCTTTGCCGTAGCGCTCATATTCATGGCCATCGGCATTCTGATTATGTTGCTTGTCACCTTCCCCGACATACCTGAGATTACCGATGGTCTCTCCAATAAATCGGCCGATCCGGTCAATAACCCGATATTCCCCATGATGTTTATCAGCATCGCCTGTGGTGCCATATCGGGATTCCACGCCACACAGTCGCCGCTTATGGCACGCTGCATGACCAACGAACGCCAAGGACGCGGCATATTTTACGGAGCCATGGTCACCGAGGGTATCGTCGCACTGATTTGGGCCGCTGCTGCCACTTACTTTTTCAGTCCCGAAGGCCAGGCATTCTTCAACGTAACCGAGCCTGACAAAATAAACGGGAACTCGGCCATCATCGTCGACCTCATATCCAAAGGTTGGTTGGGCATTGTGGGTGGAGCGCTGGCTATACTTGGAGTGGTTGCCGCCCCCATCACGTCGGGAGACACGGCATTCCGTTCGGCACGACTCATTGTCGCCGACTTTTTGCATGTCGAGCAACGCAGCATTCTCAAACGGCTGTATATTTCTGTACCGCTCTTCTTGGTAGCCATCGTCATTCTCATTTACAATCTCTCCGACCCGGCCGGATTTGAAAAGATTTGGCGGTACTTTGCATGGAGCAACCAGGCTCTTTCGGTCTTCACCTTATGGGCTATCACCATTTATCTTTCACAAAAAGGGAAACCCTATTGGATTACACTCATACCGGCACTTTTCATGATGACTGTCGTACTCACCTATATATTGTTCGACCGTTCGGGCATAGCACTCTCCTACACCAACTCGATTGTCATCTCATTGATTATCACAGCGGCCTCGGCCATATATTTCTTTGTGCGCCGTACCGCAAACAAAAGAATCTAAATTCTCATTGTCCCATACCGATAAAGGTCGGCAGCAACAGGCTGTCGACCTTTATCATATAATGAGGTTTAAGCAGCAACATCTTGCATGCGACACACATAGAGCAGATTCTCACGGCATGCTGAAATTATATTTGCAATAACAAAAAAATATACTACCTTTGTGGCCGTGAAAAACGGGGTGTAGCGCAGTCCGGTTAGCGCACCTGCTTTGGGAGCAGGGGGTCGCGAGTTCGAATCCCGCCACCCCGACAAAACACAGATCGCTGAAAATCAATAAAATAAAAGTGATTTTGGCGATCTGTTTTTATTTTCAAATCAACTATGATAATTTTCAACGCCGATTTTTAGCCATCTTTTCGTATTTTTAGTATATTTGCCGATTATATAAAAGATAGCAGTATTATCCGATCTTTAATTTTTAAATCGCATAATTTCTTAATCGAAATACAGGGAGACTAAAAAATTATTAGCCTCCCTGTATCTTTATTACGACCAATTGTCATCGTAATTGAGCCCAAGTAAAACTCCTGCTCCGGTGATTCTTTTATCCTTGCTATAACAATCCGATACGACTAATCTTGTGTCGGGATATGGAAATCATGTTTTTTAATGGATATATCCGGCAATACGATACCAGAGCTACTATCTGGTGCCGATGGTCCTCTACGTGAATATTCCGTTATATACCATGTCGCTCCACCAAGAATCGCGTTGCTCCTAATCCCCATTAACTCCCAGTAAGTTCCTGAATTTTTACCGCCATTCTCTATAATCAGGCCATCACCGCCCGTATCTATTGTATCCATATCTGAAAGGAATGCGTATATTTTTACTCTATTATTTGCAGGCTTTAATACCAAGTCGCCAAATCCATTTCCGTCCTTCATTGGATTGAGGATCTTTATAGTTCTGGCGTATTGTTTCGTCAATCCATTTACGGACTTTAATGGCAATTCCGGAAGTGTAATCTCCGAAGCGTCCAATATGATAGAGCAATCTTCCACCGATCCGGACATCAGGTCTATATTCTTGGCGGTTATATCTCCTTG
>OJNR01001444.1_pt1 | contig 11340 bp, 8 predicted proteins | sample 1597901 | NCBI WGS metagenome assembly OJNR01 (sample SAMN01915223, study PRJEB22387) | human gut metagenome | isolation source: stool | host: Homo sapiens | place: USA | reverse complement strand
ACTAATATACCAAAATAAATATGTTATTTTTTTCTTAAAATCACATATAAACTTCTGATCTTTTTTACCTGCTCATAACCTGATTTTATCAGATCGTCAATATCTTCTTCTTTTACCTCATCAAATCTTAAATCCAGCACAATATAATCTGCACCTTTGTCATAAGGATATTCATATATATAATCCCTGTTTGAAAGATGTGGCAGGAAAAATGTTGACGCAACCACCGAGGCATCATCCGGAATGCTTTTCATTGCTTCATCAAGGTCATTAATCCACTGTTTTTCTGTTCTGTATATATCAAAATAATAACTTTTCTGCATTGCACATACAGGCAGCAGGATTATTCCCATACAAATTGCAAAGCCCGCCATAAAACGTCTTGTTTTTTCGGTTAACTCGGAATAATTAACTATTGCAAGATAAGTAAGTATGGCAACCGTTCCAAATACATACTGGTAATTGATTGAATATTGATACTTATAATTGGATGCCAGGTTTTCAAGTATTACGGGAATGAACAAAATAAGTCCTGATACCTTCTTTGATGCCAGAGGCAGAAATCCCAAAGGGAAAATCATATAAAACATAAATGATAATTTTTCAGGTTTGAAACACTCTTCCACAACATATGCCGGATTGGTAATAAAATTTCTGATAACATCAATAAGCCCGCCTTTGGACGCATCTGCCATATAATTAGTAAATCTGCTGTCCATTATTCCCAGTCCATATTTACCCATAAAATACGTAACCACAAGGAAATACACAACCGAGGTCACAAAAATAACCGCACCATTCCTGTATTTTTTCTTTCCTACAATAACGAAAAGTCCTATGCACGCCGCATATACAGGTGCATCTTCTTTAATTAAAAGAGTAAGTATTGTAAAAATAATCATTCCTTTCAAATTATCCTTTTCTATAAAATAGAAAAGCCATAAAATCATAGGAACAAGGAAACAATTTTCATGTAAATCATAAAATGTACCACATATCAATGCCGGAATAAGTACAAATATAATACCAAATAATGCTGTGGCTCCATTACTGAGATTACGTTTCCTGCACAATAAATATACAGGTATTATAGCAGACGCAAGTGTAAGCACCTGTAATATATTAAGCGTAACAGGGTACGGAAAAACTATATATACCGGCAGAAACAGGTAATAAATAGGTGAAAAATGCACCCTGAAATGAGACATAAGCCCTATATTCTGTCTTTCGCAGGTTGTAAGTGGTGCAAAGGATTTTTTCATATAATAAAACATCTGCGACCATATTCCGAAATCAAAATTAGGATTTCTGTATGTCTTGTACCTCAATATTGCAATTACGCCAACATAAATAATAAAAATGCTGGCAGCTATGGCATATATAAAGGCAACGCTTATCCTGTTTTTTATCTCAAAAAAGCTTGTGCATTTATTAACTGCATATACTATTGAAGCCGCAAGAAAAAGCGACACTCCAAGAATAAAGCTTATATCTTTGCAATACATCGCCGACATAAATCCATAAGCGGTTATCAGTATCATAGGTGCATATATCTCTATCCATCTGAACAATTTAAATCTTCCAAGCATGCATAAAGCAATAAATATAAGAATCACAAGGCATACGAACATAGGTAAATTAACTTTACCGGCGTATAATGCCGATACAAAGTTTTTCCTGGTTCTGGCAAGCTCTAGAATTACAATAAATAACCATGCAATAATCAGACGTACTATTGCTTTTTCCATTGAGAGATTTTTAAAAATCTCGTTCATATTTTCCTTAAATTTATTATTAAATTCTTTCATATTGCTCCTCTATCTAAATCTGTTGCATTCATATTTTGCTTTAGTCCTGAGACATATTAATAAAGAATCAATCTTATCATCCAACGAACCTTCCTCGATGGTTATATCCATGGACGCAGCTATATCACTTACTAACCTGTCATCCAGTTTATCCCTTACCTGTGCAATATATTCTATTTTATCCGTACAGGTATCTCTGTCAAAAAAGCCCATAAGTACAGGATTAACACCTTTCAAATCCTCTTTGGTGTCAGCATCATTGTCTTTTCTGTCATCCGCAGGAATTTCAATATGTACTTCTGCCTCAGGCTGATTAAAAAAATCATCAAAAGTATCTGTAAGTATTTTAAAATTATCAAAGAGCTGCTGGTATACTATCATCTTCTCATTGCTTTTTGCATGATATGCTACAGCAATAACCTGATATTTTCTGTCCTTATCCGTAAAAACATCTCCCGGATGCAACATTCTGTCTTTTTCCATAATAAAGTCACCTCACAAACAATTTCATAAATTGTACCACATCATCCCATTGTCTTCAACATTAACAAAAAAAAGAATATAATGAAATATCAAAACATATATTATTAATTGGTATATTTATGGATAGAATAAGGCATTTATTAAATATTGACGAAATCCATAAGAGAGGAATTAACGGACAAAACATAACAGTTGCCGTGCTTGATTCCGGTTCTTATCCCCACACAGACATTAAAGAAAATATAATTTATTTTAAAGATTTTGTATCAGGCAAAAAAAATACTTATGATGATAATTCCCATGGTACACATATTTGCGGAATTATCGGAGGAAGAGGCATTGTTAATAAAAAATATAAAGGAATCGCACCACACTGTTACCTGTTGCCAATTAAAGTCCTTGACAAATCAGGTCATGGCAGAAGTGAATCTATAATCAATGCCTCCGACTGGATAATCCGTAATAAAAATAAATATAATATACGAATTGTAAACATATCTATCGGGACAAAATCAAGCTCATGTTCAGAAGAAAAAAGTGATATTGTAAAAGCTGTTGACAATATGTGGGACAACGGAATTACAGTACTTGTATCCGCAGGAAATAACGGTCCTTCATATCAATCGATTACCATACCCGGAATAAGCAGAAAAGTGATTACCGTTGGTTCCTGCAAATTTGACAATTCTTCTTATGACGGACATTTCAAATATTCCGGCAAAGGACCGACATTCTGCAATGTTGCCAAACCCGATATTGTTGTACCGGGTGATAATATAACAAGCTGTTCTCCCGGCAACCGGTACGCAAAAAAAAGCGGCACATCCATGTCAACACCAATTGTTGCCGGAGCCGCCGCTTTAATATTTTCGTATGATAATACACTATCCAATAATAATTTTAAGGAATTACTGAAAAATTCCGCAGATAATCTTGGCCTTGACCGTTATACCCAGGGATTTGGCCGCCTTAACATTGAAAAGTGTCTGAATCTAATCTAAATATTCCTGCATATATTCTTCATATAACGGGAAAGGAAGTATACCGGAATTAATTATGAATGTATTAAATCCCTTAACGTCTTTTCCCTTTTTATCAAAGTATTCATCTCTTAAATCGTACATATACTCAGTTCCGTAAGCATACGGAATGATTTCTCCCGGGTCACCTACAACTGCATCGTACAATATCTTAACAACTTCTTCATCGTACATACCGTTAGCATAGGCATTTGCATCATCTAAATCCCAGTCTTCATAATTGACGCCAAGGTCAAACCTTGTCTGTATAAGATATCCAAGCCTCTGGTCAATTGCTATAATTTCAGCTACATCTTTATCATAGCCTTCTTCTTCAACAATATATTCCAAAGAGTTAAATGAAGCATACTGTGCCCATCCTTCTGATGGTCCTATAATACTTGCAAATTTTCTGATATTACTGATATCGGCATTATCATAAAAACTTGTATATTGAAACATGTGTCCCGGAATACCTTCATGTGCGATTGACATATATGTCTGGACAGCATCATCTGCCAATGCACTGCCATTAATCTTAATATTATTAATATTGATATTATCAACAGGAGGTGTTATATAATATGCCAGAACGCCTTCTGTCTCACTGCTTTTGTCAAGATATTCCATATTATGTTCAGTAGTAACCGGTGCAGGATAATCATCACCCATTTTTGAGATAATAAAATCCATTATTTCGTCGGGATCTGTAACGCTTATATCAAATTTTTCATATTTATCGTAAATATCAGGATTAGAAGTCATAAGCCGGTATAAATCGAGATAAAGAGCTGTTATCTTATCATCAATATACTTAATAACTTCTTCCGCAGACATATCTGAACCGGTTTTGTCTCGGACAATTGCTTCATAATATTTCTTTCCCTCTTCTCCAAAACCTGCCATACCTCTTTCATTCTTGCTTGTTCCCAGTAAATTTTTAAGTGCAGACTTTGAATTCTCATACATGGGCAGAACATACTTCTGCACATATTCTTTGTTTTTTTCAATATAAGCTTCTTTATCGGAATCACTTAAATCAAGAGATTTTATCCTGCTTTCAAAGGTATCAATGTATACTTTTGCATCTGTATCAAGCATTTTGTCACAGTATTCGATATTTTGTTCAATTACATCATCATTTACAAACAGTCCTTTTTCTGCCTGTTCGTTGCAAAGTTTTATATAACTCTGATAATAAGGGGTTATACTTTCCATATATAAAAAATAATCTTTTATATCCTGTTCTTTTCTGAAGCTGTACTCTGTAAAATTGGTTACAAGGTTACATATAAAACCTGAACTCGCTCCGATTGTCCTTTGCATATAATATCCGTCTTTGAATCCAAGACCTGTTTCATACAGCCATATAAGAACATCATAAGTATGTTGTCTTTCTTTTGACAGTTTCTTTCTGTCAAAAGATTTAATTTCTTTAAGTTCCTGCTCTGACTGTTCGTATCCCTGCACATACGAATCATAATCCATAGTGCCAAGTGACTTGCAGTCGTCACTTACTTCAATTCCATACTGTTCATAATCATATAAAGAAAATACAAGTGAAAAAGGATTTTCTTCAAGACTGCTTCTAAACAATTTATCGCAATATTCATCAAACTGCTCATCATAATTGCTTAATGTTTTCTGATGCTTTATCGCACGTCCGCCACATCCTGCGGCTCCTGCAGTTATAACAATGCAAAGTATTATTGCCAATAATCTCCTGATTTTTTTCATATCCACCTCTTAATTAAAATATACCAGATCATCTTCAGGTTTTTCGGCACCTTTTATGTCCATTGCATACAAAACAACACCATCACCTTTATATTCCTTGCAATATTCAACTTTTGCCTTAGCCGTAAGGTCAATAAATTCCCTGTCGGAAAAAGGCTTCAGTTCTTCTGCTGTCTTATCATCCAGTACACATTTAAAGCCGATAAATCTGATATCGTCCACACAACAGGTCATTGCAAAACGACCCGGTGCGAACATTCCTTTATTATTATATTGTTTTGGTTTATATACCACTACTTTAGCTTTAATAATTTTACCGTCATATTTTTCAGGATTATCCATTGCATCCATATACCAGATTCCGTAATCACTGTCGGCAATATCAATCTCATCTTTAGTGACGTCAAACGGCAGTATCTCTTCAATTTCATTGGAACTTCCGTCCGATGATTCAAAATACACCTGTGCTCTTCCGTTTACGGCTTTAACACTTCTTCTGTAAGCCGCCCTGTCAGAATCTTTGGTACATCTGTTAATAATAACCATTTCCGACAACTTATACTGTTCCATCATAAGCTGCTTCATATTGGCAAGATACATATCGTAGGTCTCGGCATTGACAAGAGTAATTATCTGTGCCACCGGCATAAACGAAGGAAGTTTATCAATGAAATCTCCGAGATTCCACATTCCGTTAAATTCAACAAATACTCTTTCTGCTTTAGATTCATTGCACTTACTGATAAAGAAATCTTTTGTAAATTCATCCATATCCTCGACAAATACTACTTTTGCATTAACCTTCTGCATTTCAATTTCAGAATATTCCTCTTCTCCGTCTTCGCATGCAATTATAAGACTTCTTGTTCCGTCATTGAAATCTTCTCCTTTTAACGTATCTTTGATAAATGCCGTTTTTCCGCTTTCAAGGAAACCATTAATTATAAAAACAGGTAACTCCATTATTATGTCTCTTCCTTTCAGATTATGTCTGTCAGATTATTTTAACAAGAAAAGTTCTTCCATCTTTTCAGGTTCAACATTAGTCCCGATAACACAAAGCTTACCTGTATATTCCGGCTGTCCGTCTCTTAATTCATATTCACCGGGTACAGCATCAAAATATATCCATGAACCGTTTTTATCAGGAACCATTCCCTTTGCTCTTAAAATAACGCCGAATTCTTCTGTCTCAACAAGACGTTTAAGAATAGCTTCAATCTCTTCTCTGTCATACTTATGAGGAGTTTCCGTTCCCCAACTGTTAAATACGTCATCCGCATGATGATGACCATGTTCATGATGGCAACATTCTCCATCATGGTCGTGATGATGATGTTCATGGTCGTGATGGCAGCATTCTTCATCATGGTCGTGATGATGATGTTCATGGTCGTGATGGCAACATTCTTCATCATGGTCGTGATGATGGTGTTCATGGTCGTGATGGCAGCATTCTTCATCATCTTCATGATGATGTCCACACTCAGGGCAGATATCCATATCCTTAAGCATATCGTCAACAAGTGATGTGTGCTTAAGTGCAGATATAATCTGCTCTCCTGTCAGTTCATCCCATGGTGTGGTAATAATGGAAGCTTTGTCATTATGCTCTTTAATAAGATTAACAGCTGTTTCAAGCTTGCCTTCATCCACATTCTGGGTTCTGCTTAGAACAACTGTTGTGGCACTTTCAATCTGGTTATTATAAAATTCACCGAAATTCTTCATATAAAGCTTACACTTTGTGGCATCTGCAACCGTTATAAAGTTCTCAAGTTCAAGGTCTGCTTCTTCTTTGACATTCTCAACTGCCGCAATTACATCTGAAAGCTTACCTACTCCTGATGGTTCAATTATAATCATATCAGGTGCATAATCCTGTGACACCTGTTTAAGAGCTTTGCCAAAATCGCCTACAAGAGAGCAGCATATACATCCTGAATTCATTTCGTTAATCTGTACACCGGCATCTTTAAGAAAACCGCCGTCAATACCGATTTCACCAAATTCATTCTCAATAAGGACTACCTTCTGTCCTTTGTAAATCTCTTCAATTAATTTTTTAATAAATGTTGTTTTACCGGCTCCCAAAAAGCCTGAAATAATAGTTACTTTAGTCATTATTTTATGCCTCTTCCTTAAATAATTGTTGTTCCTGTCTTACCGGCAAGAGCTTCTTTAGCTTTTTCAAGATTGGCAATAACAGCCTTTCTTCCCTCTCCCGCAAGTACAAATCCTACTGCAGCATCTACTTTAGGAAGTGTGGTTATTTCGCCAAGATTGTTTTTGTTGACATACTGTTTAAGTTCATCAGCTTTTACAGTATCAAATTCTTTTCTGTTATCATTATCTGCATTAATTACTAATTTATCACCTTCTGTAAGAAATAAAAGTGTATCTGCATCAATAAGTTCTGCAAGTCTTGCCGCAACGTAGTCTTTTTCAATAATTGCACTTGCACCCTTAAGAACTGTTCTCTGTTCAAGCACAGGTATTCCGCCGCCGCCTGCAGCAATTACAACCTGACCTGCGTCAAGCAATGCCCTTACGGCATCTATCTCATATATATCCATTGGCTTAGGTGCTGCAATTATTCTTCTGTAGCCTTTTGCTTCCTCTACAACATAATTACCTTTTGCTTCCTCTGCCTCTGCTTCTTCCTTTGTCATATATCTGCCGATAACCTTGGTAGGATTATTAAACGCACGGTCAAAAGGATCCACTTTAACCTGTGTTATAATTGTGGATACCGTCTTATATATGCCTCTGTTAAGAAGTTCTGTTCTTATGGCATTCTGAAGGTCATATCCTATATATCCCTGGCTCATGGCACTGCAAAGTGACATTGGTGCTACTGTATATTTTGAATCAAGTCTCGCAAACTCAGTCATCGCTGTCTGAATCATTCCAACCTGTGGTCCATTACTGTGTGTTATCACAACCTGATACTTTGCTTCCACAAGATCAGCTATAGCTCTTGCAGCTTTGGCTACATTAGCTTTCTGCTCAGGGAATGTCTCTCCGAAAGCATTTCTTCCCAGTGCAACTACAATTTTGTTATTTTTCATAAAAACACCTCGTATCATAAACTTTTATTAAATATTATACTTGTTTGAAGTTCAAAAATCAATGAATTAATCCTCAAACACATAGCTGAGCACATTTTCGATAAGTGAATAAGAATATCTGGCAAAAGTTGCCTCTTTTCCCATTACGGGATTATCGGTAATAACGGCATCCACACCCATTGCCACCATTTTTTCTGCAGTTTTTCTGTCATTAATCGTCCATACAAACAACTTTTTGCCCCTGTAATGTATTGCATCTACCACATTTTTATTAATGTATGAAAAGTTAATGCTGAACGCGTCCACATTATCTATATTATAGTAATTTCCGTATGCGGAATATAATATATATCCGGTCTTAATTTCTTCATTAATTTTTTTGATTTCTGTCAAAGCCTTGTAATTCATGGATGTAACATAACATTCATCTTTATAATCATATTTTTCAATAAGTGCCGCAACGCCTTCCACAAGATCCGGCTCATAAGCTGACAATTTTATTTCAATATTAAGCTTGATTTTGCCCTTTGTATAACTCATGACCTCCTCAAGTGTAGGTATTCTGCATTTTTTAAATTCTTCTTCATCTCCAAAATAACTTCCTGCATCAAGGTCTTTAATCTCGTCATAGGTCATATTATACACTTTTTTATTAATGCCTGTGGTTCTTTTTAAATTATCGTCATGTATGACAACTATTACGCCGTCTTTCGTCTCATGCACATCAAGTTCAATATAATCAGCTGTAGCTTTAACCGCATTTTTAAACGCCAGCATGGTATTTTCCGGAGCTTCATAAGAGCTTCCCCTGTGAGCCATTGTAAGGGTATCACTAAACATTTCAACATAATTAAACGGATTATTGTCAAAGGCTTTTGCCATATAAAAAATGTTGACCGTAAACAAAACAGCTGAAAAAATAATGGCAATCACTTTCTGTGCCAGCGGATGTCTGATTCTTTTTTCTGTAATATCTTCCGCAATTTCTCCTATGTAGAGTTTATTTCCTTTGTCATTTCTTAATCTGTAAAATAATCCTGTAAAAACCGCAAAAGATATAGGAACCGATATTACCGGCAATACAATTTTGATAACAGTAATCGCAACCCTGAAAACCGAAAGATAGATTGCCATACCCATATTAGCCCTGTCAAGAATTAGTACCCCTGCTATTATAATAATTGCAAGAATTATATATATAAAGCCAATTACCAGAAAAATCAATAAATTCCATCCAATTATAACCATAAGGCATTTAAAAAAATTATTTTTAAGCAGAATGCGGCTCTGCCGTTTGCCGTCTGTAATATCCTCTGCATCATACGCAAGATAATTTGTTGTAAAAACATGGATAAAAGAATATATAAACAGAAATAAAACAATAACAGCTATTGCTATTATTATAGGTTTACTGCCTCTTATTACATCCTTAACCGTACTATTAATTTTAACCGAATACAGGAAATAGCCTAATAATGTTATATTCATCATAAGAGAAATAACAGCTATATTAACAACTGACCTGATTTTTTTCTTTTTGATTGTAATTTTCATAAGATGCAGTCCGCCTGCAAAAATTCTCGTCAGTGCAATGGGGGTACCATGGTATGCCGCGTCATAACACACAGATAAGCAACACACTTCATAAGTTACATATATCATAAGCAATGCAAGAATCAGCACCATGGAAATAATGGTATACGGACTTTTAAGATATGAAAAAAGATAATTATTGGTAAGATATAAAAAACCTGATTTTCTGAGTGTAAACTTTAATAACAATAAAAACACAGGATAAAAAACCGCAGCAAAACCCAGTTTGTATATCAGTTCAAAAAGTATCATATTGAGGCCGCTCTTTTTGATAAGAGACATGCCGTCATAAAATACCATATCATTATAGGTTTTTATGCTTTTTTTAATCCTGTGATTCATTATTATGTCCAGCTTTCGGTTATCATCAATTCTGCAAATATTTTTCAAGTCGTGTTCTTATAGCCTTAATAAATTCAAAGCTGTCAAGAACTTTAGGATTCTCAATTGTAGTAATAATCGCAAGGTCTTTAGTCATCTCGCCATCTTCAATAGTATCAATACAAGCTTTTTCAAGAAGATCTGCAAAATGTACAAGTTCCGAGTTGTTATCAAGTTCTCCACGTTTTCTTAAAGCACCTGTCCATGCAAAAATTGTGGCTACAGAGTTAGTAGATGTTGTCTCACCCTTAAGGTACTTATAATAGTGTCTCTGAACCGTTCCGTGTGCTGCCTCATACTCATAATATCCTTCAGGAGATACAAGAACAGATGTCATCATTGCAAGCGAACCAAATGCTGTAGCAACCATATCACTCATTACATCTCCATCATAATTCTTACATGCCCAGATATATCCGCCTTCCGACTTCATTACTCTGGCAACCGCATCATCAATAAGTGTATAAAAATATTCAATGCCAAGTTCTTTAAACTTTGCATCATATTCTTTATCATAAATATCCTGGAAAATATCCTTGAAGTTGTGGTCATATTTCTTGGATATTGTATCCTTGGTAGCAAACCATAAATCCTTCTTCTGGTCAAGAGCATAATTAAAACAACTTCTTGCAAAACTCTCTATTGACTTATCCACGTTATGGATTCCCTGAATAATTCCGGAGCCTTTAAATTCATGGATTGTTTCTTTCATGATGCTGCCATCCTCACCTGTAAATACAAGTTCAGCCTTACCGGCACCCGGAACTTTGATTTCAACATTCTTATACACATCACCATAAGCATGTCTTGCAATAACAATAGGCTTCTTCCAGTTCTTTACAAGAGGTTCTATGCCTTTAACAATAATCGGAGCACGGAATACTGTACCGTCAAGAATAGCACGGATTGTTCCGTTAGGACTCTTCCACATCTCCTTAAGGTTATATTCTGTCATTCTCGCCGCATTAGGTGTGATTGTGGCACATTTTACGGCAACCTTATACTTCTTAGTTGCATTACTTGCATCAACAGTAACCTGATCATCAGTCTCATTTCTATATTCGAGTCCAAGATCATAATACTCTGTATTGAGATCAATAAAAGGAATAAGTAATTCGTCCTTAATTGACTTCCAGAGAATTCTTGTCATTTCATCTCCATCCATTTCTACGAGTGGAGTTGTCATTTTTATCTTAGCCATTGCTTCGTCTCCCTATGTTTTAATAAATCAGATACATTATAAAATAT
>OJNR01001441.1_pt1 | contig 11353 bp, 9 predicted proteins | sample 1597901 | NCBI WGS metagenome assembly OJNR01 (sample SAMN01915223, study PRJEB22387) | human gut metagenome | isolation source: stool | host: Homo sapiens | place: USA | reverse complement strand
GTGTCGTCGTCGCGGAATTGCCACTGGCTGGTGCGGTAGTAGAAGTCGGGCTGGCAGAAGGCTTTGCCTCCCGTGTAGAAGAGGTATTTGGAGGCGACGGCGTAACTGCCGCCGAAGATGACCGGCCGGCCGTCTGCGACCTCGGCAATGGCCTCGAACGAAGGCCGGTTGTCGAAAATCTCAAAACGTATGCCCAGCGGGTTGGCAATCATTTCGATGCGCATCAGCAAGGCCAGGAACAGGGTGACCCACCCGGCCGTCATGGCGTAGCGGAAGACGCGTCGTGAGGCGTATTCCCGCAGGTAGTAGAAGAGTATGTAGATGAGCCCGAACGAGGCAATGATGAGCCATTGCGGTTGTACGCGGCCTTTCAGGGTCGAGAAGGTGAAGAAGATAAAGAAGAGTATCGGCAGGAAGATGAGGCTTCGCTCGGTGGCATTGCGCGGTCTCACCCGTCGCCAGGCCATGAAGTAGATCGGGAAGAAAAGCGGGTTGAATACGGCAATCGTGTTGAGCAGGTGTTCGGTGATGTTCGACCATGCGAAAGAACCGTTGCGGTCGTGCAGATGGTAACTCAGCGAGGGCCAGTCGTGTGCCTGTTGCCACCACAGGTGGGGGGCGATGAGCATGAGGGCGAAGATGCCGCTCAGGTAGAGGCGCGGACGGGTGAACAGCCGCGGGTGGGTGAGCAGCGTGAAGAGCACGAGCAGGGCACCGTGGTATTTGCTGTATGCCATCAGGGCCATGGAGAGGCCGAGCAACAGCATGTTCAGGACCGACTCGTCTTCGGTGAAGCGCTTGTAACAGAGCAGGAAGAGCGCGGCCGTCATCATGAGCGGCACGTCGGGGACGGCGAGGAATCCGTAGAGTTGGAGTATGGGCAGCGCGGCCGAAACGACCAGGAATATGGTGGCGTCGCGGCGGTGCGGGTTACGGGGACGAATGATGCACCAGAGAATCCACAGGTAGAGGGGTTGCAGCAAGGTGAAGAAGATGCGCACGCCCAATTCTCCGCCGATGAAACTTCCCAGCCAGATGAGCAGTGCCGTCATGGGCGGGTGGTCGAAATACCCCCAGTCGAGGTTTTGGGCGAACAGGTAGTAGTAGGCCTCGTCATGGGCCAATTCGGTGAATGCCGCTTGCAGCAGGTTGAATATCCACCAGATGAATAGTCCGACAGCCACTCGCTTGTCGACCACTGTTTGTATGTAGGAGCGGTTTTTCATGGTCTTGTGGGGGTTATGCGGTTGTGAGAATCTGTTCCAGTTCCTTGGTCGAGAGGCGCAGTTTGAATTTCCCGTTCATGGCCACCGATATGTTGCCGGTCTCTTCCGAGACGACGACAACGATGGCGTCGGTCTCTTGCGAGATACCCAGGGCGGCGCGGTGCCGCAGACCCAGTGATTTGGGTATGTCGAGGTTGTGTGAGACGGGAAGTATGCAGCCGGCTGCGCGTATGCGGTTGTCGGCGATAATCATGGCGCCGTCGTGCAACGGGCTGTTTTTGAAGAAGATGTTCTCGATGAGGCGGGGATTGACATCGGCATTGATGATGTCGCCCGTCTGTTCGTAGGCGGTGAGGGGCATGTCGCGCTTGATGACGATGAGGGCGCCTACTTTCCCTTTCGACAGGCTGATGCAGGCATACACCACCGGAGCGATGTAGTCGCGTGTTTCGTCTTTGACCTTGTTGGGCCTGAAAAAGTGGAACAGGAAGCGCCATCGCTTGTGCGACCCCAGCTCTACGAGGAACTGCCTGATTTCGTCGTGGAAGAGTATGACCAGAATGATGACGCCGACGCTGATGAGCTTGTCCATGATGGCGCCCATGAGTTTCATGTCGAGAATGCGGGTGACGACCACCCACACGCCGATGAAGATGAGGACGCCGGTGAAGATATTTATCGACCCCGACTCTTTCATGAGGCGATACAGGCTGTATAGCAGCGTCGCGACAATCAGAATGTCGAGTATGTCTTTGATTCCGAAATGAGCAAACATGGTTATGCCGATAATGTTTTGGTTACGATTTGGGTGGTCTCGACGGCTTCGCGCACGTCGTGCACTCTCAGTATGCGGGCGCCGCCCAGCAAAGCGAGGGTATGCAGCACGGTGGTGCCGTTGAGGCTCTCTTCGGGAGTGGTGCCCAGCAGACGGTATATCATCGACTTGCGCGAGACGCCTGCGAGCAGGGGCTTCCCCAAGGGGAGGAACTCGTGCAGCCGTTGCAACAGCAGATAGTTGTCGTCGAGGGTTTTACCGAATCCGAAGCCCGGGTCGAGAATGATGTCGCTTGCCCCGAGTTGGTGCAGGCGGTCGATGCGGCGGGCAAAGTAGTCGGTGATCTCGGCCATGAGGTGCTCGTAGCGCGGAGCCTGCTGCATGGTTTGCGGGGATCCTTGCATGTGGGTGAGGATATAGGGCACATGCAGCGATGCCACGGTTTCGAACATGGCCGGGTCGAGCTCTCCGCCCGAGATGTCGTTGATAATCTGCACCCCGTATTGTTCGACGCTGCGACGGGCTATGTCGGCCCGGTAGGTGTCGACCGACAGGACGGCGTCGGGGTAAAGCCGGCGTATGGCGGCAAGGGCGATGTCGAGCCGTTGCCACTCCTCTTCGGCCGTGGGCCCGGTCGCGCCCGGACGGGTCGAACAGGCTCCGACGTCGATGATGTCGCCCCCTTCCTCGACGATGGCCTGCGCCCGGTGGGTGATGGCCTCTTCGTCGACATGGCAGCGGCAGCCGGCAAAGAAGGAGTCGGGAGTCGCATTGAGTATGCCCATGATCCGCGGACGGTCGAGCGGGAGGAGCCGGCCTCCGATGTTGAGGGTGTATGTTGTTGGGGGGACAGGTTGTGTCATCACTTCGGGCGGTTGCATATATTTTCTCGACGAAGATACTTCTTTTTCATCGAAAAAAAACTATTCTGTCACGGTTAATTTTTGCACGATGGCCGGGTGGGGGTCATTCGAGGTCTTTTTCCATCTCGATGGGTTGCAACTTTTGTTGCCGGGGTCGGTAGGTTTTCTCCGGTTTCTTTGTGTCACCGGGTTTTGAGAGTTGCTTTTCAAAGGCGGGAATCTCCTCTTGAATCCAGGTGGTGTCGCAGAAACCCGTCTCGGGGTTCCTCTGCATGTGGCGGCGGACCAGAAGCGTGGCCGCGATGGCGATGAGCAGTACGATGACGGCCCACCGTTCACCGCGGGAGAAATGCCATAGCCGTTGTCGGTCGTCGAGGTTCATGGCGGTGGTCAGAGCACATGCAGCCCCGAGAGGAAGATGAGGAATATCGACACCGGTGCCACAAACCGCAGGCAGAAAAGCAGGGGCATGTGGTACCAGCGGGCTTTTTCACTGCCGTTGTAGAGCTCGCGTATCACAAACTTTTGGTCGATTTTCCACCCTACGAATATCGAGATGAAGAGTCCGCCGGCCGGTAGGAGAATGTTCGACGAGAGGAAGTCGCAGAAGTCGAATATCGTGAGACCGAAGAGCCGAATGTCGTTGAGCACGCCGAACGAGAGTGAACAAAGACTGGCCAGTATGATGTAGATGCCCGTCATGATGGCTGTCGCCTTATGGCGCGAATAGCCCCGGGCGTCTTGCAGGAAGGCAATCGACACTTCGCTCAGGGAGATGGTCGATGTGAGTGCGGCCAGCGATACGAGAACGAAGAAGAGCGACGACCACAGCCAGCCCAGTTGCATTTGAGCAAAGAGGTTGGGCAGGGTGATGAATATGAGCTCGGGACCTTGCGAGGGACTGATGCCGAACGTGAATACCGTGGGGAAGATGATGATGCCGGCGAGTATGGCCACCAGCGTGTCGAACGTGGCCACCGTCCCGGCCACGCGTGCCAGGCGGGTCTCCTTGGAATAGTACGAGGCGTAGGTGATGAGTATGCCCATGCCCACGCTCATCGAGAAGAAGGCTTGCCCCATGGCCCGTAACACGACATTGGGGGTGATTTTGGAGAAATCGGGCATGAACAGGAAGCGCATGCCTTCGGAGAATCCCGGCAGGAATATCGAACGTATGCAAAAGATGATGAGTATGAGGAAAAGCAGGGGCATGAGTATGTTGGACGCTTTTTCGATGCCGCTGTTTACGCCGCGCATGAGAATGAAATGGTTGATGAGAATGAAGAGAATGACCCATACGAGCGGTTTGAGCGGTGAGGAGATAAACTGGTTGAACTCATCGGCATAGGCTTCGGCCGACTGGGTTACCATGCCTCCCGGGGTGAGCGACTGTATGACATATTCGAGCGTCCACCCCGAAATGACGAAGTAGAACCCGACGATGATGACCGGCGCCGAAATGCAGATGTAGCCGATGATTTTCCACCACGAACCGGGAGCCAACTTCTTGAAGGCATGGGAGGCATTGGTGCGCGAACCCCGCCCGATGACAAACTCGGCAATCATCACGGGCATGGCCAGTACCAGCACGCAGATGATGTAGATGAGTATGAATGCGGCACCGCCGTTTTGCCCCGTTTCGTAGGGAAACCGCCAAATGTTCCCCAGCCCTATCGACGAACCGGCCGTGGCGGCAATGACGCCCAATTTTGTGCTGAATGAAGCTCTCTGTCCCATGATTTGCTTAGGTTTTGTTTGTTGTCGTTTGAAAAATAATTACAAATGTAATATCTTTTCAGGAAAAAACTATCATTTGTTATTTATCTTCTTCGCTATTTCTTTTTGTCTTGAAAATCGTATCTTTGTCGCGACACCTGAATCTTGAAACAATGCATTTGAAACTTTTGTTGAAAAAATATCTTTTTACCCTCTTGGTCATTGCCGCCATTCTGTATCTCTCCCTGGCCAAGACAACGCCCGATGCCGATATGCCGAAGATTCCTTATGCCGATAAGATCGTGCACGGGCTCATGTATTTCGGTGTGATGTTGGCGTTTTATTTCGACCTTTGGCGGCAAGGCTTGCAAGTCGTTGCGTTGAAGCGCAGGTCGTTGGTGGGGGCATTGGCTTTCGCTTTGTTTGGAGGCGTGGTCGAGTTGTTGCAGATGTATTGCACCACCTACCGCTCGGGCGATTGGTGGGACTGGGTTGCCGATATTTTTGGGGTCGTTCTCGGCGTGTGGCTGGGGCATTATATAGTGCCTTGGGTCTCCAAATGGTTGCCGAGATGGCTTGTGGGGAATGGCCGGCGTTGATTTCCGGGGGCACCGGTTATTCGTCGAAAAGGGTGGCCTCTCCTTCGGGCTTGCTGCCGGGTTGCGGAGCGTCGGGAGGGGTGTCTCCCGAGGGCGTCGCCGAGGAAGCCCTGTCGGTGACGCGCGGCTGGTCGAGTTCCCGGCGAATGGCCACCAGTTCGGCACGAATGGCTTGTAACCGCGAGAGTACCTCATAGCGCATTTGAGTCTCTCCGTTTTTTCTTTTCAATCGTTCCTTGGCGCCGCTCAGGGTGAGCCGTTGCTCTTTGAGCAGGTGGTAAATCAGCCCGATATTGTGCACGTCTTGCGGCGTGTATGAGCGTATTTTCCGTTGATTGTCCGACCGCTTGGGCGCAATGATGTCGAACTCTTTTTCCCAAAAGCGCAAGGTCGACTCGTTGATGCCGTAGTGTTGTGCCACTTCGGTGATGGAATAGAACATTTTCGGGGGAAGCTCTTGCTTTGCCATGATGCCGTGTCGCTCATTAATCCATTACCAGACCGCTGTTTTCGGCGATTTGTATCATGAGGTCGTAGTCTTCGGGCGAGAGGTCGAAGAAGTAATAATTGATGGGATTCTGGTGCTTCCCTTTGTAAATGACCTCATAGTGCAGGTGCGGGCCGGTCGATTTCCCGGTGCTGCCCACTTTGGCGATGACCTCTCCGCGGACGACCTTTTTCCCTTTTCGGGTGTCGATTTTGCTCAGGTGCCCGTAGAGGGTGCGGTAGTTATATCCGTGGTCGATGATGACGGTGTTGCCGTAGCCTTGTTTCCAGCCGGTGAAGACGACCGTGCCGTTGGCGGTCGAGTAGACCGGGGTTCCGGTGTTGGCCGAGAAATCCATGCCGGCATGGAATTTGCGGGTGTGGTAGATGGGGTCGATGCGCCAGCCATAGCCCGAGGCCGTGCGTTTCAGGTCTTTGTTGGAGATGGGTTGTATGGCCGGCATGCGGCTGATGCGGTCGTCGTTTTTCTTGACCATCTCCATCACCTCATTGAATGAGGTGCTCTGCACATAGAGTTGCCGGCGCAAAAGGTCGAGTTTCTTGGTCGATGAGATGATGAGGTCGGCATTGGGGAGGCTTTGCAACTCGCGGTAGTGCGAGTCGTTGTCGATGCCGGCATTGCGGGCTTCACTGCCGATGGGGTTGGCCTGCATCACGATGCGGTAGAGGTTGTCGTCGCGCTGTTGCACGTCGCTCATCACTTCCAGGGCTTCGTCGAGCCGGTGGGAAAGAATGCGGTATTGGGTGGCCATCTGCTCGTTGTCGGCACGCAGCTTTTTCTCGCGCGGGGATTCGAAGAAATGGTAAAAGAGCAGGAAGATGCCCACCCCGAAAAGCAGGCTTGCCAGCAGGTATTTGCATACCGACCAAATGCGAGCGCCCAACGAGGGGTAGATGCGTTCGTAAGAGAGCGTGCTGGGGTTATATTTATAGAAAACTTTCCTCGCCATAAACAGGTGCCGTGCCATTCTTTGCCGGTTATCCGCTTCCGATGTCGCAAAAACAGATGAAACCGCGATTTTTTGCCTGCAATGTCCGCAAAAATAATATTTTTGGGCTATTTTTGCAAGCGCAAAAGGTAAAAACCTCTTTTCTTTTGAATATTTAATAACGAACGATATGCTTACTGCTAAGGAAATTCGAGAGTCCTTCAAGGACTTTTTCGCATCGAAACACCATCAGATTGTGCCCTCGGCCCCGATGGTGATCAAGGACGACCCCACATTGATGTTTACCAATGCGGGCATGAACCAGTTCAAAGACATCATATTGGGCAATGTCCCGGCCAAATATCACCGCGTGGCCGACTCCCAGAAGTGCTTGCGCGTGAGTGGCAAGCACAACGACCTCGAAGAGGTGGGGTTGGACTCCTACCACAACACCATGTTTGACATGTTGGGGAACTGGTCGTTTGGCGACTACTTCAAGAAGGAGGCCATCGACTGGGCCTGGGAATATCTCGTCGACGTGCTGAAAATCGATGCCGGCCGCCTCTATGCCACCGTCTTTGAAGGCTATGCCCCCGAAGGTCTCGAACGCGACAACGAAGCGGCGTCGTATTGGGAAAAGCATCTCCCCGTCTCGCATATCATCAACGGTAACCGTCATGACAATTTCTGGGAGATGGGCGACACGGGACCCTGCGGCCCTTGCTCGGAGATACACATCGACCTGCGCAGCGATGCCGAACGCGCTGCCGTCGACGGCCTTACGCTCGTCAACCAGAGCCACCCGCAGGTCATCGAAATCTGGAACCTCGTCTTTATGCAATACAACCGCAAGGCCGACGGCTCACTCGAACCGCTGCCCGCCAAGGTCATCGATACCGGCATGGGCTTTGAGCGGCTCTGCATGGCCTTGCAGGGAAAGACGTCGAACTACGATACCGACGTGTTCCAACCCCTGATTCAGGCCATCGGCCGTTTGGCCGGCCGCAACTACGGCGACGATGCCCATTGCGATGTTGCCATGCGTGTCATTGCCGACCATGTGCGCACCATCTCCTTCTCCATCACCGACGGGCAGTTGCCTTCCAATGCCAAGGCCGGTTATGTGATACGCCGCATCTTGCGTCGTGCCGTGCGCTACGGCTATACCTTCCTCGGATTCCAACAGCCGTTTATCTATAAGTTGTTGCCCACTCTCATCGACACGATGGGCGACGCCTATCCCGAGCTTGTGACCCAAAAGAGCTTGATAGAGAAAGTTATCAAGGAAGAAGAGGAGGCTTTCCTCCGCACGCTGGCCACCGGCATGCGTTTGCTCGACAAGGTGATGGCCGATGCCCGGGCTGCGGGAAAGGGGTGTGTCAGCGGTGACGATGCCTTTGTGCTTTATGACACCTATGGTTTCCCGCTCGACCTGACCGAATTGATTCTCAAAGAAAACCATCTTACCGTCGACATCGACGGCTTCAACGTGCGCATGCAGGAACAGAAAGAGCGTGCCCGCAACGCCGCCGCCGTGGAGACCGGTGACTGGGTCGTCCTGCGCGAAGGGGAACCTCAGTTTGTGGGATATGACCTTCTCTCTTGCGATACCGAAATTTTGCGTTACCGCAAAATCCGTCAGAAAAACAAGGACTACTACCAACTGGTACTTTCGGTGACCCCGTTCTATGCCGAGATGGGCGGACAGGTGGGCGATACGGGAACCCTTACCTCCGAGAGCGGGGAGAAGGTTGCCGTCGTGACGACCAAACGCGAGAACAACTTGGCCGTGCACATCGTGGAACAACTTCCCTCCGAGGTGTCGGCTGCATTCCATGCCGAGGTCAATGCGGCCAACCGTCTGGCAACGGCATGCAATCACACCGCAACCCACCTCCTGCATGAGGCTTTGCGGGAGGTGCTGGGTTCGCATGTCGAGCAGAAAGGTTCTTATGTCTCGCCCCAGTCGCTGCGCTTTGATTTCTCCCACTTCCAGAAACTGACCAAAGAGGAGTTGCGCGAGGTTGAGCGCCGCGCCAACCAGAAAGTGCGGGCCTGCTTGCCCCTTGACGAGCATCGTTCGATGCCCCTTGCCGAGGCCAAGGCCATGGGGGCCATGGCTCTCTTCGGAGAGAAATATGGCGAAGAGGTACGCGTCATACGTTACGGCTCGTCGATAGAACTTTGTGGAGGTACCCATGTGGCCAATACGGGACAAATCGGTATGATACATATCCTGTCGGAGAGTTCTACGGCTGCGGGCATTCGACGCATCGAGGCCATAACAGCCGAAGGTTCGGAGAAGCATTTTGAGTCGGTCATTGACATCATGGAGCTGGTGCGCAACATGTTCAACAACGTGCCCGACATCATTTCGGCCATTCGTCGCACCGTCGATGAAAACAGTGAGTTGAAGAAACATGCCGAAGAATTTGCCCGTAAACGCGTTGCCGAAATCAAGGATCGCCTGTTGCGTGAGGCTCATCTCGAAAATGGTATTCATGTGATTGCCTTGAAGGTGGCCATGGAGGCCGAAGTGGTGAAGAACCTCGCTTTCCAGATTCGTGCCGAAAAGATGGAGCGTATGCTCTTTGTCGCCGGTACGGTCGATGTGGCCAACAAGCCGCTTCTTACCGTGGCGCTGAGCGATGATCTTGTTGAGGCGGGATTCAATGCCTCGCAGCTGGTGCGCAATGCGGCCAAGCACATACAGGGCGGCGGTGGAGGCCAACCCTATTTCGCACAAGCCGGTGGCAAGAATGCCGAAGGCATACCTGTTGCGGTTGACGAGATTGTCTCTGCCGTGACGAAGTGAGAATGAACACCCTTTTATAATATTGAGCGCCGCCCCGCAATTTATCGCGGGGCGGCGCTTTTTTTGTGCTGCGGGGAGCGCTCATCTTTCATGACTGGGCGGGGTGTCGGAGCTGTGAGGTGACAAAAAAACAGCAGGAAGGAGACTCCCTGCTGTTTTTCTGAAACGGTTCGTCGGAGGGTTAAAAGCCCGTGTAGTTGTGCGGGGTGATGGCGCGCAACTCCTCTTTCACGGCTTCGCTCACATTGAGTGTCTCGATGAAATCGTGAATGGCTTTCTCGTCGACCACGTTGTTGGTGCGGGTCAGGGCTTTCAGGGTCTCGTAGGGTTTGGGATAACCTTCGCGACGGAGAATCGTCTGTATGCCTTCGGCGCAGACGTTCCACATCTTGTCGAGGTCGTTGTAGATGGCTTTCTCGTTGAGCAAGAGTTTGCCGAGACCTTTCATGGTGCTTTGGAAGGCGATGAGGATATGGCCCATGGGCACGCCGACGTTGCGCAGCACGGTCGAGTCGGTCAAGTCGCGTTGCAGCCGGGAGACGGGCAGTTTCGTGGCCAGGTGTTCGAGAATGGCGTTGGCAAGGCCGAGGTTGCCTTCGGAGTTTTCAAAGTCGATGGGGTTGACCTTGTGGGGCATGGCGCTCGACCCTACCTCTCCGGCTTTGATTTTTTGTTTGAAGTATTCCATCGAGATGTATTGCCAGAAGTCGCGGTCGAGGTCGATGAGAATCGTGTTGATGCGGCGCAGTCCGTCGAAGAGGGCGGCCAGATTGTCGTAGTTCGAGATTTGGGTGGTCCACATTTCCCGTTCGATGCCCAGTTTTTCCGAGAGGAATGTCTTGGCAAAAGCGGGCCAGTCGTAGCCGGGATAGGCAAAGCGGTGGGCGTTGAAGTTGCCCGTGGCGCCGCCGAATTTACCGCTGATGGGGGTGGCTTTCAGCAGTTTGACCTGCTGTTCGAGCCGGTAGACGAAAACCATCATCTCTTTGCCCAGGCGGGTGGGTGATGCCGGTTGTCCGTGGGTCTTGGCCAGCATGGGAATCTCTTTCCACGCCTCGGCGTATGCGCGGCATTGGGCGATGAGCTCGTCGAGCATCGGGTAGTAGACTTGGTCGAGAGCCTCTTTGATGGAGAGGGGTACCGAGGTGTTGTTGATGTCTTGCGAGGTGAGCCCGAAGTGGATAAACTCCTTGTAGGCTTCGAGGCCGCCCAATGCATCGAATTTTTCTTTGATGAAGTATTCGACGGCTTTCACGTCGTGGTTGGTCACACTCTCGATTTCTTTCACACGGGAGGCGTCGGCAGGCGTAAAATCCTTATATATGGCGCGGAGGGCGTCGAAACGGTCGTGGCTCAGTGATTGGAGCTGCGGAAGCGGAAGTTCGCACAAGGCGATGAAATATTCGATTTCGACGCGCACCCGGTAGCGAATGAGCGCAAATTCCGAAAAGTATTCCGAAAGAACCGCGGTTTTGCCGTGATAGCGCCCGTCGATAGGCGAGACGGCTGTAAGCGAAGACAATTCCATGTTTTTTGAGTTTTTTGCTTGATTGTGAAAAACAAAGGTACAATATCTGCTCGTTTCTCCCAAAGATTTATCGTTTTTTGAAGAAAAAAAGCGATTTTGTTTTGTCAGAAGAAAATTTCTTGTACCTTTGCATCGCTTTAAAAAAGCAAAACTCTTTCGGGTGCTTAGCTCAGCTGGTTCAGAGCATCTGCCTTACAAGCAGAGGGTCGGGGGTTCGAATCCCTCAGCACCCACTCCGATACCCGCTTTTGAAGTGGGGTGTAGGATTCCGGGGTCGTAAAGACCGAGGGATATGTTTCGAGCGAGAAACCGAGTTTTTTGAAATCATATTTTTTTGAAAGGGTGCTTAGCTCAGCTGGTTCAGAGCATCTGCCTTACAAGCAGAGGGTCGGGGG
>OJNR01001439.1_pt1 | contig 11360 bp, 9 predicted proteins | sample 1597901 | NCBI WGS metagenome assembly OJNR01 (sample SAMN01915223, study PRJEB22387) | human gut metagenome | isolation source: stool | host: Homo sapiens | place: USA | reverse complement strand
GCATCGACGGCTTGTACATCAGCACGCGGTCGGACACCAACTGGCCGTAGTCCTTGTCGGGGGTCATCATGTAGGTGTCGAAGCCGGCTTTCTCGGCCTCTTTGGCGAGCGTGCCTATCACGTCGTCGGCCTCATAGCCGGTAACCTCGATGAGCGGAATGTTGTAGGCGCGAATGATTTCCTTGATGACGGGTACCGACTGTCGGATTACCTCGGGCGTCTCTTCGCGTTGGGCCTTGTACTGTTCGAAGGCTTCGTGCCGGAAGGTGGGACCGGCCGGGTCGAACCCCACGGCGATGTGGGTGGGATTTTCTTTGCGGAGCACCTCTTCGAGGGTGTTGACAAACCCGAAGATGGCCGAGGTGTTTACTCCTTTGGAGTTGATGCGCGGATTTTTGATCAGTCCGTAATAGGCTCGGTAGATGAGGGCGTAGGCGTCGAGCAGGAAGAGGCGTTTGTCGGTCATGAGTAGTAAAATTTCGGGTAAGGTTGAGTGCCGGGACAAACCGGCCTTCGGAAATATTCCGAGGTAAATTTACGATAAATCTGCCGAATCTTTTTGTTTTATTTCTAATTTTGCTCGCCAAAGCGGTTTGCGACACAAAAAATGAATGCGTTCGTTTTATTCTGCCCCGCTTTGCATTATCTTTGCACCCACTAAAATGCCGCCAATGGATTTATTGTCGAAGATAAAACAGCCGATTGAAGGCGAGATGCAGCAGTTGAACGAAGTCATTGCCCATGTACTCTCTTCGACGAGTCCGCTCTTGTCGCGGGTCGTGGAGCATTACCTCTCGATGACGGGCAAGCAGATACGTCCCATTCTCGTGCTGCTCACGGCACGTCTCATGGGCGACGTGAAGCCCGAGTCCATTTATGGCGCCGCAGCCGTGGAGTTGCTGCACAATGCCTCTCTCATACACGATGACGTGGTCGATGAGTCGAAACTCCGTCGCGGAAAGGTGACCATCAACGGCATTTGGGACAACCGCATTGCCGTGCTTGCCGGCGACTATTTCGTGTCGAGTGCCCTCGATGCCGCGCTTCCCACCCATTCGCTCCCGGTCATAGAAGTATTGGGGCGTCTGGGGCGCACACTGGCTTGCGGAGAGATGGACCAGATAGAGGTGGCCCAACGCGAAATTGTCGATGAACAGGCTTATTTCCATGTTATCAGCCAAAAAACGGCTTCGCTCTTTGTCTCCTGCATGCACATCGGGGCTCTTACCTCGGGCATGTCTCCCGAACAGACCGAGGCTGTGAAGGCTTTTGGTGAACGCCTCGGCCTCTGTTTCCAAATAAAAGACGATATTTTCGATTATTTCGCACCCGATGAGGTCGGTAAGCCTACCCGCAGCGACCTCTCCGAAGGGAAGGTTACCCTCCCGCTTATATACGCGCTCACACATACCTCCGGTGACGAGAGCGAAGCGATGCGGCGTTTGCTCGCCCAGCATGAGCTCAGCGATGCCGAGATAGCCCGGCTCACCGCCTTTGCCGTGAAAAACGGTGGTGTGGCTTATGCCGAGGAGGTCATGCAGCGCTTGCGCAGCGAGGCGGCCGATTATTTGCGGCCTTTTGCCCATTCGGTGGCTGCCGAGTCGCTGATGGCGGTTTTTGATTACACCATCTCCCGCACGAAGTAACGCCCCCTTTCTTTTCAAGTCATATAAGATAAAAAAGGCAGTCCGAACTGGGCTGCCTTTTTTTGTGTGGTTGTCTGTTACCGCTTTTTCATCGGAAAAACTGTCAGTTTTTTCCGGCGCTGACAATCGATTCGAGCAGGTTGGTGGCCAAGCGGCTGGCTCCGATGCGGAAGTATTTCTTGTCGAGCCACTCCTCTCCGAGAACGCTTTTGGCGATGGTGTAGTATTTCACGGCGTCGACTGTGGTCGAAATTCCGCCGGCAGCCTTGATGCCGATGCGCGTCTGGGTGTGCTCGTAATATTCCTTGATGGCGGTGCACATGACATAGAAGGCTTCGGGGGTGGCTCCCGGCGTGAGTTTGCCGGTCGATGTCTTGATGAAGTCGGCTCCCGAATAGATGGCCAGCAGGGCGGCTTTTTTTACGTTGCTGCTGTTGCCGAGAGCTCCGGTTTCGAGAATGACTTTGAGCTGGGCTTCTCCCCGGCAGGTGTGTTTTATTTCGGCGATTTCATCGCAAATATCTTCATACTCGCCGCTCAGGAATTGTCCTACGTTCATGACGATGTCGATTTCGTTTGCACCGCCTGCGACAGCCAGGGCGGCTTCGGCGATTTTTACCTCGGTAAAGGTTTGTGCCGAGGGGAATCCTCCGGCGACGGCGGCGATGTTTACGTCGGAAACTTCGAGGTTCATGCGCACGCACTCGACAAAGTTGGGATAGACGCAGATGGCGGCGACGTGGTTCAGTTCGGGGTTCTGGTTGTCGAGCTCGTTGACCTGACGGGTGAAGGCAGCGATTTGGTTTTGGTTGTCGGTGGGATTGAGCGAGGTGAGGTCGATGCAGCCGAAGAGGAAGCGATATACCTCCTCGTTGCAGTTTTCGCGCAGTCCTTCGTAGAGAATTTTATCGGTCATCTGCGCGATTTCATCGTCGTGCAGGTCGGTGTTGTAGCCTTTCAGCATTTCGTTGTACGGATCCATATCGTCAAATATTTTTTTAGTTTTTTTCGATGAAAACGTTTATTTCAACTTTGGGTTCGATTGGTGGCGGGTCTTGTCGCGGGCGGTCTTCTTGTCGAGGTTGCGTTGCAGTGCCTCGGTGAGGTCTACGCCGGTCTGGTTGGCCAGGCAGATGACCACCCACAGCACATCGGCGAGTTCGTCGGCCAGGTCGGCCTGTTTGTCGCTCTCCTTGAACGACTGTTCGCCGTAGCGGCGGGCCATGATGCGGGCCACTTCGCCCACTTCCTCGGTGAGGATTGCCATGTTGGTGAGTTCGTTGAAGTAACGTACGCCATACTCCTTTATCCAGCGGTCGACGCTTTCTTGGGCTTCTTTCAGAGTCATGGGTTTATTCTTTTTGTTTTGAGTCGATGATGATGGTGACGGGGCCGTCGTTGAGCAACTCCACTTTCATGTCGGCGCCGAATTCCCCCGTTCCCGGTTTTTTGCCGCATTCTTCCTCGATGAAAGCGCAGAATTGCTCGTAGAGGGGTATGGCATGTTCGTGTTTCGAGGCTCTGATGTAGGAGGGGCGGTTTCCCTTCTTGGTCGATGCGAATAGCGTGAATTGGCTGATGATGAGTATCTCCCCGCCGATTTCCTTTATCGAGCGGTTCATGACGCCGTTCTCGTCGTCGAAGATGCGCAGGTTGGCGGTCTTCTTGCTCAACCACTCGGCATCCCTCGTATCGTCGGCGTCTTCGATGCCGACCAGTATGAGCAGCCCTTGCCCGATTTTTGACTTTATTTTCCCTTCGATGGTGACCGAGGCATGAGCGACCCTTTGTATTACAATTCTCATAATATCTTCTATATTAGAATGTTATGTTCGTTATTCGGCGGTATTCATTTGCGTGAGGGCTTCGTGTATGAGTTTTGCCTTAGCCGGGCCGATGAGTTGTGCCAGTTCCTCGTGCGGCACCTCCCTGATGCGCTTCACGCTCTTGTAGCGGGTGAGGAGAAGGTCGCGCGTCTTCTCGCCGATGCCGGCTATCTTGTCGAGGGCCGACTCGACCTGCTTCTTGCTGCGCCGGTTGCGGTGGTGGGTGATGCCGAAGCGGTGGGCTTCGTCGCGCATCTGTTGAATGAGGCGCAGACTTTCGCTGTTTTTGTCGAGATAGAGGGGTATGGGGTCGTCGGGGAAGAAAATCTCTTCGAGGCGTTTGGCGATGCCGATGATGGGAATTTGCAGTTGCAGGTCGCGCAGGGCTTCGCAGGCGGCGCTGAGCTGTCCTTTTCCGCCGTCGACGACGACAAGGTCGGGCAGGGGCTGGCTCTCTTCGGAGAGGCGTTTGTAGCGACGGTAGACCGCTTCGTACATCGACGCGAAATCATCGGGGCCTTCGACCGTTTTTACGTTGAAGTGACGGTAGTCTTTTTTCGATGGTTTCGCTTTCTTGAAGACCACGCACGACGATACCGGCAGGGTGCCCTGTATGTTGGAGTTGTCGAAGCACTCGATGTGCATGGGCAGGTTGTGGAGCCTGAAATCTTTTTGTGCCCGCGACAGTATGCGGGTGACGCGTTGCTCGGGATTGAGCTTCTCGGCGCTTTTTACCTTGTCGAGCTTGTATTGCTTGACGTTTTGTTCCGAGACTTCGAGCAGTTTGCGTTTGTCGCCCCGTTGGGGCACGGTGAAGAAGGTCTCCCTGAATTCCGATTCGGGCAGGAACGGCACGATGATTTCGCGAGACTGGCTTTTGAAGCGACCGCGCAGTTCGGCAATGGCCAGCGACAATATTTCTTCCTTGCTTTCGTCGAGCCGTTTCCGGTATTCGATGGTGTAGCTTTGTACGATGGAACCGTTGCGCACATGCATGTAATTGACGTAGGCGTCGTTGTCGTTTTCGGTGTAGGAGAAAACGTCGACATTGTGTATGGTGCTGCTCACGATGACCGATTTGGCTTTGTATTTTTCGAGCAGGAGGTATTTTTCTTTGAGTTGCTGCGCTTCTTCAAATTTGAGTTGCTCGGCCAGTGTGTTCATCTCTTCTTTGAGATGCTCGGTCAGTTGCTGTATGTTGCCGTTGAGAATCTGCCTTATCTGTTCGATGTCTCTCAGGTAATCGGCTTCGCTTTGCATGCCTTCGCAGGCGCCTTTGCAATTTTTGATGTGGTATTGCAGGCACACCTTGTATTTGTGGCGCTCGATGTTTTCGGGCGTGAGCAGGTGCGAGCAGGTGCGTACGGGATAGAGCGACCTGATGAGTTCGATGACGGTGCGTGCCAGCTGCACGTTGGCGTAGGGACCGTAGTATTTCGAGCCGTCGTGTATGACCTTGCGGGTGAGGAAAACCCGCGGGAAGGGCTCGTTCCTTACCGTAATCCAAGGATAGGTCTTGTCGTCTTTGAGCAGGACGTTGTAGCGCGGCTTGTACTCCTTGATGAAGCTGTTTTCGAGGTGAAGGGCGTCTTCTTCGCTGCCTACGACGGTGTATTTGATGTCGCAGATGTTGCGCACCAGCATGGTGGTGCGCAGCGATTCGTGGGTTTTGTTGAAGTAGGAACTGACGCGTCGTTTCAGGTTCTTGGCTTTGCCCACATAGATGATGTTCCCTTCTTTGTCGAAGTATTGGTATACTCCGGGCGAATCGGGGAGGAGCGACAGCAAGTGATGTATGTGTTCGTTTTGCGCAGCCAACGTGGGGTCAGAGTTTGATGAGAGCGTCGATTTCTATGCCTTCGGGGAATGCCTTGCGGCCGTTCAGCTTGACAATTTCGGAGAGGAAGTTGATGTAGATTTTTTTCGGATTGAAGCGTTGCAGCAGATGGTATGCGGCCAACATGGTACCACCGGTGGCCAACACATCGTCGTGGAGCAAAATGACATCGTCTTCGGTAATGGCGTCCTGATGTACCTCTATCGTGCCGCTGCCATACTCGTTGTCATAACGTTCCTGCCATGTGATGGCCGGGAGTTTGCCGGGCTTGCGCATGGGCACAAAACCAGCGTTCAGCTTATAGGCGGCGATGGAGCCCAGTATGAACCCTCGCGATTCGATGCCGACGACTTTGGTGATGCCGGCACTTTTGTAGCGTTCATAGAGTTCGTCGCTCACCATTTTCAGCGCGTCGGGTCTTTTGAAAACCGTTGTGAGGTCTTTGAAGATGACTCCTTTTATGGGGAAGTCAACAATGTCTCTTACTTGACTTTTAATAAATTCTGTATCCATATATCATCGGGTTTGTTCCACGTGGAACATTATCTTCCTAAAAGTACCAAAAGAATGTTGATGTCACTGGGCGAAATGCCGGGTATGCGGGAGGCTTGCGCAATGGTTTCCGGGTCTATTTTCGCCAGTTTTTGCCGGGCTTCGATAGATATTTGCTGTATGGTGCTGTAATCGAATTTTCCTTTGATGCGAATGTTTTCGAGTCGGGCGATTTTGTTGGCGATGAGTTTTTCCCGCTCGATGTAGCCGTCATATTTGATGCATATTTCGGCGGCTTCAACGATTTCTTCCCGGCGCGAGGGTATGGTGTCGAGAAGGTTTTTGAGGGAAGGAACCCATTGGGCGATGGTCTCGATGTCGAGTTGCGGACGCAAGATGAGGTCGATGAGTTTCATGCCTTGTTTCATGGGAGTAAGTCCGGCCTGTTCGAGACCGGGGTTTACCTGGTGCATCTTCACCGAGTATTCACGGGCGAATTGAATCAGCCGGTCGCGGTACTCTTTTTTCTCGACCAGCAACCGGTAGCGTTCGCTGTCGGCCAATCCCAGTTCGTGGCTCCGGGGGGTGAGCCGCATGTCGGCGTCGTCTTGGCGGAGCAGGATCCGGTATTCGGCGCGTGAGGTGAACATGCGGTAGGGCTCGTCGACGCCTTTGGTTACGAGGTCGTCGATGAGTACGCCGATATAGGCTTCGTCGCGTCCCAACACAAATTCGTTGTCCCCGTGGCAGCGCAGGTGGGCGTTGATGCCGGCGACGAGTCCTTGTCCGGCGGCCTCTTCATATCCGGTCGTGCCGTTGATTTGACCGGCGAAAAAGAGGTTGCGCACGGCTTTGGTTTCGAGCGTGTGGGTGAGCTGCGTCGGGTCGAAGTAGTCATATTCGATGGCGTAGCCGGGACGATAGATGTGTATGTCCTTGAAGGCCGGTATGGCTTGCAGGGCGCGCAACTGCACGTCGATGGGGAGTGACGACGAGAAGCCGTTGAGGTAGAGTTCCTGGCTGGTTTCTCCTTCGGGTTCGAGAAAGAGCTGGTGCTCGGCCTTGTCGGGGAAGGTGACGATTTTGGTCTCGATGCTGGGGCAGTAGCGGGGCCCGATACTTTTTATCTGCCCGTTGTAGAGGGGTGAGTCGGGCAGCCCTTCTCGCAGGATTTCGTGCACCCGTTCGTTGGTGTAGGTAATCCAGCAGTTGCGTTGGGTGAGGGTGCGGTGCACGTTGTCGAGGTAGGAAAACTTGTGGAAGTCGTTTTCTCCCTCCTGGGTGGTCATCAGGTCGAAATGCACGCTTCGGCCGTCGATGCGCACGGGGGTTCCTGTTTTCATGCGGCCGGCGACGAAGCCCCGCTCGACGAGTTGCTCGGTGAGCCCGTATGCGGCCGGTTCGGAAATTCTCCCGCCGCGGAGTTGTACCCGTCCGATGTGCATGAGCCCGTTCATGAAAGTGCCGCAGGTGAGGACGACGGCTTTGGCCGTGAAAGTCACCTCCATGTTGGTGATGACTCCCGAAACAGCTCCTTCTTTGTTGAATATCAGTTGTTTAACGCTGTCTTGCCACATCGACAGGTGCTCGGTGTTTTCGAGTACCTCGCGCCAGGTCTGAATGAATTTCTGCCGGTCGCTTTGTGCCCGGGGGCTCCACATGGCCGGGCCTTTGGAACGGTTGAGCATGCGGAACTGCAAGGCGGTCTTGTCGGTGACGATTCCCATCTGCCCGCCGAGGGCGTCGATTTCCCGCACAATCTGACCTTTGGCAATACCTCCTACGGCCGGATTGCAGCTCATTTGGGCTATCTTGTTCATATCCATTGTGATAAGGAGCGTCTCCGACCCCAGCCGTGCCGCTGCTGCGGCGGCTTCGCAGCCGGCGTGGCCGGCTCCTACCACAATGACGTCGTAGTTGAATTTCATCGTTTATTTCCGTTGCAGTTGTTTGATGGTTGATTTCAATCCTTCGGGAAGGAGGGCCAGCGCCTCGTTCTCTTTCTGGGTCATGATTTCGCGTTCGCCGGGGCCTTTGTCGTTGATGCCGCAGAGGTGCAGCACGCCGTGTATGAGAATGCGGTAGAGCTCTTCTCCGTAGGTGGAGCCGAAAGTTTGCGCATTGCTTTGCACCGTGTCGAGGCTGATGAATATGTCGCCGCCTATGCGGTTGCCTTCGGTGTAGTCGAAGGTGATGATGTCGGTGTAATAGTCGTGTTGCAGATACTCTTTGTTGACGGCGAGAATCTTCTCGTCGGAGCAGAAGATGTAGGCGATGTCGCCGCATTTCTTGTCATAGAGGGCTGCGACGGTGCGTATCCATTCGTTGGTGTCTCTTTTGCGGAGAGCCGGGAGTTTTACCTCTTCGGCGTAATAGCTGATGGCCATAGTATTGGATATTGTGTAAAAGTCTACAAAGGTAATGTTTTGTGCCGACAAAAGGCTGTCTTGTTCCGAAAAAACGGCGCATTGCGTCGTGGCTTGACGACGCCGGCGTGTCATTTTCAGTGGAAGAAGATGTACGACACGGTGATGGCGGCGATGATGCCGGCCAGGTCGGCGAGCAGGCCGTAGCCGGCGGCGTAGCGCGTGTTGCGTATGCCCACGCTGCCGAAGTAGACGGCCAGGATATAGAATGTCGTGTCGGTCGAGCCCTGTATTGTCGAGGCGACGCGGCCAATGAACGAATCGGCGCCGTAGGTGGCCATGGCATCGACCATCATGCCGCGGGCGCCGCTGCCGCTGAGGGGTTTCATCAGGGCGGTGGGCAGTGCTCCCACGAAGTCGGAGTTGATGCCCAGGGCCTCTACGCCCCGGGTGATGCCGGCGATGAGAAAGTCCATGGCGCCCGAAGCGCGGAACACGGCAATGGCCACCAGTATGGCCACCAGGTAAGGTATGATGGTGACGGCTGTCTTGAATCCCTCTTTGGCGCCTTCGATGAAGGCGTCGTAGACGTTTATCTTTTTGCGTATGCCGGCCACCAGAAATCCGATGATGATGGTAAACAGCAGGCAGTTGGCGCCGAATCCCGAGTAGAGCGACACTTTCTCGGGCGGCAGTTGGGCAAAGAAGTAGAGCAGGCCGCCGATGAGGAGGGTGAGGCCGCCGATGGTGCCGAGTATCACTTTGTCGAGCAGGTTGATGTGCTGTTTCAGGCACACGGCGATGAGCCCCACGAGGGTCGAGCAATAGGTGGCGATGAGAATGGGCAGGAAGATGTCGGAGGGGTTGGCGGCTCCCATCTGGGCGCGGTACACCATCACGCCGAGCGGGACGATGGTGAGCCCTGTCGTGTTGAGCACCAGAAACATGAGCATGGGGTTGCTGGCCGTCTCTTTCTGCGGGTTTATCTCTTGCATCTCCTTCATGGCTTTCAGCCCCAGCGGCGTGGCCGCGTTGTCGAGCCCCAGCATGTTGGCCGAGATGTTCATGAATATCGAGCCGAAGGCGGGGTGGTTGCGGGGCAGGTCGGGGAAGAGCCGGGTGAAGAGGGGGCTTATCCATCGCGAGAAGATGGCGATGACGCCGCCGCGCTCGCCGATTTTCATCAGCCCCAGCCACAACGACAGCACCCCGGTAAGTCCCAGGGAAATTTCGAAGGCGGTCTTGGCCGACGTGAAGGTCGAGTTCATGATTTCGCTCCAAATGTCGAGATTCCCGAAGAAGAGGCTTTGCACCATGGCAACGACAAATGCCGTGAGGAAGAAAAATATCCAGATGTAGTTGAGAACCATGACTCGATGATTTTTTACGGTAGTTTTTGCAAAAATAGATTTTTTATGCGATTGTCCGAAAGAAAAACAAAACTTATTCATGCCCGTTGCCTTCTCTTGCGCTCTTCTTCCACGATATGGCGGTATGCTTGCAAAAAGACGACCTTTTTTCTCCTAAAAAGAAAAATTGCTATTTTTGTGCCAAAATATGGAATAAATGGAAAAGAAAAAAGTCTTGGTTACCTACAATATGTGGCGCGACGGTTATGCCGAACTCATGCAGAAATACGATGTGACTTTCCCGCCCGACGGGGTTGAGTCGTTCACCTACGACGAGGTGTTGCGGGTGATTGCCGACTACGATGCCTTGCAGTCGATGTATGACTTTCCCGTCGACCGTCGGCTCATGGACGCTGCTCCGAAACTGAAAATCGTCTCGAACTATGCCGTGGGCTACGACAATATCGACATTCCTTACGCCACCCTCAAAGGCATACAGGTTACCAACACGCCCGACCCCGTGACCGAGCCTACCGCCGACCAGGCCATGGGGCTCCTCCTGGCCGCCAGCCGGCGCATCTCGGAGCTCGACCGCCGCTTGCGCATTCCCGGCTCGGTGAAGGTGGAGTTGCTGGCCAATCTCGGCCATTCGCTCTACGGTGCCACGCTGGGTATCGTGGGCATGGGACGCATAGGCCGCGCGCTGGCACGTCGGGCACGGGCGGCCGGCATGAAGATTGTCTATCACAACCGGCACCGTCTCGCTCCCGAGGTCGAGCGGCAGTATGAGGCCACTTATCTGCCCTTCGACGAGTTGTTGCGCACGTCCGATGTCGTCTCGCTCAATGCGCCCCACAATGCCGATACCTATCATCTCATCGATGCCGAGGCCCTGCGTAAGATGAAGTCCACCGCCATTCTCATCAACACCGCGCGGGGACCCTTGGTCGACGAGCGGGCTTTGGCCGAGGCGTTGCGCACCGGGGTGATATGGGCTGCCGGTCTCGATGTCTTCGAGCACGGCAACTATCCCATTCCCGAGCTTACCTGCCTCGACAATGTGGTGATGACGCCGCACACCGGTACGCAGACCGTCGAGATACGCCACGAAATGGCGGCGCATGTCTCGCGCAACATTATCCATTTTTTCGAGGGTGGCCCCATCGACAAGGTCAATCTGATATAATACCTTTTTTCTCCCGATGAATGCGCGAGAATACACCCTTTCACCGGCAGCTGCCCGGGCGCGTGGGGCTCTCTTTGCCCAGGCTTCGGCCGAATATGCCGTGACGGCTGCCCGCTTTTTCAAGACCGGCCGGGGCGACTACGGCGAGGGTGACTGTTTTATCGGGGTGCGGGTGCCCGACGTGCGCAAGACGGCCAAGCAGTTCTTTCGGGAGCTGACGCCTGCCGAGGTTTTGCCGTTGCTTACCGATCCCGTGCATGAATGCCGCCTGTTGGCACTGCTTCTTTGGGTGCAGCAGTTTGCCCGGGGCGACGAGGCTTGCCGCGAGGCGATTGTCGCGCTTTATCTGGCTCACACCGATTGTATCAATAATTGGGATTTGGTCGACTTGTCGGCCTATGAAATCGTGGGTGCCTATCTGCTGCCGCGCGACCGTTCGTTGCTCGACCGGCTGGCCGGCAGCACTTCGCTGTGGGAACAGCGCATTGCCATCGTTTCGACGTGGGCGTTTATCCGTCGCGGCGAGTTCGACGACACGCTGCGGCTGGCCGACCGGCTGCTTGCCCACCCGCACGACCTCATACAGAAGGCCGTGGGCTGGATGCTCCGTGAGGTGGGAAAACGCGATAAAAAACGGTTGGAATCTTTCTTGGAGAGC
>OJNR01001432.1_pt1 | contig 11406 bp, 7 predicted proteins | sample 1597901 | NCBI WGS metagenome assembly OJNR01 (sample SAMN01915223, study PRJEB22387) | human gut metagenome | isolation source: stool | host: Homo sapiens | place: USA | reverse complement strand
TGAAATCGTACCGACCCGGAAATAGGCCGACGACACGCTGTCGCAGATATACGAGGGGCGGCCCGGTGGGGCTGCCCCTTGGTGTTTTATCGGGCACGGGCGTGAGGCTGATAGTCGGGTAGGCCGGGCGTGACAAAAATACAGTCGCTATCGGTTTGGCAGTGTTTTTGATACTATATAAATGCTTGTTGAAGATAATTCTTCGAGGAGGCAGAATATGAATCGTAAAAAAAGAAAGACTAAAAATATGGCTGAAGAGAAAGACCGCGAGAAATCGCAAGTAATTGAGGACGAGGCTCCTGAAAAGAACAAAGAGGAGGCTTGTGAGCAACAGCCCCAGGATGCGGAGAAGGGCGAAACCGAAGCCGCTGCCGAAGAGGGCGAGGTAGATGAGGCTGCCAAATTGTCAGCCGAGCTGGACACGTTGAAAGCGACCATCGAAAAGATGCAGAAAGATTATCTGCTGTTGATGGCCGAGTTTGATAATTTCCGTAAACGGACCTTGCGCGAGAAAGCCGATTTGATTAAGAATGGCGGCGAGAACTGCATGAAGGCTATCCTGCCCGTAATCGACGACTTCGAACGTGGATTGGCCGCTGTGGAAAACAGTAACGATCTGGAAGCCGTGAAAGAGGGTATGAATTTGATATACAACAAATTCAAAACCTATCTCGAACAAAACGGCGTGAAAGAGATTCCCACTCAAGGTGCCGATTTCGATACCGAGTATCACGAGGCCGTGACTACATTCCCGGCTCCCGACCCTGCCCAGAAAGGCAAGGTAATCGATACCGTGCAGAAAGGCTATACGCTTAACGACAAGGTAATTCGTTTTGCCAAGGTAGTAGTGGGTGAATAACGATTTGGAGGGATAGAGAGCAATGGAAAAAAGAGATTATTATGAAGTGCTGGGAGTCGCCAAAAATGCGACGCCCGAAGAGATAAAGAAGGCATATCGTAAGAAAGCTATTCAATATCACCCCGACAAGAACCCCGGTAACAAGGAGGCCGAAGAGAAATTCAAGGAGGCCGCCGAAGCCTACGAGGTGTTGAGCGATCCCGACAAGCGGGCTCGTTACGACCAGTTCGGGCATCAGGGTGTGGGCGGTGCTGCCGGTGGTGGATTCAGTGGCGGCGGTATGTCCATGGAGGATATATTCTCGCACTTCGGCGATATATTCGGCGGAGGTTTCGGCGGATTCGAAGGCTTTGGCGGCGGCAGCAGTTCACGTGGCGGCCGTCGGCATGTGAACAAAGGGTCGGACCTGCGTGTGAAGGTAAAACTCACCCTCAAGGAGATTGCCACCGGTGTCGAGAAGAAAATCAAGGTGCCCAAATATGTAAGCTGTACCTACTGTAAGGGAACGGGTGCCGAGAACGGAACCGCCTATACCACGTGTACGAAATGTAACGGTTCGGGTGTAGTGACTCGGGTTCAGCAGACTTTCCTCGGGGCCATGCAGTCGACGACGACCTGTCCCGATTGCGGTGGCGAGGGACGCATCATCACCAAGAAGTGCCCCCACTGCGCCGGCGAAGGCATCGTGCGCGAGGAGGAGGTCATCACCCTCAACATCCCCGCCGGTGTTTCCGAAGGCATGCAGCTCTCGATGGCCGGCAAGGGTAACGCTGCCCGTCATGGCGGTGTGAACGGCGACCTGCTTATCCTCATTGAAGAGGAGCCGCACCCCGATTTGGTCCGCGACGAGAACGACTTGATATACAACCTGCTGCTCGACCTGCCTACGGCTGTGCTGGGTGGTTCGGTCGATGTACCTACGCTCGACGGCAAAGCCCGTATCAAGGTAGAGCCGGGTACGCAACCGGGCAAGATATTCCGCTTGCGGGGCAAAGGTCTGCCCTCGGTCAACCGTTACGGCGTGGGCGATTTGATAGTGAACGTATCGGTCTACATCCCTGAGAACCTGAATGCGGCCGAGAAGAAACAATTCGAAGAGATGAAAAACTCGTCCAACATGCAACCTACGCTCACGACCAAGCAGCGTATATTCAGCAAGTTGCGCCACATGTTTGAATAATACACATAGGATATGATAAACGAACCGCGCGATACGTCGTCGAGATGTGTCGCGCGGTTTTTTTATGCGATGGGAGCAACCTGTCTATCGGGACGAGGACTATTCAAAGTCGCTTTGCTGTTGTTCCACCTCTTTCAGTTTCAGCCGGTTGAGCTCTTGCTGCAACTCTTCGATGCGCCTTTCGCAGTCGGTCGAGGTCGATTGTCGGGCCTGGCGGGGATCGCCCGACTGGTTTTGTAGCTGTTTCAGCTCCTCGCTGTCGGCAATTATCGGGAGAGCGGGGCGGTGGGAGACAAGGGTCAGTTCGGCCGATACGGGGGTATGTTTGCCCGACCACACGACCGAAGCCCGCACTTTGATTTCGCCCGGCGTCGTCGTAGCTCTTACCAGTACGGGAGCCGTACCCCACAAGACCGGTCGGGGATTGGTGAAGGTCTCTTCGTTGGCTACCAGTTCGCCGGGGCCCTCGATTTCGAATTTTATCTCGTAGTTGTTCAACCGCTTGATGTTGCCGTTGTCATCGGCTACGGCGGCTACCACGGTCAGCAGGTCCGAGCCGTCGGCCGTCAGCTCTACCCGTTCGTCATCGGCCCAGAGCAGCAGACGTGAGGGGCGGCGGCTTGGCATTACCTTGTGGGTGGCCACCACTTTGCCGTCCATCACTCCTTCGGCCAGCAGATACGAGTCGGCATGTTTTCCGCTTCGCGCCAGCTCCTTGTCCTGCATCACGTCGAATGCCACTTTGAATGTAATCACGGGCGAGGGCATCCCCTCGTGATTCTGGGGTTTGTGGTAAATCCGGGTATTGCCGTTGCCGCCATAGGTGAGCCGCACCTCGTCGCAGTTGCTGTAGACCGTTACATCTTCGGGCGAGAAGGGTGTCATGGCATTGGCAATATAGACCATGGGACCCGTCTCGGCCGGCAACTCGGGGTTGACTTTAGCCGGACGCTGTGCACAGAACATGTAATACGACAGTTTGGGTTGTCTGAAGGCATCCATGATACCCCCGTAGAAGGGGTCGGGATGGTAGCCCCGCTGGTGGTCGAACGAGTGCCACAGGCAGCCCCCCACATGTTGTCGGGGATTGCGGTAGAGCACGTCGTAGCAGGTATACTGATAGTCGGTTTTGGCATAGCCTTGAGCCTGTTTGAGCATGGGAGCCTCGCCCCAGGCCCGGTTGACCCGGCTGGGCGAGTTGTGCGAATTCCAGTCGTCGACGTTGTCGCCCCATTCGCGTGTGAAATAGCTGATTTTGGGGTCCAGCGTATCGGTGTTGAAGGCCCCGCCCTTGCCGTTCAGCGGGTGAGTGAAGTGTACGGGGAAATATTGATGGCCGAGAGCCGTCACGTCGCATCCGGCATAACAGTAGGGATAGGGATACTCTTCGTGCAGGATGTTCACGACATTCAGGGCAAAGTCGTCGGGGTACCAGGTTTCGTTGAGGATAGGTTCCCACAGCCATACCGACGGGTGGTTGCGGTCACGCCGCACCATGTTGCGAATGTCGCTGTACACGCGTTGTGCAAAGACCGGCTCCTGATTCCAGAATTGCCATCCCGGCGTGTTGACAATCACGAAGAGCCCCAGCTCGTCGCAGGCATCCATAAAGGCGGGGTCTTGCGGATAGTGGGCGTTGCGGATGACCCGCAGGCCGGCATCGCGCAGCTTCTTGGCGTCGCGCCAGTGCAGGCTGTTGGAGAGGGCGTTGCCGATGACGGCAAAATCCTGGTGGCGGTTGGCGCCGATTAAGGGTTCGGGGTAGGGCTTGCCGTTCAGCCAGAAGCCATCCTCTCCCTTGAACTCGATACTGCGGATACCTATGCGGCGATAGTAGCCGTCGACAGTCTTGCCGTTGGTATCCTGTACATACACGTGCAGTTTGTAGAGGTGGGGCGAGTCGGGCGACCATAGGCGGGGCTGCAGAACTTGACTTTGGCCCGATACCTGGTGGGCTTTTCCTGCGGCCAACGACAGCGTTTTCTCGAGGTCGAAGAGGAGGTTGCCGTCGCGGTCATACAGCTGCCATACGACCCTCCCGCGGAATATCCGGTTCGACGTGTTGCGTATGTGCGTATCGATATGGACCACGGCCGATTGCTCCGATACCCGATTGTACGAGACAAACAGTCCGCCCGAAGCCTTCTCGTCTTCGTAGTTGGGGTCGGTGATGAATACGGGGTTGTGCACGACGAGCCAGCAATCGCGGTAGATGCCGCCGAAGTAGGCAAAGTCGAGCATCGCCTGCTCTTTGCCGGGAGGATAGGCGGGGGCGTCGCTATTGTCGGCCCACACGGCAATCACGTTGTCTTGACCATATTTCAGATAAGGTGTAATATCGACGATGACCGGCAGGTATCCGCCGTAGTGACTTTGCAGCAGCACGCCATTGAGCCACACTTTCGATTTGCCCATGATAGCCTCGAAGTGGAGAAACTGCCGTCTCCCTCTCCAGGCCTCGTCGGGAGTAAAGTGCTTGCGATACCACACCTCGCCCTGATAGTTGATGCAGCCGCTGGCCTCGGTAGGCAGATATTCCATTCCATCGGGGAGCGAGACCAGTCGCCAGGAGCGGTCGTCGAAGTCGTTGCGTTCGGCACCTTCGACCGGCCCTTTGTAAAATCGCCAGGCCGGGTTCATGTTGTAGACCTCGCGTCCCGTTTCGGGCAGCGCAAAGAACCCGGCCGTAGAGAACAGCGGTTGGTAGCTTTCGTTACTCCAGGAGGGTAGAATCGAGAAGAGTGCGGCGGCACAAAGCAGCAGAAGTGCAGGGCGTTTTACATGGTGTTTCATGGTCGTGACAAATGAACGGGAGAGCCAGAATACTCGGCGGAGGGTCGGAACATGCCGGCCTTCCCGGTTGAAAATCCAAAAATACACAGAAAGATTGTGACATGAAACGGTTGGGCTGTTATTCTCGGGTAAGGAACAAATTTTTTGCCTGTACCAGAATAGGACAGAAGTTCGGTTTCTGTTTTCTCCCCGATTTGTTATCTTTGCTGTTACATAGTTGAAGCCATGAAAGTAAAGATAGAGGAGAGTTGGCGACGTCGATTGCAAGAAGAATTTGACAAACCCTATTTCGAGCAGTTGGTCGCCTTTGTGCGGAGCGAGTATGCTCGGGTGCAGGTATTGCCGCCGGGGCATCAGATTTTTCAGGTATTCAATGCCTGCCCTTTCGAGTCCGTGAAAGTCGTTATTCTGGGGCAAGATCCCTATCCCAATCCCGGGCAATATTACGGAGTTTGTTTTTCGGTTCCCGAAGGTGTGGCGATTCCCGGTTCGCTCTGCAATATCTTCCGGGAAATCGAGAGCGACATAGGCAACCCCATGCCGGTATCGGGCAATCTGGACCGCTGGGTACGGCAGGGCGTATTCCCGATGAACTCGGTACTCACGGTGCGGGCACACGAAACCGGTTCGCACCGAAACCGGGGGTGGGAGACTTTTACCGATGCCGTAATCCGCAAATTGAGCGACGAACGGGAGCATCTGGTCTTTATGCTGTGGGGCAGCTATGCTCGGGCCAAGGCTTCGCTTATCGATACTAGCAAGCACCTGGTGCTCGAGGCGGCACACCCTTCACCCCGTTCGGCCGACCATGGCTTTTTCGGTTGTAGGCACTTCAGTCGTGCCAATGCCTATTTGCAGAGCCAGGGTATCGCCCCTATCGACTGGTAGTTTTTTTGTAACAAAGGCGGAAACAACAGATCGATGTTCCCGCCTTTTCTATGAAAAGAGTTGATTTAGAGAGCTACTTTATAAGATTTGTTCACTCCTTCTATTTGTACGATGTATATGCCGTGGGCGAAGCCGCTTGTTTCGATAACAGCCGATTGGTCGCCGGCAGTAGTCTGGACGCACAGAATGCCTTGGCTGGAGTAGAGAGCTACTCGAGTACCGTTCGGTATGCCCGTGATATGAAGAGATTTACTTTGCCGGATGATGGAAACCGACGAAGCGATTTGCTCGATTGAAGATACAGGCGACAGGTCTACAGCGAGAGGTTCGGAAAAGTCGGTCTCCATGAAGGAGTGAGCTTTTACACGTGCGGTATAGACCTTTTGGTCGAGGTTCGTAAAACTGGCTCTCGGCTCAGTGAGGTTTGTACGGCTCTCGACGGTCTGGTCGCCGTCGAGCAATTCTACACTCCAGGTATTACCTTCGGTCCCGTCCCATAAGAGGTCGAACGAGTGGTCGGCTTTATTTTCTATCCGTAAGTTGGCAGGAGTTGCGGCAACCGTTTCCCAACTGTAATCGGTATCTATGGTTCCCATGCACCAGGCCTGGTTGCCTTCGGGGTCGGCCAGGTTGACCGTATGGTCTCCACTGCCTTCGGCAAAATTGAAGTTTTTAATTAGTCCTTCGGTCGAAGGGTCTATCTGTTTTTGATAGTTGTCTTTGATTTCATCTGGTGTGCGGGCTACGCTCCACAGTCTGAAATCGGCCATCTTGCAGATGCAGGGATTTCCCCAAGGGGCACGACCCAAGTATAGCGGATAGCCGTCGGCGGCTGTGTCGTAACCGGCGATATTGCTTTGTGAGCCGACAACCTCGCCGTTGACATAAACAATGATTTGACTGCCGTCGGCCACGCAGGCTATATGGGTCCAATTCCCTTTCCACGAAGTAGGGTCGATCCATAGCGACTCGCCGTCGAGCTGGAATTTGAACCATCCGTCAAATCCCAATACAAAACCTTTGTCGTTGTGCATGTTACTGGCAAAGAACCCCGTATTGTCGTCGATATAAAGCCAGGTTTCTATGGTTATTTGATTGGATCCGATAGTGGTCTCCAGCGCATTGAGGCCGGCTGCCGAAGTCTTTAACGAAATAGATCCGATGTCGGCATGAGCAGACAGAATGGTAAGGATACAGGCTGTCGCAAGTGTCGCAACTTTTGATAATGTGTTTGTTTTCATAGATGTAAAATTTAATATTAGACAAGTTATTGGCAGAGAATTTCCAATACGGATTCTCGGAATTTTTCTATCTCGTGGCTGTTTTGCGTGAATTCATTCGGATTGCTGTAGATGGACTGAACGAGCGTTTCGCTTTTGGCGCGTCCGATTTTCTTCTCGAGAAGAGCCAGATATTCGTAATCCTCCATACTGTCTCTCCAACGCTCCATGCGAATCGATACGACAGGATGCTCGCAATGGAAATACCGGCCGGGATAGATGAGAATGCCGTCGCCCTCGGGCAGGTCTTTGCGGAAGGCTAGGGTATCGGTTTCGGCATAGGCATTGACTGCCCAGTAGAGAAATCCGGTCGTACGCTCTTTCCAACTGCGCCACAGCACGGCCCGGTGTTGGTATCCCGTCATCGAGAGCAGCAGGTTGGGCTGGTTTTCGCCAGGCCCCATGCACACATAGGTCCACCACTCTTCGTTTTCCTTGAGCAGAGAGCGGCACGTATCGGCATTGGCTTCGTTCCCTTGCAATGCCCAGGCACTCATGGCAAATATCTGGGTGTCGCCTTGCCACAAGTCGAAGACCGAAAAAAGTTTATCTTTATAGGGCCCGTCTTTCGGGCCGCAATAGAAGGTGGTGAGCACTTTGGCTTCAGGCTTGAGCGAGTGTATCTCCCGGGCATATTGGCCGATGAGTCGGTATTCGTTCATGTATGCCGGTTCGTCCCACAGGTAGAAATATGCCCGGTCGAGCAAGTGGTGCTTTTCGAGCGATTGCAGCATGCCGTCCAGTTCGTCGTGCGAGAGCGAGTGATAGGGAATGGCAAAACGGTTAAAACGGGGATCGGCAAGAAATGCCAGAGTGCGGGAATCGTCCCATTTCCAGGGCGACGACGAAGCCTCGTGTCGCATGCTGTTGGCCAACCATGTCGAGAAATAGGGATTCATGCGGTAGTCCAGACACAGTTCAGCCCATTCCAGCTTGTTTTTTAAAGTCTGTTCTTCGGATGTCGAGTCGATGAGGTTTTTCTCGATAATACCGAATGTAGCCGGGATCGATGGGGTAGTGGGCAGAGTGACATCGTATACATGCAGGTCGAGCTTTATTTTCTGTTGTTTTCCATTCCCGGCAATAATCAGTTGCTCATTGTATTTCCCGGGTACCGTTTTATCGGTCGTGCGGTAGGTAATCCACAGTTTGGCAATGGTATCGGTCAGTAGTATTTTGTCATCTTCGACCGGTACCAGCGCATCGTCGAATCCGTATACGGGAGTAATCTGTCGGCATGAGTATTGAATACCGTTGTCTTTGGTTGTCCGGTGTATGGTATAAGTCTCACCGATTTGGCCCTTGAAAACGAGTTGAATGTGTTCGGCTTCGTTTCGGGCAAGCATGAGAGCGGCTGAATTGTGGGGCTGGAGTTCGTGAAAGTCGGATGCTTTGTCGACCGAAGGTACCAGATAGCATTCGATTGATTGCTGACATGACCCCAATAAGAGGATACCGCCTGTCAGAAGCAGGTGTTTGAGAAAGGTAGATTGCATAGTAGTGTCTTGTTTTATTCGGAGATGCCTTCAATTAAATTTTTTCGCAGGGCCAAAGCATATTTGCTTTGACTGGTGTAGTTGGTCGGACCTTTGTATACGTTGTTCAAAAGCGAGAGTGTGGCTTCGCGTCCCACTTTCTTCTCGTACATCATCAGCATGTCGTACTCTTCGGCACCGTCGCGCCACCGTTCCAGCCTGATCGAGGTGCATAGCTTGTCCGAGTCGAACGATTCGCCCGGGTAGATGAGTACGCCGTCTCCTTCTGGCAAATCGGAACGAGGTCGTAGCGGATAGACACTGGCAAAACCGTTGACAACCCAGTACAGGAATCCCGAAGTTTGTTCCTTGTAGCAACGCCACATGGTGGCCCGGTTTTCAATGGCGGTGGAGTTGGACGCAAGACCGGGGGTGATTGACATGCACACATAGCTCCACCACTCCTGGTCCGGGCGTAGTTTGTCTTTGCACCGGTCGGCCCAGGTTTCGCTGCCCTGCAAGGCCCATACACTGGTGCAGAAGAGCGAGGTGGCTCCGTTCAGCAGATCGAACGTGGCCAACAAATCGTCTTTATACTCTCCATCGGTCGGGCCGCAATAGAAGGTGGTGAGCACTTTGGCTTCGGGGGCATATTGGTGAATGCGGTCGGCCATGCTCCTGATCTCTTCATACTCGGCTGTTTTGGTCGGCTCGTCCCATAGATAGAAGTAGGCTTTTTCGAGGAGCCCGTTTTCGCGAGCCTTGTTTAGCATGGCTTGTAATTCTTCGTCCGAAAGGCCATGAGAGGGGAGAGCAATGCGGTTGAACCGTTTGTCGGCCAGGTAGCTCCACGTACGGTCGTCGTTCCAGTCGTAGGGCGATGAGAAGCACTCGGTCTTCATCGTACCGCTCAGCCAGGTGGAGAAGTAGGGCGAAATTCGATATTCGAGCAACAGGTCCGAAGCCTCTTTTCTCTTCTCGATTTTTCCCTCTTCAGACAACCCCGAGAAAATAAAGTTCTGGGGGTTAATGCCAAATACCGAAGCGATAGAGGGGGTCTCGGGCAGCGAAGCATCGACTACATTGAGCGATATGGCCACGGCATACTCCTGGCTGCCCTCTTTGAAACGAATGACCTCTTTGTATCGTTTGGTCTCGGCATTGGGCTTTATCTTGAACGTAAGCCAGGCCCGCACGATTTTACCTTCGGGTTCTATCTCGTTGTCGCAGGGGACCAGCACATCGTATTTCCCGTTGAAGGAGGCAACTTTGCGGCACTGAAATTCGATAGCATCGGCATCGCCGCTACGCTCTATGGTCAGGCTCTTTTTGGAGTCGGTTTGTATGATGAGCTGTACACTCTCGTATTCGTTGCGCACCACATCCATGTCGTATCGGTTTTCGGGGGTTGTGGTGGTGTAGTTTTCCATGTTGTCGAGGCTGTTGAACAGCCACGTATTGGTTGCGATTGCCGGTATATCGTCGCCCGAGTTGCCCGGTGTTTCCGGTTCTTTGTCTTTGCAGGCGGTCGATAGAAGGGTAATCAGGAGGATAATATACAGTAAATGTGATGATTTCATAAATATTCTATTTGGTCAGTTTCATAAGTTTTACGCCATGAGCCGGGATATTGAACGTAACGGCATTGTTATGTATCTCTACCGGTATGTTTTTCCACAGGTCGGTGATGTGTCCGTCGCCTATGTAGTTGATGGCCTGTAGCGGGAAAGTGTAGTCTTCTATCGCCGTATCGGTTGTGTTGAATACCGCTATGTAATGGGCCGTTTCATCTTCGCTTTGAGCATACCAGGCGATTATCCCGTCAGTCTCGAACAATTCACGGTTCCCCTTTGAGCGTTGGTTGATGTCGATTACTTCCTGGTTGGTGATAAGGCTCAGCGTGAAGTCGTCGATTTCGGGCAGGTTGCATCCCACCATCAGAGGAGAGCGGAACATGGCCCACAAGGTAAACATGGTGTATTGCTCGTCGGGTGTGAAGTGGCTCATGCGTGGAGCACCTCGCATGGCTCGTTGGGCCATCGGACCGACAGGGAGCATGTCGGCATCGGGCCAGTGACCTTTGACAATATACTTTTGCCACTTGCGGCAGAGGGGGAATTGGGCTTTCAATGCTTCCCAGTTGTCCCAGAAATCCTCGGATATGCGCCAGAGTTGTGCCACGCTTTGCAGATGCCTTACGTTTTCGACAGGAGCCGGACCGGGAGAGAGACTCAGGACAATCGGGCGTTTTACCTTTCGGGCAGCTTGGGCAATGGCATCTATTTCGTCGCAAGCATAGACGGGCGACAGCAGATCGTCGGCTTTGACATAATCGATGCCCCACGATTCATAGAGTTCGAAAATCGAGTTGTAATACTCCTGAGCTCCGGGTTTGCTCATGTCTATCCCGTAGAAACCGAAATACCATTTGCACTGCGAGTCGATGTTGGCGATGTCGCGGGCCTTGTACGAAGTCCCTTTGATGGGCGTGTTGGCCTCGACTGCCTGAATGGGGATACCCCGCATGATGTGGATACCCAGTTTCAGCCCTTTGCCGTGCAGATAGTCGGCTATGGGTTTCAGCCCTTCGCCGTTTCGGGATGAGGGGAATTTCTCGGGGTCGACGATGAGCCGTCCGAATGAATCGATAAGCTGGTGTGGAGCCTTCGATTCGTAATCTTCCAGAGTCAGCATGCCGGGGGCATACCAACCGGCATCAATTACGATATATTCCCAGCCGAGTGGCTTCAAGTGTTCGGCCATGAAGTCGGCGTTGGCTTTGACCTCATTTTCGGTGACCGAGGTCCCGAAACAGATCCAACTGTTCCATCCCATCGGCGGCCGTTCGGCCAGTATGGGCGAGGTCTCGGGCTGTTTGGTCTGTGGGGTGTCGGTACAGCCCGTACCCAGTAGAGGTATAAATAGGCATGT
>OJNR01001427.1_pt1 | contig 11437 bp, 15 predicted proteins | sample 1597901 | NCBI WGS metagenome assembly OJNR01 (sample SAMN01915223, study PRJEB22387) | human gut metagenome | isolation source: stool | host: Homo sapiens | place: USA | reverse complement strand
ACTTTTTGAATAATTTTCGAGCCGAGCCGACATAACCGGTGTAGCCTTCACGCAGTGAAGCTGTTGGAATAAATGCGACTTTCTTATTTTCAATTTCTTCCTTTATCAGACTTCCCACACTTGAAAAGTGCGAACATAAAAATAGTTTCATCAATATTCTCCTTTATAAATTCAAAGTTTCTTTTCCCTATAAAATCAATTTACGGGATTTACCAAATTGCCAAACACATTCATTTCTCATAGGCACAGTATACCACATTTCCTGTGCCTATGTGATAACATTTACTGCTTCTTCCAATATGAACTCATCCTCTCCACAGTAACCTCCTGATAGAAGTAAGTAAGAATGGTTGCTTTCGGAACTTCTGCGGCAAGTGCTTTTTTCACCTCTTCTTCCTGCTCCGGTGTATATGACTAGTGCAGCATTCGATTTGTGATGGTATCCTCCCATTTAGGCTTTTCCCTCTCAGGATTCCTTACAGGCTTAGCACCAGCACTTCCATTAGAAGCGTTGGCACTTTCTGCAGCATCAGACTTCTGCGATTCATCGACATACTCAAACTCATTTGCCTGCTCCCTGTCAATCTTTGCCTTCTGTTCTGCTTCATCCTGCATGGAGAATCTTCTGCTTAATTCCGCATCACCAAGCATTATAAATTGCTCATAGGTAAGAGTGTCTATATACACATTCTCGCCTTTATCTTTCAGCTTTTTATAATACTTAAGAGGTCATTGAAGCAGCAACCAATGAGGCTAGAAAAGAGGTAATAAAGCTGTTAGGCGGAGTGATATCCGGGATGAATGTTGGTCAGCCGGTAATAATGCAGGCAGCCAATAGTGAAGCACAAAAACATACAGAAGATGTTATGGACGATGCAGATGTTGCAGGACTTGCCAGAATAATTCTTCTTCTATTCACTATGGTGGCAAGGATATTTCTTTCATTCGTAAGAATGGACACACTCCGATAACAAATTCTTAAGTGCAAGTAGGTATGGAAGATAGTGAAGTGGGCACATCTACCCGCTTTTTCTTTAAAAATATTATATTTACTTATTATTTTCATCATGCAAACGATATTTTCTATTTTTATTTGCTCCTTCTATTATCACATCTTCCATTTCTGTTAAAATAGCTCTTGTACGTGCCGGACTCAATCCTATATATTTTGCTATTTCACTGGTTTTTGACCGACCATTTTGACTTAAGTATTCTCTAATTAATAACCGGTTTTCTTCTGTTTTTTCTTGTTTATTTTTTGCATTGGTTTTTATCGCTTGCTTCTCGGAGCCATCAAAACGATAACAGCGATATTGCATATGAAGTTTTGGCTTTATCTTTTAGTTTACGAATATCCGTATAAATAGAAAAAGCCCTTTGATAAAAGGATTTTTCCTCTCCCAAAGGGCAAGTTGACAAACTAGAAGTTGTTTAGTTCTTGCTATGGTTTTTTAAAATACTTTTTTGAGTGTTTTTAACATCTGCTTTTAAACGTTCTACATTATCATAATCCAACCCAAATTCAAAAATCTTTTTTCCTTTTTCATCATAGAAAACAGTCACTTTATCATAACTGTAAACAGGTACAATATCTTCATGATATAATCCCGTATTATATGTTTCGGTTTGAGTTTTTGATGTTTTAATATCAGACATACGATATTCTTTGTTGGTAAATCCAATATGATAAACTACTTTTCCTTTATATATTTCAACTCGTTTCGTAGCTGCGACAATACCTAAAATTCCAAAAATGAAAAAGATTAATGGTATAAGTAATATTCCTAAAAATGTGTAAAAACCAAATTCTTGTTCTAAAACATAGAAAATAACAGTTAGGATTATAAAAATGCTACTTATAAGTATCATTATGCATCCTGCAATTATATTGAAAATTTTTCGACCTTTTTTCATAGCAATACAGTATCTATATTCACTTAAATTTTCCATATGGTTTCCCTCGCAACTTTCGATTTGTATTTCTGTTTGTTTTAAAAATGGGCAATCCCAATTGGAATTGCCCACTCATTTATCACTCCAAAATCCAACGGCTTTGCCGTTGCCGTGCTTCGCACTCCTTGATTTTGTCGTTGTCACATCAGGTGAAAACAAATACTCGCTTTGCTCGTACTTGTTTTCCTGCTGATGTTCCAAATTATGCGATTTTTTCTTGCTTGCACTTAATTTTGCATCAATTGATGTAAATCGCTGTTTTTTAGTTTTTTATCATATGATGTACGTCCCATCTATTTACTATGAAAGCCCTGAACGGCAGCCATGAATGAGTCATGCATGCATGAACGAATTCATGGATAGCGGGCAGGCTAAACTGTATGAGTAAGTAGGGCAATTGCCCGAATTACGAATGCAGTTGGCAGTTACGGGAGTGCCTCAGGCACAAAGTAACTGACTCTCATATATAAAATCTTAATACAGCTTCGCTCCGGCAGGTATATGGTCATCTACCATCAAAAGATGAAGTTCTTCATCCTCTGAATCCTTGAGGTTATTAACTGCTGAAAGGAGCATACCGCAAGACTCAATTCCCATCATTGCTCTAGGTGGGAGGTTTGTAATAGCAATCAATGTCTTTCCAACAAGTTCTTCCGGCTCATAGAAAGCATGGATTCCGCTAAGGATTGTACGGTCCGTGCCTGTTCCATCATCAAGTGTGAATTGTAACAGCTTCTTTGACTTAGGTACTGCTACACATTCTTTAACCTTAACTGCCCTGAAATCTGATTTTGAGAATGTATCAAAATCAACTGTTTCCTCAAACAATGGCTCTATTTTAACATTTGAGAAATCTATTTTTTCAACAGGTTTAGTTTCCTCAACCGGAGCTGCTTCGGAAGTCTTATTTGCCTTCTTGTCAGCGTCTAATGACTTCATCGTCGGGAGCTTTTTCGCTCCTGCTGTAAAGAGCTGTAAGATGATTTACATTTCTTTAAATCATTACAATATTTTCTTTAGCAAGCTGTACTAAAATAACCAAATTTGCAGTCTTTTTTGGTCATATATTAGTCATATTAAATTTTTTTGGTCAATTGCCTAGTCCTCAAATCAGAGGACTCTTTTCTATATTATATCGTTGTTTCTAAAATACATCCATGTTCTTGGCAAGTTTCTCCAAAGCCTCTCTAGTAACCTCTGGATTTGCCTCCGCATAAATGTTCATGGTTGTGCTGACATCAGCATGTCCCATTACTTCTTGAATAACTTTTACATTGGTTTCGTTCTCACAAAACCTCGAAGCAAATGTGTGTCTAAAAATGTGACATGAAAACCTGGGCAACATTATAGGTTCTCTCTTCTTTTTCTTTGCCTCTACCTCTTCTTCGGCATTGTGAGTATCAACGATTCTCTTGATTGCACGATTTACTGCCTGCGGATTATGTGGATTTCCAAACCGATTAGTAAATATAAAGTTTGTCATTCCATCAACCTCTGCAACACAAAAACCTTCTTCCTGCTGACGCTGATATTCAGACTTGAGCACTTCATACACCAGTCCCATCATTGGAATTGTCCTTATTCCTGCTTCTGTTTTAGGTTCTGAAACCCGAAACTCACACTTAAATGAATTGTCAGATCTTGTGTAATAAGTAAGACTATGGTTAATATTGATTGTTCGTTTCTTCATATCAACATCGTCCCATCTGATGCCTATTGCCTCACCGATTCTGCATCCAGTTCCAAGCAGAAATACAAAAAACGGATACCAATGGAAGAAAAACGGATTCTTTGCAACATAATCAATAAATTCTCTCTGTTGCTCTACTGTCAGTGCCCTTCGACTCTTTCTAGCACCACCATTTCTTTTTTTCACCTCGGCATAAGCTCCATCTACAGGATTTCTTCTTATTATATCATCTCGTACTGCCAGCTCAAATGTAGGTCGCAATACAGTATTGATACTCTCCAAAGTATTTACCTGCAATCCCTTGTTCGTAATCAAATCTGTATAGAAAAATAAGACATCAGAATACTTCACATCCTTAATCCTTTTCTTTCCGAACGTATCCCTGATAAAATGATCCCATGTATATAAGTAATTTGCCTTTGTAGTGCTTCGCAATTCCGTCTTGGTAGAAATATATCTATCAAACAAAAAATTTACATCTGCACTTCCAGCAACATATACATTTAACCCATCCATCTGGTCACGAACAAGTTCGTCTTCTTTCTGCCTAAGTGTTACAAGAGATTTTGCATATATCGTTCTTTGTTTTCCCAATGGATCAGTATAAATATATGAATACCTGCCATCAGTTTTACGATAATGCTCTCCTTTTCGTAATACTCTTCCTTTACCATCTTTTCTACAAGCCATCTTTTCTCCTTTCTCAAAAAGAAAAGAGCCTGCATTACTTCTGGTCAGCCATTAGTTTCTCTAACACTGCCATTTTAACTACTTGCGTCATAGTCATGTTATGATTTTTGGTGTATTCAAGCAGCAATTCATGTTCTTCACCATTCAGTCTGATTGTAATCCTCTTATCAGCTGGATTTTCAGCTTTTGGTCGTCCCATCTTTGCCAATATATCACCTCCATCTGAACATAGTATACTTTATGTCAGACATAAAGTCAAGTATATTAATGCAAACTCTTTCATATTCTTTTCAATTTATTTGTAGAATTCCTCGTCTTCTATATGAAATGTCTCCAGATATTCATCAAGAATATCAAGGTTCACAAGCACCAGTCTATTCATCTTATAACATGCTTTCGCATCCTTAGCTAACTGCTGGAACTTTGATAAACTCATCGAGTACATCTCTGCACCCTCTGGATATCTGACAAATCTCTTGTTATTTGTTTTCTTCGTTCTGTTATCCATTTTGTTTCATCTCCAATTCCTCTAATACCATCTTGCGTGCTACAGGTAACAGATTAAGCTGCATTATCATCGCTCTGTCCATAGCTTCCCTAATCTCCGATTCTCTTGGAATATACCCCGACTTAAAACGGACACAGCCCTTATTCAAGGTCTGAATATCCTCCGGCATAAAATCAGATCTGTTGCTCAATGCGTACCCTCTTATTTCTGAAGGATCAACTATCACATGCACAGGATTATCTTTCAGTTTTGATGATAATGGAACAACTGAAATCTGAGGTGCACCACCATGATTACTTGCATCACACGAGACTACAATTCCCGGTCTTATTCCTCCTTGCACACCATGCGGATTTCGTCCAAAATCTGCATATACAACATCAAACTTCTTATATTTGTCATAATGTTTCTTATTCTTTTTCATAATCTAAAACCCCCTTAACTGCATAGCCAGCCTGCCATCATCTACTGTAACGATAATTCCTCCGGCAGCCTGAACTTGCGCTACTTTTATAAATGCGTCAATAAGATTGTCTGTAATAACACTCATGTTTGCGACTATTACACCATCTACCTGCTTTTTTCTAATCTTGTCCACAATCTGATGCCACTGTCTGTCCACATCATTCTGTGAAAATCCATGTCGGCGTTCAGTACCAACAATCATGTATTCTTTATTTTTTACATACTCATGAATATATTTACTTTGCTTGTCCTCTAAGTGATCCACTTTATCCAATGGTGCACTTACTGACAGATACTCTATACATTCAATCGTCTTTTTCTTTCTTCTCATAGCTAAACCTCCTATGAAACAAGCATCTCTGCACTATCTAGCATTTCGTTAAATATCTTTTGAAAATATGCCCTCTTGCTGCAATCCATTAATTCCAGCCTGGAGTCTATTGAAGTTTCTTTCTTACTCTCTGCCACATTCAGGATTGTATTGGCATCTACCTTGAAATAATCAATTATCTTAAATAGATTTGTGATACTTAATGCACGTTCTCCATTCTCATACTTTTTGATAGTTGACTCACTAATGCCAAGCTCCGCTGCAAGACCTTCTTTTGTAAGTTTTCTTTGGATTCGTAACGATTTAATCACGATTCCAACTTGATAACCATCATATTTCATCGCTATATCCTCCATTGTCCTTTGCCATTTCTCTTAACATCTCTACAGCTGCATCTTCTGTTTCATACTGACCAAGCCACTTCCCACTTGAATCATGTACAACTGTTCCGAATGCAGTCTGTGTAAATCTGCAATCCTTCACAGCCGGGACCTGTTTGTCCCGACCGGAATGATTTTCTGTTATCGCTCTACCAAAGGACTCCGTTAGCATCCAAAGTCCTCTGCATGAGATACAATAATTGGCACCGGACCGACTTCAAGAGAATAGAGCCATATGCCCATATCTGTGATGGTCTTAACAAATTCTTCCAAATCATAAATGTCATCGGTGATCTCATTCAGGCTTCTGACTACTACAACCTCAAAATCTTCCTCTTTAAGTGTTGCAAAGAAAGCATTCAGTGCTTCTCTGTCATAGTCTCTTGTTATCGAGCGGTCACAATATGCATCGTTAATTATTACTCCGTTAGGCATTGCCTGATCACGCATATTCTCGACCATCTGGACTACATTGAGTTCTGCTCTGCGGGACTTTATAAATGCAATTCCCTTAGCAAGCCCCCGATTATCCGTACCTTTGTTTCCTACTACGCTAAAATCTCTTTTATTCATTTTGTTGTCTCCTTTACTTTTCGTAACGGAGAGATTGGCGCCGCACTCTCGTGGTGTGCTGTTCTTTAACACACATTAATCGTACAACAAATTTCATCTAAAAACTCGACCTTGTAAGTCTACTTTTCTTTATTTACGCGACTTATTATGTCTAAAAAAATCCTGCACAACATTTGTGCAGGATTTTTTACGATGTCATTAACACACTCATTATGTTTTCATATTCTTTTTTTTCTTTGTTTGTTGCATAATATGTTGCTTGCGAAATCAAAATAGTTAATAAACCAAGATAATTTGAATCCCGTTTTAATGTTTCCACTGTATAAGCATCCCTATATAATTTCTCAGTTTTAGCCATAAGTTTATATTGCATCTTATAATCTTCATTATACTGATTATAATTTAGCGGCAATCTAAGCATAGCATTAAGATATTCCTCAAAAAAATATGTTTTTCTTACATCACCACAGCTTTCACACCATTTTACAAAATCTACAAGCAACTCATTTGTTTTTTTATAATCTCCAATGCTTTGATATACCAAGGAAATATAGAAATCTACCATATGAAATTCATCTGATAAATACTCCAATTCCTTATCTGACAAATTTTTATATATAATTTCAATTTGTCTACTCAACTCATTTATCTTATCCCACATCCCCCTAGTCCATAATTCCTTTGAACACAATATATATGTTTTCATATACTGTTTCTTACTAGATGAATTTTGAATTTCGCCTACCTCATATTCTGCTAATTCACTGTAAAGATCCAAGACTTCATTGTTGGTCAAATAATTATTCATCGTCATTAACAACATATACTTCAAGAAAATTAGGTCAATTTTATCAAAATTCAGTTCCCTCATAATATCTCTTGAAAAATTATTTATTAACGCAAACAATTCATCTATGTACTTTAAATTCATTCCTACCTGTTCTTTATAATTGTAATATTGTTTCAAGGCGTTATATAAAGTATTAATGTAGTTTATAGATTGCTTGCCAAATAATTCAGCAGCTATCCGAATTGCATTATTCTTATATTCAATGGATTTTTTAATATCTCCCAATTCCCATAGCACGACTGACATATCATTTTTCACCTCGTACAACTCTTCCATATATATATTTTCATTATCATTATTTTCACACCATGCATCTACTTCCTCCAATATTTTCTTTGCTGCATTAAATTCCCGTAGATATATTAAACCTAATGCCTTATCCAATCTACACTGAATACCAAATTCTGTTTCGTTTAATCCAATCTTATCTAAGTTGTTAAAACCTTCTTCAAAGCACTTCTCATATTCTGTTTTTTCTCCCAATTGGGCATAACATAATCCTAACAAAATATCATATTCAATCTTATATCCACCCTGACCGTCATGCTCATCTAGCATTTTTTTACATTCTGTCAGCTTCTCTACTGCTCCTTTCATATCACCTACCATTTGACTGCACCTTGCAATTTTGTACTTAGTTTCAACTAACTTATAGTAGTTTTTCCCACTATAATCATCATCCAAAAAGCTCTCTGCTTTCTTATAATTTTCTAGTGCCTCTTTGTATGCAGCAATTAATTGATAGTATTTACCATTCACATAGTAAAAATGACTTACATATGGTATTATCATTTTTTTTACGATTTGCTCTCTGTCTGCTTCTCTCATAAAAAAAGAAAACATGTTTAAAAGTTCATTTGTATATTTATCAATATTCTCCAACTCCCCATTATTTACCTTATTTTCAAAACATGCTAAACACCATATCGTATGCATTACATGATCATTTTTATTTTCCCTTTCATAATTACATATTACATTATAAAGATTTTGCGCATATTTTGCTTTTCCCTCAGAAATCATAATCGTATACCACTGCCAGATTTCATCAACCCATACTAATTTATCTTGTTGTTCTAAACATTTCACTTCATTGCCCAATAATATCATTGTTTTATACAATGATATTAAATCATCATTTGTTAACTGGCTATTTATATTAGCTGATACAGACATAATGTAGTATCGACAACTACTATAATTACAAAGATATTGCTTTTTTAATGCTAATTTCATAAGTGGATGTATACTAATTACTTGTTGGTTAGAAATTTCAATAATCCCCAATCTTCGAAATACATTTATATCATTTCCACTATTTTTGCCACATAAAGCTGTGAAAAGTTGTAACGATATGCCCTCTTGTGGAACAAATACCAAATATCTTATGACATCGCTATTCACACCGAATTTAACTTGTTTTATCATTATATTCATCAGCCTATTTACATGCTCGCTCAATATTTCATTGACTGTATTGTTATCCTTATCGGAAATCACCTTATAATCAATTTTCTCAAGATTAAAGGCTTTCATCTCTTTTAGCAGTTCTTGTGGTAATATAATACTACTTTGCAAAAGGCGTGCTAAAAGAGTTATTAAATATGTATGGCAACCAAAATCGTTAATCATCTCCTCTATTACTGCACAATCTTCTTCTGAAGCAACAACATATCTAGGACACAAGACTCTGAAAATAGATAAAGCACCATCATACATATTAAATGCCCTTAATTTGTATGCCCCATCATATTCCATAGTTGTAGTAAATATTGTTTTAAATTTATATGAACGAATGAGCTCATAATGTTCTTCCATCTCTGGAAGAACATTCATATTATCTATTATCAGTACGGACCTCTCACCCCATTTAGATAACTGCTCTATAACATTTGGAAATATTTTATCAATATCTTCCGAGATTGATTTTTCTTTACCATAAAAATATTCAACTAACGTCTCCTTTATCGACTCGTTGTATGTTAAAAAAAGCACATTTTCATACTTATCTCTATTAACCTCTACATATCTCTTAACTAACTCTGTTTTTCCTATTCCACTTATTCCGGTTATAACAATTGTGTTTTTTTCTTCTAATCTATGTGATATCAAACTCAATTCATTTTCACGACCATAAAAATACGATACTGGCTTCGGACACCTCCATATTGCCTTTGAATATTTATTTTCTTGAATATTATAATTTAAATACCACTGTCTAAGTTCATCTAACGGCACGGATTCTCTGTTTTCACAGCTTTCCATTATCACTTTAAATAAGTCATAAAAAGCTAATCTTTTTTCATACTGTCTCTTATCTTCTGGAATTATTATTTTATATTCTGAAAAATCTATATTTAGCTTTTCTTCCAAGTTCAAAATAATACTATTTATTTTTCCATCTACGTATGTGTCTGTATATATGCTATGCTTTCCTTCTATTGACAAGAAATGCTCCATTATTATGCAACAACGACTTATTGTCAATCTATTAAACGGTCTTTTTACACGCAATCTCTCATTGAGATAGTTTCGTGGAATTTCGATATATTCATCTGAAAAATCAAAACTTCTTCCCTCTATCATACGTGTTCCCAACATATCATCTAATAACATTTTTAATATTTCTACGGTCTCCATAAAACCTCCTTAAATTCGTACCACATTCCTACCATATCCACACTATATCTATCTACATTATAAGCACTATACTATAACCATAAGAAAAGACATCTTATTTACTAAATCCTAAGGAAGGAGGTTCACCAATGAATGATCCCTATACTACCCAGACATCTAAAGCTATTGGTAATCGTATAAAATCTTGCAGAAAATCTAAAGGTTACACTCAACTTCAACTAGCTTGTGAACTTGGATTATCCGAACGTCAATACTCTAGATTTGAAACTGGTGAAACATTGTGCAATATTGCATATCTATATAACATAGCTAACATTCTTGACGCCTCCGCTGATTATATTTTATATGGAAACACCAATAACATCAAGCATATTTCAATCCTTATAGATAAACTTACTCCTTCTGACAGACATAAGCTCTATAAAATAATAGAAGCTTTCTGCTCATAACTTCTACTCAATCATAATATTGATTATTCTTTTGAGTTTATCTATGTCTCGCTTTTTCATATGTTTTAGAAGATTATCTACGTCATTTTCCTCTTTGCCGTATATTAGATAATCACTACTAACGTCTAAAATTTGAGTTATTACCAATAAATGTTCTAACTTACATGGTAATTTCCCATTTTCGATTCTAGAAAGCTGATCCTTGCCTATTCCTATTATATCGGCAAAATCAATAGCTTTGTACCCTTTTTCTTTTCTTTTTTCTTTGATTCGCCTTCCCATTTCTTTTATTTTCTCATCAGATAATCTCTGTATTTCCTTGTTCATATTGTCCATCCTTTCAAACTTGTTACCGTTAACTCGTTTGAGGACGGACAATAACTCCCTAGATATGTAATTTTCAGCAAATAAAAAAGGACACATGAAAAACAGTCCCAGTCCTCAAACTGGTTTCTAATTTTTCATGCGTCCTTAGGATGGCACCTTTGCGTATCATCAGCTTACGCTTATTGCAGATGTCTCCCATATCATGATGACCACTAATTTAATTGTCTTGTCCTATTGCGACCAAATATCTGCCGCAGCATCTGATGTCTGACTGTATTAATCAGATATAATACTTATTCTGTTCTACTCTATCCAACAGCTCGCCTTCCTTGAAATTCTTCAAGGTCATTACTCTGCCACAATGGTGACACTTCATCATTACTCTCGGCAGTACCGGATAATTTCTGTTACCTGTAACCATGTATGAAACTTTCATACTCTTTTTGCACTTCTTACAATAAAAATCTATAACTTTTAACTCTTTGTTCAATTCAGTTCGCTCCTTATTCATACAAAATTATCAATTTACAATTCTGTACTCGTAAAGGAAAGGGAAATCACCTTTGCAAGCCTTTTGCCGG
>OJNR01001410.1_pt1 | contig 11599 bp, 6 predicted proteins | sample 1597901 | NCBI WGS metagenome assembly OJNR01 (sample SAMN01915223, study PRJEB22387) | human gut metagenome | isolation source: stool | host: Homo sapiens | place: USA | reverse complement strand
GGATGCGATGCGGAATTTCAGTGAGGAAGATGGGGTCGCCCATTTTATCAATTCCTCTTTGAATAAGTCGGCTATCGACCAGGTGAAATCGGATATATTATCAGGACGTACCAAGTTGCTGTATGTAGCACCGGAGTCCTTGACCAAGGAAGAGAACGTGGATTTTCTGCGTCAGGTAAAGATCTCTTTCTATGCGGTGGACGAGGCGCATTGTATCTCGGAATGGGGACATGATTTCCGTCCGGAATATCGAAGAATCCGTCCGATTATCAATGAGATCGGTAAACGTCCGTTAATCGCTCTGACCGCTACCGCTACACCTAAGGTGCAGCACGATATCCAGAAGAATCTGGGTATGATAGACGCTACAGTCTTTAAATCATCCTTCAACCGCTCTAATTTGTATTATGAGGTTCGTCCGAAAGGAACGAATATAGACCGCGAGATCATTAAGTATATTAAAGCCAACGAGGGTAAATCGCGTATCGTATATTGTTTGAGCCGTAAAAAGGTGGAGGAATTTGCCGACATCTTGAAAGCCAACGGGATAAAGGCGTTGCCTTACCATGCGGGAATGGATTCGCAAGTACGTTCCGCCAATCAGGATGCCTTCCTGATGGAACAGGCGGATGTGATCGTGGCTACGATCGCTTTCGGTATGGGTATCGACAAGCCGGATGTCCGTTATGTGATTCATTACGATATCCCGAAGAGCCTAGAAGGTTATTACCAGGAAACCGGTCGTGCCGGTAGGGATGGCGGAGAAGGCCAATGTATCGCTTTCTATGCTTATAAGGACTTGCAAAAATTGGAGAAATTCATGCAAGGAAAGCCCGTGGCCGAACAGGAAATCGGCAAACAGTTGCTTTTAGAGACTGCAGCCTATGCCGAGACTTCCGTCTGCCGGAGAAAAGTGCTATTGCATTATTTCGGTGAGGAATACCTGGAAGATAATTGTGGTAATTGTGATAATTGTTTGAACCCAAAGAAGCAGGTGGAAGCGAAGGAATTGTTAAGCGCGGTACTGGAGGTTATCAGTACGTTGAAAGAAAAGTTTAAGGCAGATTATATCGTAAATATTTTGGTAGGTAACGAAACCTCCGAAATCCAAAATTACAAGCACAATGAATTAGAGGTCTTCGGTTCCGGACAGGACGAGGATGATAAAACTTGGAACGCCGTTATTCGTCAGGCTTTAATCGCTGGCTATTTAGCGAAGGATATTGAGAATTATGGTTTGCTGAAAATCACGGAAAAAGGTAAGGAGTTCATGAAGAAGCCGGTATCGTTCAAGATTACCGAGGACAATGAATTCGAGGAAGAGGAAGAGGAAGTTCCGGTTCGTGGGGGCGCCTCTTGTGCGGTAGACCCGGTTCTTTATTCCATGATGAAGGATTTGCGTAAGAAATTATCCAAGCGGTTGGAAGTTCCGCCTTTCGTGATTTTCCAAGATCCCTCTTTGGAGGCTATGGCTACTACTTATCCGATCACGTTGGACGAGTTGCAGAATATCCCGGGAGTGGGCGCTGGTAAGGCGAAACGTTATGGCAAGGAGTTCATTGAGTTGATCAAGAAACATGTAGAGGAGAACGAGATTGAGCGTCCGGAGGATTTGCGCGTACGTACGGTCGCTAATAAGTCCAAGTTGAAGGTCTCAATCATTCAGCGGATCGACCGTAAGGTGGCGCTGGACGAGATCGCGTTGACTAACGGACTTGAGTTCACCGAGCTTTTGGATGAGATCGAGGCGATCGTATATTCCGGTACACGTATCAATATCGATTATTTCTTGAATGATGTGATGGATGAGGATCATATCGAGGATATTTACGAGTATTTCAAGGATTCGGAGACCGACGGTCTGGAAGACGCCATTGAGGAATTAGGCGGTGACTATACGGAAGAGGAGATTCGCTTGGTCCGTATCAAGTTCTTGTCTGAAATGGCAAACTAATGGGAGGGTGGCCCGGTTCCACTCTAAAGAAAAAACAAATAAAGAAGCTTATTGTTCCTTCCGAAAGAGATTTATTTTTCCTTCGGAAGGAATTTTGTTTTCGTTCGGATGAAAGTTTATTTTCTTCCGAATCGAATTTTTAATTTCTCCCGTATCGATTTATTGCGTGAAAAGTCGTATATTTGCGCGCAATAATTTTTAAAGCATAAGTTCTATGTCATTTATTGCAGACAGGGTAGTTATGGATGGGTTAACGTTTGACGATGTATTGTTAATCCCAGCTTATTCGGAAGTTCTTCCTCGTAATGTCGATCTCACGACAAAGTTTCCACGTAATATCACATTGAATATACCGATGGTGTCGGCCGCTATGGATACGGTTACCGAGGCCAAGTTGGCTATCGCTATCGCCCGTGAGGGAGGTATTGGTGTGATTCATAAAAACATGACGATCGCCGAGCAGGCAAAGCAGGTCCAGACCGTTAAACGTGCGGAGAATGGAATGATCTATGATCCGGTGACTATCACGAAGGGCAAGCGTGTGGCGGATGCCTTGGCAATGATGGCTGAATATAAGATTGGCGGTATTCCCGTGGTGGATGAAGGCGGGTATTTGGTAGGTATCGTGACAAACCGTGACTTGCGTTTCGAGAAGGACATGAACCGTTCTATCGACGAGGTGATGACGAAAGAGAATTTGGTCGTAACCGGACAATCTACGGATATGGAGGCCGCCGCTCAGATCCTTCAGGAACATAAGATCGAGAAGTTACCGGTGGTCGATAGCCATAATAAGTTGATCGGCTTGATTACCTATAAAGATATAACGAAAGCGAAAGATAAACCGAAGGCTTGCAAGGATTCGAAAGGTCGTTTGCGTGTAGCTGCCGGTGTAGGCGTTACGTTCAATACCTTCGAGCGTGTAGCCGCTTTGGTGGATGCCGGGGTGGATGCTTTGGTGATCGACACGGCACATGGTCACTCAAAAGGTGTGGTGGATGTCTTGAAACAGATTAAGGCGCAATATCCGCATATTGATTGTGTGGTCGGTAATATCGCTACGGGCGAGGCCGCTAAATATTTAGTGGAAGCCGGGGCGGACGCCGTGAAGGTAGGTATCGGTCCGGGTTCGATTTGTACGACTCGTGTGATCGCTGGTGTGGGTGTTCCCCAGTTGTCGGCTATTTACGATGTGGCGAAGGCGTTGGAAGGAACTGGTGTGCCTTTGATCGCTGACGGTGGCTTGCGTTACTCCGGTGATATCGTGAAGGCGATCGCCGCTGGTGGATCTTCCGTGATGATGGGATCTCTGTTGGCGGGTGTAGAGGAGTCGCCGGGCGATACGATTATCTTCAATGGCCGTAAGTTTAAGTCTTACCGTGGAATGGGGTCGTTGGAAGCTATGCAAAAGGGGTCCAAGGATCGGTATTTCCAAGATGTGGAGGACGACGTGAAGAAGCTGGTTCCGGAGGGAATCGCTGCCCGTGTTCCGTTTAAGGGTTCTTTGTATGAGGTCATTTACCAAATGGTAGGTGGTTTACGTGCGGGAATGGGTTATTGCGGGGCTCATAATATCGAGGAGTTGCATAAAGCTCGTTTTACTCGAATCACCAACGCAGGTGTGCAAGAGAGCCATCCGCATGACGTAGCGATCACGCAAGAGGCTCCGAATTATAGCCGCGGTGAATAGTAATACAAGTTTTACGTTTTATAAAAAACACTAATTTAATGGGATAGCATACTTTTCTTGTCGGCTCTCCGTTAGATTAGTGTTATTTTTGTAATGTATATTCGTGCTATGGTAAAAGAATTTTTGATGAAAAAGTTACTTATTTCATTAGGGGTATTCGCTTGTGTGACAGTTAACGCTCAAACCGCATCCGATTCGGTCGTTATGACGGTCGCTGGAAAACAAGTGCCTTTATCTGAATTTATTTTTATCGCGGAGAAGAATGGAGAGGTGGATTTATCGAATACAAAGTCCGTCAAAAACTATGTCGAGCTATTTAAAAATTTTAAGCTAAAAGTAGCGGAGGCGGAATCTTTAGGGATCGACCAGACATCCTCATTCAAAAGTGAGCTGGATGGATACCGGGCTCAGTTGATCGATAGCTATATGTCGGATAAGGAGGGTGAGAAAGCGGCTGCCCGTGCGGTATATGACCGTGGGGATCACTCGGTAGAGTTGACCCACATCTTATTCCGTTTGCCGGAGAAGACGGTCTCCAAAGATACGGTAGCTGTATATCAAGAAGCCATGCGAGTATACGAACGTCTCCAGAAAGGAGAGGATATGGAAACAGTCGGAAAAGCTTTGGCCGAGAAGGATAAGGAGCATGTCGCTTGCGAATATGTACGTTGCTTGCTCCCGATGCAATCCCTAAAAGTGTTTGAGGATGCCGCCTATTCCTTGCCGATTGGCGTGGTGTCTGAACCGGTTCGCACGAAATTAGGATTTCATTTGATAAAAGTCCATAGTCGTAAACCCAATCCGGGGCGGGTACATGTCGCTCATATCTTGATCGCCTTCCCGAAAGATTCCGCTATTCAGGACTCATCGGCTTTTCTGGCAAAAGCGCAAGCTATCTATAAGCAAGTACAAGAGGGAGCTGATTTTGGCGAGTTAGCGAAAGAATATTCTGGGGATGCTGCTTCCGCTAAGAAAGAGGGAGTATTACCTTGGTTTGGGGTAGGCGAGATGGTCCAGCCTTTTGAGCAAGCCGCTTTTGCGTTGAGCAAGCCGGGTGATTTATCCGAGGTGGTGGAAACTCGTTTTGGTTACCATATCATTAAGTTGATCGATAAGAAGGGACGCCCTTCGTTTGAGGAAGAGGAAAAAGCTTTGTCGAGACGTATGGGGCAGGGTGAACGTAACTTCGAGTTATATAAAGCTTTCGACGATCGTATGAAAAAAGAATACGGATACGTTTTCTATCCGGAAGCCTATGCGGAGCTGCAAGCGTTATGTAATGATTGTTTCCCCACGGACGAGGCGTTTTATGAGAAAGCGAAGGATATGAACAAGACGCTTATGCAATTGGATGGAAAGGATTTCCCGCAAGCGGAGTTCGCTTATTATATCCAACGTTGTCCGTTCTCGACAAAAACGTATGCGGGTGATTTTATGCAAGAGATCTATGATTTGTTTATCCGCGATATCGTAACGACCGCCGAGCGTAAGAATCTGGAGACAAAACATCCGGAGATCCCTCATTTGATGCAGGAGTACCGGGATGGGATTCTGTTGTTTGAGGTCAGCAACCGGGAGATCTGGAGCAAACCCTCCGCCCAGCAGAAGGTGTTGGAAGCGAAGTGGATTGCGGATTTGAATAAAAAATATCCGGTGACTGTCAACTGGAAATTATTGAAGAAACTAAAGAAATAAAATAAAGATAGATATGAGGATAGTCTTCATGTTCCTAACGTTCGTTGTGTTGTTGGGTGCCTGTAAAGGTTCTCAGCCAGCTGATACTACGGATGTCTTGGTTAGCGTGAAAGGACGTACCCTAAATCGTTCGGAGGTGAATAAGCTAATACCCCGGGGGATTTCCTCCGCAGATAGTCTGTTGCTGGCCGAGGGCTTTACCAAGAAATGGGTAAAGGATGTATTGGTGTACGATGTGGCTTTGCGTAACTTAGGGGATGAGAAAGAGGAGGTCGATAAATTGGTAGAGGAGTACAGGCGTTCCTTGGTTCGTTACCGTTATCAGGAACGATTGGTGGAGGAGAAGCTGAAAACTGATATCCGGGAAAGTGATAAATTAAACTATTACGAGGAAAACCAGAAAAAGTTTATCTTGGATAAAGGCTTGATCAAGGGATTATTCTTGAAAATCCCGGTTGATGCCCCGGGACTTACCGACGTCAAAAAGTGGTACAAATCCACAGATGTGGCCTCTTTAGAAAAAATTGAGAAGTATAGTGTGCAAAATGCCACGATTTATGAGTACTTTTACGACAAATGGGTTGATTTCGATGAGGTAATGGATAATATACCGATCCATGTGTCGAATCCGAATGCGTTTCTGAAGGCGAATAAGTATGTTGAGGTGGCGGATAGCAGTTATTGTTATCTGTTGAATATCAAGGAATATTTACCTTCCGGCAGTGTGGAGCCATATGATTATGCCAGTCCGCACGTCACGGAAATGCTGGTCAACCAACGAAAAGTTGAATTCTTGAAAAAATTTGAAGACGAGTTATATAACGATGCGATCCGGAGCGGTGACGTGGAATTCCATTCCGAGCCGTGATCTCTAATTTTATAAATGGGTAGACATGATGAAAAAGATTTTAAGTGTATTCTTTCTTGCCTGTTGTTCTTGCCTTGTAATGGCGCAAGACAATGTGATCGATGAAATTGTGTGGGTGGTAGGAGATGACGCTATTTTACGTTCGGATATCGAGACGCAACGTTTGTATAATCAAAACGAGGGGGTCCGTTTGGATGGCGACCCGTATTGCGTGATCCCGGAGCAGATGGCGATACAGAAACTATATCTGAATCAAGCTAAGATCGATAGTATTACCGTGAACGAGAACCAAGTGATCCAGAGCGTGGATCAATGGATGAACATGGCTGTGAACCAAATCGGGTCTCGCGAGAAATTGGAGGAATATTTCGGTAAGAAATTTTCCCAGATCAAGGATGAGCGTAAGGAGATGGTGCGGGAGCAGCAGGTAGTGCAACAGATGCAGCATCAATTGATCGGCGAGATCAAGCTGACACCTTCCGAGGTGCGTAAATATTTCAGCCAGTTGTCTCAGGATAGCCTGCCGAACATCCCTACGACAGTAGAGGTGCAAATCGTTACCTTGGAACCGAAGATTCCGTTTGAGGAAACAGACGCTATCAAGGCCCGCTTACGTGATTTCACGGAGCAGGTTAATTCCGGTAAGATGGAATTCTCTACGTTGGCTCGTTTGTACTCGGAAGATCCGGGTTCGGCGTCTCGAGGTGGTGAGCTGGGTTTCATGAGCAAGACACAGCTGTTGCCGGAGTTTGCGAACGTCGCGTTCAACTTGAAAGACCCGAAACGTGTCTCCCAGATCGTACAGACGGAGTATGGTTACCATATCATCCAATTGATCGAGAAGCGTGGAGACCGTATCAACTGCCGCCATATCTTATTGAAACCGAAGGTTTCCGATAAGGAGTTGGCGGATGCTACCACTCGTCTGGATTCATTGTACAATGATTTGCAGGCGAATAAGTTCACGTTTGAGGAAGCCGCTACATTCGTCTCTTATGACAAGGATACACGTAATAATAAGGGTTTGATGGTAAACCAAGATTACGAGAGCAGCAATATGGGAACCCCTAAGTTCGAGATGCAAGAACTTCCGCAGGAAATCGGTAAGGTGGTATATGGCATGAAAGTCGGAGAGATCTCCAAGCCTTTTACCATGTTGACGAACAAGCAGAAAGAGGTAGTAGCTATTGTTAAGCTGAAAGCTCGGACGGAAGGACATAAGGCGAATTTGGCCGATGACTTCCAAGCTTTGAAAGCGATCGTAGAGGCTAAGAAACGTGAGGAATTATTGAACGACTGGATCACGAAGAAACAAAAATCAACCTACGTGCGTATTAGTGACGGTTGGAGGAATTGTGATTTCAAATATCCGGGTTGGATTAAGGAATGAGACTAATTAACAGGTTATTTCTAGCGCTCTTATCGTGTGCTTTATCGGTTGGCGTATTTGCGCAAACGCAAGATAGCACGGTGGTAGCCGCCAAAGATAGTGTCGCTCCCAAGAAGACGAAGGTCTTTTTGGAGCATGCGAATACGCTTTCGTTCGATAAGGAGAGGAACGCCGAGGCTCAAGTACTGAATGGTGATGTTTGTTTTCGCCATGATAGTTCGTATATGTATTGCGATAGCGCATATTTCTTTGAGCAGACCAATTCCTTGGAAGCGTTTAGTAATGTCCGGATGGAACAAGGGGATACCTTGTTCGTGTATGGAAATTACCTGTTTTACGATGGAAATACCCAGATCGCTTATTTGCGGGAGAATGTCCGCATGGAGAATGGGCAGGTTACCTTGTTTACGGATAGCTTGAACTATGAGCGAATCCCGGATATCGGATATTATTTCGACGGAGGTCTGATTGTCGATTCTTTGAATCAGCTCTCTTCTTTTTACGGGCAATATTCGCCTAGTACGAAATTGGCTATCTTCAATGATAGCGTCCGTCTGGAGAATGAGCAATTCACGTTGTATTCCGATACCTTGCATTATAATACGGACTCGAAGATCGCCACGATCCTCGGACCATCCATAATCGTCTCGGATAGCGGCACGATCTATTCTTCCAGAGGTTGGTACGATACCGTGAATAATACCTCTTTGCTATTGGATCGTTCTCAGGTGGTTTCCGGCGACCGTATCTTGACGGGCGACTCTATCGCCTACAACCGGGAACTGGGTTTTGGGGAAGCGTTCGGTAATATGAGTCTGCAAGACACGGCGCAGCATGTCATGCTGGAAGGCCAATATGGCTTTTACAATGAGAAGAGCGAGTATGCTTTCGCTACGGATAGCGCCCGTTTCTTGGAATTCAGCCAAGGGGATACATTGTTTCTGCATGGTGATACCTTGAAGATGACTACGGTGGACTCCCTTTACCGGGAAGTAAAAGCTTATTACGGCGTCCGTTTCTATCGGACGGATATGCAAGGTGTTTGCGATTCGATGCAGTTTAATACAAGAGACTCTATATTATATATGTATACGGACCCTATCGTTTGGAATGAACAGTATCAGATCTATGGGGATACGATCTTGATATTTATGAATGATAGCTCGATCGATTTCGCTCACGTGAAGCAATTCGCTTTCGCGATACAGCAAATCGATTCTACTGCGTTCAATCAATTAAAGGGAAATGACTTGAAGGCTTATTTCGAGGGACAGGTCGTGAATCAGATCGATGTGTCGGGTAACGCCGAATCGATTTTCTTCCCATTGGAGAAGGACGGTTCGATGGTCGGCATGAACGAGACCAAGAGCGGTTTCCTTACGATCTGGCTAAAAGACAATAAGTTGGATAAACTGAAGATCTGGCCGACTCCAACAGGTACGATGACCCCTATTCCTGATTTGAAGCCCGACCAGAAATACTTGAAAGACTTTTATTGGTTTGATTATATCCGTCCGAAAGATAAGGATGATATTTATCAGGTCGTGAAAAGAAAAGCTCAAGATGCTCCGAAAAGAAGCAATAAATTCGTACATTAGCGTCGTATTCATAATTAATAGGTAAAGCTATGGCACTTTTCTCGTTTTATAACATGCGCAAGCCGCGTCAATTTGATCATAAGCCTATTTATTGGGACCCCCATAAGGAAGCCTTGGAGGAACGTATAAGCAAGGTCAAACGTGAAATGGGTGTAGAGGAGCCGTTGGAGGAATATAAGCCGCATATCAAGGGAACTTTCATTGAAGGTACCTCGCATCTGAAGAAAAGCGTGGGGCGAGGCGAGGATTCCCGGGCTCGTAGGTATAAGAATGTGAAACTGGCGGTGGCCTTGGCGGTCTTGGCTGCTTTCTTTTGGTATTTGTTCTGGTAATGAGCGATATCATTCATTTACTTCCGGACCATATCGCCAATCAAATCGCGGCGGGAGAGGTGATTCAACGTCCGGCCTCTGTCGTTAAAGAGTTGGTCGAGAATGCGGTGGACGCTGGCGCTTCCAATATCCAAGTGAACATTAAGGATGCGGGTAAGACATTGATACAGGTGATCGATGACGGGAAAGGTATGTCCGAGACGGATGCTCGCATGGCTTTTGAGCGGCACGCTACTTCTAAGATTTCTACGGCCGAGGATTTATTCTCTTTGCATACGATGGGTTTCCGAGGTGAGGCATTGGCCTCTATCGCCGCTGTCGCCCATATAGAGTTGCGTACCCGGGCTAGAGGGACCGAGCTTGGCACTTGTCTATCCATCGCGGGTTCCAATTTGGAGAGTATCGAGCCGGAGGCTTGTAACGAGGGAAGTATCTTCTCGGTAAAGAATCTTTTCTTTAATGTTCCCGCCCGCCGGAAATTCTTGAAGTCGAATGAGACGGAATTCCGGAATATCATCAATGAGTTCGAGCGAATCGCCTTGGTGAATCCGCAGGTGGGTATGTCTCTTTATCATAATGACGCGGAGATATTCAATCTGCCCGAGTCGGGGTTACGTCAGCGCATCATTAATATATATGGTAAGAGTTTAAACCAGAAGTTGCTCTCTCTGGATGCCCAAAGTTCCATGGTGACTATTTCCGGTTTCGTGGGGCGTCCGGACTCGGCGAAGAAGCGAGGGGCATTGCAGTTCTTTTTTGTGAATGGTCGTTATATGAAGCATCCTTATTTCCATAAGGCGATCATGCAGGCCTATGAGCAATTGATTCCTGCCGGGGATATGCCGAATTATTTTGTTTATTTCACGTTGGATCCCTCCTCGATCGATGTCAATATCCATCCGACAAAGACGGAGATTAAGTTTGAGAACGAGCAGGCAATTTGGCAGATCGTTTCCGCAGCGGTAAAAGAGTCATTGGGTAAATTCAATGCTGTGCCGTCCATTGATTTCGATACGGAAGGTATGCCGGATATTCCCGCATTTGATCAGACTCGTCCGATAGAGCCTCCGAAGGTGCATTATAATTCAGACTTCAATCCGTTCAAGACTTCTTCCGCTTCCTCTTATAGTGGTGGGGGCAGCTATTCCCGGCCGAAAGTGGATTGGGAAGGACTGTATGATGGTCTGGAAAAAGCCAGCAAGATGAATACGCCTATGGAAGAAGAACCTTTTGTAGACGAAACGGACTGGACTTCTGCACCTGCATCGGTAGATATGTCCGAAGAGCGTACTCCGTATGTTCAGGAGACGGAAACTGTATCTTCTCCATCTGCATCGTTGTATACCAACGAACCGGCAGTGGAGAAAGGTGCGCAGCATTTTCAATTCAAAGGGCGCTTTATTCTGACTTCAGTAAAATCCGGTTTGATGCTGATAGACCAGCACCGGGCGCATATCCGGGTGTTGTTTGAACGTTATATGAATCAAATACGTCAGAAACAAGGGGTTTCTCAAGGAGTTTTGTTTCCTGAAATCGTGCAATTGCCCGCTTCGGAAGCTGCGGTGTTGGAAAGCATCATGGAAGACTTCTCGGCAGTTGGGTTTGAACTGACACCTCTGGGAGGAGGAAGTTATGCGATCAATGGCATTCCGTCCGGTATTGAAGGGTTGAATCCGGTGGAGCTGGTGCGTAATATGGTGCATACGGCAATGGAAAAGGGAAATGACGTGAAGGAAGAAGTGCAAACGATGTTGGCTCTGACACTGGCGAAGGCTGCTGCCATTGTTTACGGCCAGGTGTTGAGCAATGAAGAAATGGCTAATCTGGTTGATAATCTGTTTGCTTGTCCTACTCCGAATTATACACCGGATGGACGTACCGTATTGTCAACGATTAAAGAAGAAGATATTGAAAAACTATTTGCTCGTTAAAGTAGTATAATCTATTTGTTAAAACAATTTCGCACATACGTGTGAATGATATTCGCCCCTACAGGACTGATTAAGGTGCTTGTAGGGGCGAATCATTATTTATTTATCTGTATAGAAGCCTTCCTGCCCGGCTTGTGGCGC
>OJNR01001403.1_pt1 | contig 11649 bp, 10 predicted proteins | sample 1597901 | NCBI WGS metagenome assembly OJNR01 (sample SAMN01915223, study PRJEB22387) | human gut metagenome | isolation source: stool | host: Homo sapiens | place: USA | reverse complement strand
AAAACAAATAAAAAGAAAAAAATATACAATACAAACTAAATAAATCCTTGCATCCCTATCATTATGCAGCATTCACCCCGTATCACCACTCCCCGAACAGGCGGAAGGCATTGGCCGTGGTAGCCGACTCGACCTCGACAAGCGTCACGCCCAGAATATCGGCTATGCGCTGGGCCATGCGAGGCAGATACGACGGCTCATTGCGCTTGCCCCGGTAGGGCACGGGGGCCAGATAGGGAGCATCTGTCTCGAGCAGGAGGCGGTCGATGCCTACCTCGCGCACCATCTCTTCGAGGTGGGCGTTCTTGAAGGTGACGATGCCGTTTATACCGAAGTAGTAGTCGCCCAACGTGCGCAGGGTACGCACCTCGTCGGCCGTGCCAGTGAAGCTGTGGAATACCCCCCGGAATGACGGCACCCGCCCCGACTGCAACAGCGCCACCATCTCGGCAAAGGCATCGCGGCAGTGGATAATCACGGGCAGGTCGAGCTCGACGGCCCAACCCGTCTGCACGACAAAAGCCTCCTCCTGCTCCCGGGCGAACGTCTTGTCCCAATAGAGGTCGAGACCGATTTCGCCCACGGCACAATAGTCGCCGGCCAGCAGCAACCGGTGCGTCTGGTCGAGCCGCTCGCGATAGTCGGCATCGACCGAGGTGGGGTGCAACCCCATGGCCATGCGGCAATAGCCGGGGTAAAGGTCGTGGGTGGCCTGCATGGCCGCTACCGTATCGAGGTCGACATTGGGCAGTATCACCCGCTCCACACCTGCCTCGCGGGCACGGCGCACCACTTCAGCGCGGTCTTCGTCAAACTCTTCGAGATAAATATGGGTATGTGTATCAATCATTTTCGGGTCGTTTTTCGCCGCTCCGGTAATAGTAGACGATGCCGTAGGTCTGGCAGCGGGCCAACCGCTCGGCCGGCGGAAGTGCGGCATAATAGGCTTCCACCTGGTTCCAGAGGTTGAGAATGATTCGGTCGGCCTCCTCGCGCAGCACATCGAGCCCCGACTGCGAGCGGGTAGTGTTGAGCTTGTAGTTCTGCTGCTCGCGGTAGGCATCCTTGAAAATATCGTAGTGCACCGAAACCTTGGCAATCGTAGGGTTGTAGATGGGTGCCCCTCCGTGCGAAAGCCGCTCGCGCTCCCCCTCGATCAAGCGTTCGCCCCACATGAGGATATGCTTCTCGCTCGTGAGGTCGGGCACGGCAAAGTCGTCGGGGTCGAGGCCGTAGAAGAGCTTGTGCTCCTTGCGCACCTCGTTGCGGACCACCGCCAGGTTGAGCACCTGGATGAAGTGCGAGATGTAGAGCCGCGCCGTCTTCAGATGCTCCTGATACCGACGGTTGGCCTCGGCCTGGGCCGTATAGCAATACTGAAACTGCTCTACGGCACTCTTGAAGCGCCGCAACAGGACCCGCGCCTCGTTCAGGGTCTTGTACGAAGCCGCCTGATGCTCCACATCACAGGCGTGCTCCATCGCCACCGCCTTCTCGAGGGCGGCGATGCGGGCTTTGTCGGTATTGGGCAATCGGCGGTATGGCATGACGATACGGGGATTTCGGTAAAAAGGTGAATCAATGGTCTCGTTTGATAAGCGACCGGGCCAGGTCGTACAACGGCTGTTTGGCGGCCTCGGGCACGGCAATCTGCTGCAACGCCTCGATGGCCCGACGGCTGTAGTCGTCGACCTGTTGCAGACACAGTTCGCCCACGCCCAGACGGTTGTAGAGGGCGGTCACGGCCGCAATCTTCCCGGCCGGGTCGTAATCGGTAGCCGACAGCCAGCGCGACAGCTCCCCGGCATCGGTACCCTGGGCTCTGCGCTGGGCATTGATGAGCATGTAGGTCTTCTTGTTGTTGAGAATATCGCCGCCTATCTTCTTGCCGAAACGGGCCGGGTCGCCATAGACATCGAGCCAGTCGTCCTGCAACTGGAAGGCCAGCCCCAGCGATTCGCCGAATCGGTAGATGCGGTCGGCATCGTCGGCACCGGCACCGCCTATGATGGCACCAATCTTCAGGGCACCGCCCAGCAATACGGCCGTCTTGAGGCGTATCATCTCGATGTATTCGGCCTCGGTCACATCGTCGCGGCTTTCAAACTCCATGTCGAACTGCTGCCCCTCACAAATCTCGAGGGCCGTCTTCAGGAACCAGTCGATGACAGCCGCCGTGTGCGGAGCCGGTGTGCGGGCTATATAGCGGAAGGCGATAATCTGCATGGCATCGCCCGAGAGAATGGCCGTATTCTCGTCCCACACCTTGTGTACCGTAGGCTTGCCCCGGCGCACATCGGCCTTGTCCATCACGTCGTCGTGCAGGAGGGTGAAGTTGTGAAACACCTCCAGCCCCACGGCGGCATCGATGGCCCGACGGCAATCGCCGCCAAACATCTCGCAGGCCAGCAACGCCAACAACGGGCGCACCCGCTTGCCCCCCAGCGACAATTCGTAACGCACCGGCGCATACAGCCCGTCGGGCGACGGGGCATACTCTATCTGAGACAGGGCACTCTCTATCGTGTCGAAATATTTTTGCAAACCTTCCATAAATTTTCTTTTCCGATTTTTGATGTTTTACATAGAATGGAGGTCAAATTTAATCATTTCTGTCGAGTCGAACAAGCGGGAGCCCGATAAGTTTACCCACAAACCGCCGGGTCGATATACTTTATTCTCCTTTTTTGCGTTATTAAACCGTGGGGAACCGCTTACCCCGGTTCCTTTACAGGAAGATAGAGGACGGCCCGAGACAGAAAATATTCGAAACCAGTTTCGATATTTCATTTTCCCCTCGCCTCTCGCTATCTTTGTTATACGAAAACAGGAGGCGGCCCTGTCAAACTTGAAAACAGGTTTTCCGTTTGCCTCGGCTCTCGCCTTTCACTATCTTTCCAGAAGAAAGGAGGCGGCTCGGCCCTGTCAAACTTGAAAACAGGTTTTCCGTTTGCCTTGGCTCTCGCCTTTCACTATCTTTCCAGAAGAAAGGAGGCGGCTCGGCCCTGTCAAACTTGAAAAACAAGTTTTCCGTTTGCCTCGGCTCTCGCCTTTCACTATCTTTGCACGCCGAAAAGAATTATGAGATACTCGCTTCGATACATATCGGTACTGCTGGCACTGGTCATCTGCCTGACCGGGCGGGGACAGGAGGGGACAAGCTCGTTCGACTTCCTCAACATCCCCACCTCCACCCATGCCTACGCGCTGGGCGGCACCAACATATCGGTTATCGACGAAGACATCAACCTCGTCAACCAGAACCCCGCCCTGCTGGGGCCCGAATCGGACCTGCAACTGGGACTCAACTACATGAAGTATGTGGGCGGCATCAACCTGGCCGGGGTCACCTTCGGCAAGGCGGCCAGCGAACGCAGCGCCTGGGCGGCCGGTATCCAGTACTACGGCTACGGCAAGATGAAGAGCGCCGACGAGACGGGCGTCATCACCGGCGAGTTTTCGCCCAAAGACATCGTCTTCAACGGCATCTACTCGCACGACATCACCTCCACGCTGCGCGGCGGCGTCAACGCCAAGGTCATCTACTCCTCCTACGAGCAATACACCTCGTGGGCCCTGGCCGTAGATCTGGGCCTCAACTACTACAACGCCGACAACGACCTGTCGCTCTCGCTCGTGGCCCGCAACCTGGGAGGCCAGATCAAGCGCTACAACGAGACCTTCGAACGCATGCCCTTCGACCTGCAACTCGGTTACACCCAGAGTCTCGAGCATGCCCCCATACGCATCTCGGTCACGGCCCGCAACCTCACCCGCTGGAAGCTGCCCTACCCGACCATCGAGAACAGCGCCTACACCGGAAACTCCGATATTGTCGAGAAGAGCGGCTTTGTCGACAACCTCTTCCGCCACCTCATCTTCGGCGTGGAGTTCCTGCCCACCGATCGCCTCTACTTCGGGGTGGGATACAACTACAAGACCCGCACCGACATGAAGACGGCCAGCCGCAACTTCCTCTCGGGATTCAGCATCGGCGGCGGCATCAAGGTGCGCATGTTCGGCCTCGGCATAGCCCTGGCCCAGCAACACACGGGAGCCACCACCCTCATGGTGAACCTCTCGCTCAACCTCTTTGAATTCAAAAAATAGCAATCATCTATGGATAAACCTCGTATCACCATCGCCATCGACGGATTTTCGTCTTGCGGCAAAAGCACCATGGCCAAGGCCTTGGCCCGCCGCATCGGCTACATCTATATCGACAGCGGCGCCATGTACCGCGCCGTCACCCTCTACTGCCTCGACCACAACCTCATCGACGGCGACACCGTCGACACCGAAGCGCTGCGGTCGCGCATGGACGACATCCACATCGACTTCCGCCCCGACCCCGCCTCGGGCAAGACGCACACCTTCCTCAACGGCCGGGACGTGGAGCAGGAGATTCGCTCCATGCGGGTATCGGACAAGGTGAGCCCCGTGAGCGCCATCCCCTTCGTACGCACCGCCATGGTGGCCGCCCAGCAGAAGATGGGCGAACGCAAGGGCATCGTCATGGACGGCCGCGACATCGGTACCACCGTATTCCCCCATGCCGAGCTGAAGATATTCGTCACCGCCTCGGCCGAGACCCGCGCCCAACGCCGGGTCGACGAGCTGCAAGCCAAAGGCGTGGCCGTCGATTTCGACGAAGTGGTGGCCAACATCAACAAGCGCGACCACATAGACCAGACCCGCCAGGAGAGTCCCCTGCGCCGGGCCGACGACGCCATCCTGCTCGACAACTCGCACATGACCCTCGACGAGCAGGACGCCTGGCTGCTGGCCCGATACGAAGAGGCCGTAGCCAAACAACAATAACCCCCGACCCAAACGAAAGGAGAGAGACAAGATGGCACGCATAGAAATCGACGAACACTCGGGATTCTGCTTCGGAGTAGTCACCGCCATACGCAAGGCCGAGGAGGAGCTCGACCGCACCGGTCACCTCTACTGTCTGGGCGACATCGTCCACAACAGCAACGAGGTGGAGCGGCTCAAGGCCAAGGGGCTCATCACCATCGACCACGAGCAGCTCAAGCAACTGCACGACGTGAAGGTGCTGCTGCGCGCCCACGGCGAGCCTCCCGAAACCTACCGCATCGCCGCCGAGAACCACATCGAGATTATCGACGCCACCTGCCCCGTGGTGCTGCAACTGCAACGCAAGATAAAGACCGCCTACGACTCCAACCCGCCCGGCGAGGCCCAAATCGTCATCTACGGGAAAAACGGGCACGCCGAGGTGAACGGCCTGGTGGGCCAGACCCACGGCGAGGCCGTTGTCATCGAGGGCAGTAACGACCTCGACAAAATCGATCTCGACAAAAAGTTGCTCCTCTACTCGCAGACCACCAAGTCGGTCGAGGGCTTCCGCCACATCGTCGACGAAATCAAGCACTTGAAACCCGACGGCCGTTTCGAGTCGTTCGACACCATCTGCCGGCAGGTAGCCAACCGCATCCCCAACATCCGCGAGTTTGCCCGGCGCCACGACCTCGTGCTCTTCGTCTGCGGCAAAAAGAGCTCCAACGGCCGCGTGCTCTTCGGCGAGTGCCTGCAGGTCAACCCCCAGTCGCACCTGGTCTCCGACCTCTCCGAAATCGACCCCGCCTGGCTCGAGGGGAAAGAGAGCATCGGCATCTGCGGCGCCACCTCGACCCCCCGCTGGCTGATGACCGAAGTGCAGGACTATGTAGCCCGCCTGCTCGACGGGAAAGAGAGCGGGAAAACTGCCGACAAATAAGACGCGAACCTCACAAGCAAATGACATTCTACCCCACCGAATAAAAAATCGGCCCGGGGGTAAACATTTATTTACAACTATCGTTAACTATTCAGCATCGGTAATTCGATTTTTATCTTTATCTTTGCCAACAACTAAACATTACAGGTTATGTCGCAAATTAAATGTATAGGTATTTTGACTTCCGGAGGCGATGCTCCCGGAATGAATGCGGCTATTCGCGCGGTAACCCGTGCAGCCATCTACAACGGATTTGAGGTAAAAGGTATTTACAGAGGTTACAAAGGTCTGATCACCGACGAAATAGCTCCTTTCAAAACGCAAAATGTAAGTAACATCATACAGCAGGGCGGTACCATCCTGAAGACAGCCCGCTGCCAGGAATTCAAAACCCCCGAAGGCCGTAAGATTGCCTACGACACCCTTGTCAAAGAGGGCATCGACGCACTTGTAGTCATCGGCGGCGACGGTACCCTCACCGGTGCCCGCATCTTTGCCACCGAATACAACTACCCCATCGTGGGTCTGCCCGGTACCATCGACAACGACCTCTTCGGTACCGACACCACCATCGGTTACGACACGGCTCTCAACACCATCATGGAGGCCGTCGACAAGATTCGCGACACGGCCACCTCGCACGAGCGCCTCTTCTTCATCGAGGTCATGGGCCGCGATGCCGGTTTCCTCGCCCTCAACGGTGCCATCGCTACCGGTGCCGAGGCTGCCATCATCCCCGAGATTTCGACCGAGGTCGACCAACTCGAAGAACTCATCAAAAACGGATTCCGCAAATCGAAAAACAGTAGTATCGTACTCGTGGCCGAAAGCCCCATCACGGGCGGTGCCATGCACCTGGCCGAGCGCGTACAGAAAGAGTATCCGCAATACGACGTGCGCGTTACCATTCTGGGCCACATCCAGCGCGGTGGTTCGCCCACGGCCCACGACCGCATCCTGGCCAGCCGCATGGGTGCCGCAGCCATCGACGCCCTGCTCGAGGACCAGCGCAACGTCATGATCGGTATCCGCAACAACGAAATCGAATACATCCCCTTCAACAAGGCTATCAAGAACGACAAGCCCATCGACCGCGAGCTGCTCAACACCCTGCGCAAGCTCTCGATCTGATACCGGGCAAGGAGCTTTAACAAAGATAAAACAAGCGAGAGAAAAGGAGGCCGGAACGCTGTCCTCCCCCTCTCACCCTCATCCATACCGAGGCCTGCCGGGCAACCGCCCGACGGGCCTTTGTTTTTGTGTGCCGCAAGACTGGTACCCATGGTGCACAACCGACTGAAGCCGATTCATCGGAGACCCTGCCCCTATCTGCCCCACCGCTGCCGACTTATCAAAATGGTACATTTTCATTCGGTTTGGGTATGAGACAATCGGTCCCGGTTTCCGTACTTTGCAACCGACAGCAAACCTGTAAAAGCGACGAGCCATGAGCCAATGTATCAAATCGTTTATCCAGAACCTGAATATCGTCATCGGGTGTACCATCGGATGCAGCTATTGCTATGCCCGCAACAATTGCCGGCGCTTCCATATCACGGACGACTTTTCCGTACCCGAATACATGAGCCGCAAGCTGCGGCTGCTCGACAATCCCCGCCCGCACAACTTCCTGCTCACCGGCATGAGCGACTTCTCCGACTGGCACCCCGAGTGGACCGACGAAATATTCGACCGCATAGCCCGTAATCCGCAGCACGCCTGCCTCTTCCTCACCAAACACCCCGAACGGATAAACTTCCACACCGACCTCGACAACGTATGGATGGGAGTCACCGTCACCTGCGAGGCCGAGAAGAGACGCATCGCCGACCTGCGCCGGCACATCGGGGCCCGTCACTACCACGTCACCTTCGAACCCCTCTTCGGCGACATACCCAACCTCGACCTCGAGGGCATCGACTGGGTGGTCATCGGTACCGAAACCGGGCGGCGCAAGGGAAAAATCGAGGCAAATCCCCAATGGGTAGCCCACATTGCCAACCAGGCCAAAGCCTGCGGGATACCCCTGTTTATGAAGGAAGAACTCGTCCCGATCATTGGCGAAGAGAAGATGATTCAAGAATTACCGCAATCGTTTATACACCAAAGACTATGAACACAGAACCCGAAATCAGAGAAATCGAAGTACGCAGCATCATGACCCAGTCGACCCTCCCGGTCGGCGGCTATTCGGTCAATCCCTACGTAGGCTGCACCCATGCCTGCCGGTACTGCTACGCCTCCTTTATGAAACGGTTTACAAAACACCCCGAACCCTGGGGCTCGTTTCTCGACGTGAAAACATGGGACCCTATCAAGACCCCCGACAAGTACAACGGCAGCCGCATCGTCATCGGCTCGGTGACCGACGGCTACAACCCGCAAGAGGCCACCTTCCGCCGCACGCGGCGCATCCTCGAGGAGCTGCGCGGCTGTACGGCCGAAATCATGGTCTGCACCAAATCCGACCTCGTCTTGCGCGACCTCGACCTGCTCAAGCAATTCCCCAAAACCACCGTATCGTGGTCGATCAATACACTGGACGAGGAGTTCAGGGCCGACATGGACCACGCCGCCACCATCGCCCGCCGCATCGAAGCCATGAAACAGACCTACGCCGCCGGCATCCGCACCGTCTGTTTCATCTCGCCTATCTTCCCGGGTATCACCGACGTGAAGGCCATCATCGAGCAAGTGAAAGATTTTGCCGACCTCATCTGGCTCGAGAACCTCAACCTGCGCGGACAGTTCAAAGGCAGCATCATGAGCTACATACGGGAGAAGAATCCCCACCTGCTGCCCCTCTACGAAGAGATTTACAACCGCAAGCGCACCGATTACTGGAAAGGTCTCGAGGCCGACATCGCCCAATATGCCCGCCAGCACGACTATCCCTACCGCATAAACGACCTGCCATACGGCCGCTCGCAACAGGGAAAACCGGTTATCGTCAACTATTTCTACCACGAGAAAATACGACTCGACAAGGGTAAATAACCGCCCGACTGTCACAGGCCGGACAACCACCGAACCACCCCTTACCAGGCAGGCATCCTCCTCATGGTAAGGGGTTTGTAGTATTCGGCAGGGATTTTAAGCAGAACCGCTCGGCAAAATATAAAATTTATTTGCATTTACAGTCGACATCCTTTATCTTTGTCTATCTCACTAAGATCTCAAAGTTATGGAACCGTCCGACCAAGCATACACCAACGAAGAGCAACTGATCGAAGATAAATTCCAGGAACTGCTCAATGGCTATCTCAACTCCAACCACCGCAAGAAAGTCGAGATTATCGAGCGTGCATTCAAGTTTGCCAAAGAGGCCCACAAGGGTATCCGCCGCCGTTCGGGCGAGCCCTACATCCTCCACCCCATTGCCGTGGCCCGCATCGTGAGCCAGGAGATAGGGCTGGGCTCCACCTCGATATGCGCCGCTCTGCTCCACGACGTGGTCGAAGACACGGAGTATACGGTCGAAGACATCGAAAACCACTTCGGCAAAAAGATAGCCTCGATTGTCGACGGGCTCACCAAGATTTCGGGCGGTATCTTCGGCGACCAGGCATCGGCCCAGGCCGAGAACTTCCGCCGGCTGCTGCTCACCATGTCGGAAGACATCCGCGTCATCCTCATCAAGATGGCCGACCGCCTGCACAACATGCGCACCCTCGGCTCCATGCTCCCCAGCAAGCAATACAAGATTGCCGGCGAAACGCTCTACATCTACGCTCCGCTGGCTCACCGCCTGGGACTATTTGCCATCAAGACCGAACTCGAAGACCTCGCTTTCAAATATGAACACCCCGAGGCCTACAACCAGATAAAACAGAAGATTGCCGAGACCGAAGAGTCGCGCCAGCAAATCTACAACAACTTTGCCAAGCCCATCGTCGCCAAGCTCAAGGAGCTGGGATTCGACTTCGAGATGAAGGCCCGCGTCAAATCCATCTACTCCATCTGGAACAAGATGGAGTCGAAGCACATCCCCTTCGAGGAGGTCTACGACCTCTACGCCGTGCGCATCATCTTCAAGTGCCCCAACGAGGCCGACGAGAAGAAGGAGTGCTGGACCATCTACTCGGTCATCACCGACATCTACAAGCTGCATCCCGAGCGCACGCGCGACTGGGTGAGCCGCCCCAAGGCCAACGGCTACAAGGCCCTGCACCTCACCGTCATGGGCCCCGACGGCAACTGGATCGAGGTACAGATACGCAGCGAGAAGATGGACGAAATCGCCGAGCGCGGTTTCGCCGCCCACTGGAAGTACAAGGTAGGCAACTCCGACGAAGAGTCGGAGCTCGACATCTGGCTCAAGACCATCAAGGACATACTCGAGCACCCCGAACCCAACGCCATCGACTTCCTCGATACCATCAAGCTCAACCTCTTCAGTACCGAGATATTTGTCTTCACCCCCAAGGGCGACCTCATCACCCTGCCCAAGGATGCCACGGCCCTCGACCTGGCCTTCACCCTGCACTCCGACCTGGGGTTCCACTGCATCGCCGCCAAGGTGAACCACCGCCTCGTACCGCTGAGCCAGAAGCTGCACAGCGGCGACCAGGTCGAGATTCTTACCTCCAAGTCGCAGACTCCCAAGGAGGAGTGGCTCAACCTCATCACCACCGCCAAAGCCCGCAGCCGACTCCTGGCCGCCCTGCGTAAGGACCGGCGCAAGATTATCGCCAAGGGCGAGGCCCAGCTGAAAGAGTTTCTCGAGAGCAACCACATCGAGCTCAACAACGAGCTGATGACCAAGATACTGAGCAATCTGGGGTTGCAACATCGCGACGACCTCCTCTTCAAGATCGGCAACGAAGAGATTACCCTCAACGAGAACATCAAGAAAATCATCAAGGGCAAGAGTCTGAACCCCTTCATGCGATACCTCAAGCTCTCGTTCGGCAACAGCAACAAGAACGAGCAACCCAAGGCTCCGGCCCCGCAACAGCCCACCATCGACCGCAAGCAAACCTATATCCTGCGCGACGAGAACGGTGTGAAAAACTACAAGGTGGCCGACTGCTGCTGTCCCATACCCGGCGACGACGTGCTGGGTTATGTCGAGGACGACGAAACCGTCGTAGTACACAAGCGCGAATGTCCCGTAGCCATGCGGTTGAAGTCGAGCTTCGGGCCCCGTCTGGTATCTACCCAGTGGGAGGCCAGCGAGTCGCTCTCCTTCCCCGCCAAAATCGAGATTCAGGGCATCGACCGCATGGGTATCCTCAACGAGATTACCCGCGTCATCTCCAACGAGCTGATGATCGACATGCGCGGCCTCTCGATACAGGCCAACGAAGGCGTGTTCAACGGCACGGTCAACATCATGGTGCACGACACCCGCGTAGTCGAGTCGCTGTGCAACAAATTACGTAAAATCAAAGGCGTACAGAAGGCTGCACGCTGCAAAGAATAACCCCTTAAAATCATGGATCAATCCCGTATACAAAAGATTCTGTCGAGCAAGCGAGTCTTGCAAGTGCTCTTTTTTATAGCTGCGGTAGCGCTGGTTACCTACTTCTTCCCCGGCGAAGGGAAATTCCGCTACACCTTCCAGGAAGGGAAACCCTGGAAATACGGCCTGCTCACCGCCCCCTTCGACTTCCCCATCTACAAAGACGAGGCCGTCATCCAGCAAGAGAAAGACAGCATCATGCTCGGCTTTCAGCCGGTATTTTCATTCAACGAAGCCATAGGTGCCAAATCGACCGCCGACTTCGAGAAGTCGCTCACCAGCCGCCCCGGCCTCACCATTACGCCAGCCCTACGCCGAAACCTGGTACAAGCCCTGCGCGAAACCTACCACAAGGGCATCATCTCGTCCGACGACTACACCCGGCTGCAATCGGGAACCACCAAAGAGATACGCATCGTACAGAACAACGTAGCCCGCG
>OJNR01001399.1_pt1 | contig 11672 bp, 8 predicted proteins | sample 1597901 | NCBI WGS metagenome assembly OJNR01 (sample SAMN01915223, study PRJEB22387) | human gut metagenome | isolation source: stool | host: Homo sapiens | place: USA | reverse complement strand
ATATTTTATATTTATTATACTTACGGTTCTCATGTTAAACGCTTTCAAGGTGGATAAAAGCTGCATTATTGTGCTGACCGGTATTTTCAGTGTAATGTATTTTGGCTGTATGGCAGCAGAATTTATTAAGAAAAAGAAGTTCTATGATAACATACAGTCTGTAATGGCTGAACTTGATAATAAGCTGCTTATTGCAGAACTTGTTCCCGGCTGCGATTTTACTGAAGGCAGAATTCTTAAAGAACTGCTATACGAAACCGGCTATTGTTACGGTAACCGTATTAACGAACTGTCCCGTTCCGTAGAGGATTTTAAGGAATATGTTGAGATGTGGATACATGAAGTCAAGATTCCTCTTTCAAGCCTTATGCTTATGAATTATAACAGGAATGATGATGTGGTAACAAGGTCTGCGAGACTTTCGGAACTTGATAATTATCTTGAACAGATTCTTTATTATATAAGAGCTGATGTGTCAGATAAGGACTATCTCCTGAAAAAAGTATCACTTGAAGAAATTATCAATCAGGTCATCGTCAAAAATAAGGAATTTTTAATAGGCAAAAAAATAAAAATCAAAAAAGAAAATCTGGGAAAAACCGTTGTCACCGATTCAAAATGGATGGAATTTATAATAAATCAGATTTTGAATAATAGTATTAAGTATTCAAAAGATAATCCGATTATTTCTTTTTATACAATGGAAGATGACGAATCGGTAATACTTGTGATAGAAGATAACGGAATAGGAATAGAACCCTCTGATTTAGACAGGGTATTTGATAAATCTTTTACCGGTATCAACGGCAGAATGGGAAGAAAATCAACGGGAATGGGACTTTACCTTTGCAGGAAGCTTTGTAAGAAGCTGGGCCACGTTATATCCGTGGAGTCGTCTGTGGGAGAGTACACTAAAGTCAGGATTTCTTTCGGCAAAAATGAATTTTATAGTGACGTTACATAGAACCTTACAAAAATGTAAGGTTTTTGTCATATCAATCAATGGTTGTCATAAAGGATATTTTGTATTATGTAGCCATAATCAATGAAAGAGGAAAATAATATGGAAAAAATATTAGAATTAATCAATGTTGAAAAGTATTATGGCAGCAAAGGAAACATTACAAAAGCCCTTGATAAAGTAAGTTTTGAAGTGGAAAAAGGCGAGCTTATCAGTATTATGGGCGCCAGTGGTTCCGGTAAAACAACGCTTCTTAACTGTATTTCCACAATAGACCGTGTAACAAGCGGCAGAATAATAATTGGCGGAGAAGACATCACATCATTAAGGGGCAGCAGATTAAATGCTTTCAGAAGGGAAAAATTAGGTTTTATTTTTCAGGATTTTAACCTTCTTGATACTCTGACAGGATATGAAAACATAGCCCTTGCATTATCCATCCAGAATGTGGGAGCAAGAGAAATTGAGAAAAGGATAATGGAAATAGCTGACACCCTTAATATTAAAGATGTCCTTAAAAAGTACACATACCAGATGAGCGGCGGACAGAAGCAGAGAGTAGCTTCCGCAAGAGCACTTATTACTAATCCCGAACTTATACTTGCGGATGAACCTACGGGAGCACTTGATTCCAAATCGGCAAGAGAACTTCTTGTTACCATGGAAAAGATGAATAAAGAGATGGATGCAACAATCCTTATGGTAACCCATGACGCATTTACCGCAAGTTATTCAAAACGTGTTATTTTTATTAAGGATGGTCATATCTTTAATGAAATAAGGCGTGGAAATGATAACAGAAAACAGTTTTTTGAAAAGATAATAGATGTAGTTACAATGCTTGGAGGGGATTTGAATGACGCTCTTTAATATTTCCTTAAAAAATATCCGCAAAAGTTTCAAAAATTACTTAATCTTTTTTATCACCACCATATTCGGTGTGGCAATTTTTTATGTATTTAATTCACTGTCAGATCAGGCAGTAATGTTAAAAATTAATGAGAGCAACGTTTCGTTAATTGATACGCTTGGAAGAGTAATGTCAGTTATAAGTGTGTTTGTTGCGGTAGTTCTTGGCTTCCTCATAGTATATGCCAATACCTTTCTTATAAAAAGGCGCAACAAGGAATTCGGAATATATCTGATTCTTGGTATGGGCAAAGTAAAAGTAGCAGCGATTCTTATTATTGAAACTGTTGTAATAGGAATTATTTCTATGGCAGCAGGACTTATCGTGGGAATAGCCGCCTCACAGGGAATGAGTATTTTAATTACCAATCTCTTTGAAGCAGACCTGACTAAGTTCCGGTTTGTAGTGTCAAAAGCAGCCATTATGAAAACGATATTGTATTTCTGCATTATGTACGGTGTTGTGCTCATTCTTGATATAATTGTATCAGGAAGCCGCAGACTTATTAATCTCATTAATTCCGGTAAAAAGGGTGAAAAAGAAATTAACAGAAATCCTGTGCTCTGCGTTATTGTGTTTATTATAGCCTGTATTTTACTTGGTACGGCATATTATAAAGTTACCGCTGGAATGGAGGATATAGACTCTATTGCAGGCGTTGCAACCCAGATAGTAAAGGGTATTGTGGGAACATTTCTTCTGATGTTTTCAATTTCCGGTCTGTTTTTACTCCTTGTAAGGGCAAAAAAGAAATTTTACTATAAAAAACTTAACGCATTTACCACAAGGGAGATAAGCAGCAAAATCAATACGGCGGTATTCTCAGCGGGAATAATAAGCCTTATGATGTTTTTCTCAATATGTTGTCTGTCAACGGTATTTTCCGTTAAAAAATCAATAGACAATAATATTAGAAAACTTATACCTGTTGATATCCAATACGAGACCCTGCATACATCCGATGCAGCCAACGACCCTCCTATCGACGAGCTTGTTGACAAGCTTGTGAAAGATAAGAGCAATCTTGAAGATATGTTTACCGTTAATATGTATTATATGGATAATGATAATTATCATTATCATTTTAATCAGATAAATGAGTATATGCATGTATCGGATTACAATAAGGTCGCAAGACGTTTCGGTAATGAAGAAATAGAACTTAAAGATGACGAATATGCTGTAATCGGTAATATGGAGCAGATGATGGGCAAAAATTATCTTAAGCCGGATGGTGCCGTTATTACGATTAATGGCAAGGAATATAAGCCTCAATCCGGGGACATGTACTATGGATTTGTATACATTGATAATTATGAAGACTGCTATGGTAAATACATTGTGCCCGATGATGTTGACTTTTCTGACGCTGAAGCGCATATGGAAGTGCTTATGGCAGATTTGAAAGGAGATAAAAAAACATATAAAGATACGAATAAGAAAATGTATTTTGATGATGTTGTGTACGGGGCAAGAGAAGGCGGGTATTATATGAATGTCTATTGCAAATACGAAATTATTAACATAAGTACAAGACTAACGGTAGTGCTTGTATTTGTGGGAATATACCTTGGAATAGTATTCATTATCACAGGGGCGGCAATTCTGTCACTTAAACTTTTGTCTGAATCCGTAAGAAATAAAGAAAAATATACAATTCTGCGAAAAATAGGTGTTGATAACAGGATGATTAGAAAATCCGTATTTACCCAGTGTATGATATATTTCGGACTTCCGCTTTCCGTTGCGGTCATGCATTCAGTTTTCGGAATACAGACCTGTACTAAAATGATGAGCTTTTACGGTAAGTCGGGACTTTTGTATTCCATACTGATTACAGCTCTTATAATCGTATTGATTTACGGAGGATATGCCCTTGCGACTTATCTCGGAAGTGTAAGAATACTTTCGGAAAAACAGGAATAACATATACAAAAACCATTGTGGTGATATATGAAATTTATAAAAATAAAAGGTAAAATAAAACAAAGATTAAAGCTGGTGCTGCCATTGACGGCACTGGCTTTACTTGCTGTTTCCGGAATTATCGGACAGTCAAAGGTTAAGGCGGCAGGAAGAAAAATACCTATATATTCGGTAAAAAGGGAGGATAAGAAGGTTGCACTCAGTTTTGATGCTGCATGGGGTAACGAGGACACACAGATTTTACTTGAAACACTTGATAAATATGATGTAAAAGTAACTTTTTTCATGACCGGAGGCTGGATTGAAAGCTATCCGGAAGATGTGAAATCAATTTTTGCCCATGGCCATGACCTTGGAAACCACAGTGAAAAACACAAGCACATGAGTACGATTTCCATGAGAGAGTGTGAAGAAGAATTAATGGGGCCACATAAAAAAGTACAGGAACTTACGGGATATGATATGTTTCTTTTCAGACCGCCTTATGGAGATTACAATAATACATTAATAGAGGCAGCAGACGAATGTGGTTATTATACGATACAATGGTCCGTTGACAGTCTTGACTGGAAAGATTACGGTGCGGACAATATCGTTAAAACCGTTCTTAACCATAAAAATTTAAAAGACGGGGCAATTATTCTTATGCACAATGGCGCAAAGTATACAAAGGATGCACTTCCCCGTATCATTGAAGGCCTTAAAGAAAAAGGATATGAGATTGTTCCTGTTTCGCAGATTATATATACGGATAATTATGAAATTAACCATGCGGGAGAACAGATAAAAAAATAAAACTTTATTTTACATAAAGACAAATATGCTGTAAAATCTGATTATAACCAATCGGAGGTCAGGTATATGAGTTATTTCTGGAAAAACGGGCTTGTAGAGCTCAAAATGATAAGAGAAGAAGACAGCCATAATTTTTATGATGTTCTTATGGACACACAGACAAGAAAACAGGCGGAGCATGGCATATATCTTCCCGCAACGGTTCAATATGCCAAGGATATGGCGGACAATGCCATGGTAAATAACGAGGAGGGTGACGAACTTTGGTTTTCCATAAGAAATATGGATGAAGAACCTGTGGGATATGCCGTAATTGACTGGATAAATGAAAAGATGGGCAATGCACAGCTAAGCATAACCGTTTACAGACAGTACAGAGGTTTAGGTTATGCGGGAAGTGCAGCGTCAATTCTTCTTGAATATCTTTTTAATGAGAGGCGGTTCCATAAAGTCGGATGTAACATTATGGAAGATAATGAAGAGGGCAGGACGTTTGTGGAAAGTATGGGATTTACCCTTGACGCATTCAGAAGCGGGATGTTTTATACCGGGGGACATTATACAGGAGAACTGTACTATTCACTCCTTGATTTTGAATATAACGGCACAGGCACGGACAAAGAAAGAGCAAGAAAGAACTATAAAGGCTTTGAAGTATTTGATTCCACACTGGGAAATTCAGAAAAACATACCGCCAAAGGCCCGTTGGTATGGGAGCAAAGACCTTATTACTGGGAATATGACGGAATAGTCTTAAGTGATATGAACGAGGAGGAATACCGCATCAATCATGGGATGATATATGATACGGAAAGCTGTATTTTTTTTGACAGCGATGTGAAACTGCCTTATGAACCGGATTCCCTCAGTGATTTTGAAGCGGAACACCTGAATTTCGGATGCGAGGATGACAGGATTGAATTTTCAATATGGGATCTTGAAGACAATTATGCAGGCTGTATTAATCTTTGCGGTATTGATAAGAAAAATGGTAAATTTTCCTTTAGCGTGTATATTTTGCCGGAACACAGGAGAAAAGGATATTCGGTAAAGGCATTGAAACTTGTATTAAATTACGCATTTAATGAGCTTAGGATGAATAAAATGGTTTCCTGTGTCAATATGGGCAATGACGCGTCTGCAGCGATGATGAGAAGTGTTGGCTGTGTGGTGGAGGGTGTATCCAGGGACAGCGAATATTATCATGGACATTATGTTGATACGGTTATGTTCGGACTTACGGCAGAAGATTTTAAAAAACATTGCACCGACAGCAAATAATGTTATAATTAACGTAGGATATATTTTTGGGAGGCTTTATGGCAGGCAGAACGAGAAAAATAATAAGTGCGGTCATGGCTGCTCTGATGATAATGACTGCAGGAGGCTGCGGCAGCAGTAATAAGGATATACCCTCATCCGCTGATAACAGCCAGTATATATCTGAGACGAAGGATAATGGCAACGTAACCGATGGAAAAGAATATGATATCGATAACGGCGGTCTGCCCTATGATGAAGAAACTGTATATAACCAGCTTTTTGACATCAATAATAAGGTGGAAATAGATGTGGACATATCTGATGATGAACTTGCAAAAATGCAGAGTGATTACGACCGTTATGATAACATGGGAAGCAAATCGCCTATATACAGAAAATGTGACTTGAAGATATCAATTACATCTGATGGTGTTAAGAATACTTATATAATCAGAAATACCGGCATAAGAATGAAGGGCAATACCTCAAGGACCGCATTTTACGACAGTAATTCCGGAGTATATTCACTTATACATTTTAAAGTGGATTTTACGGAAACCTTTGATGATGAGCAGTATTACGGCGGGGACAGCGATTATGACCTTGATATAGATAAAGAGAAACAGCAGAACAGGACTTTTGCAACACTTGACAGTATGGAGATAAAGTGGAACCAGACATCTGACAGTACATATGTGAGAGAATATTACACCTGTGAGATGTACAGGGATTTCGGGATACTGGCACAAAGAACCAATCTTGCTTCAATTAATCTTGGGGATGTTCACGAAGGCATATTTAAAATCTATGAACCGGTTGACAAGAAATTCATAAAAAGATATGTAGCAAAAGAAGACTGCGGCGGAGATTTGTATAAATGCGGCTGGACAAGGAACGGCGCTACATTCCTTACCAATGTTTCCTACGGAATTGAAGATAAGGAGAACAGAAAGTTCTACAACTATGATTTAAAGACCAACAAAAAGACTTCAACACATGAATCTCTTTTAAAACTTATCAGATATCTTAACGGAAGCAATGTTGACAAAGAAGGACTGTCGGAGTATATAGATATGGATTATTTTCTGAGATTTTCGGCTGTTTCGTACTTTGTGGGCAATCCTGACGATATGAGAAATAATTACAATAATTATTACATATATTTCCTCAAAAGCAGTAATAAAATGATAATTATTCCGTATGATAATGACAGAAGTTTCGGTATTACGGTACAGTACAATCCTTCCGGTGATGCAATGACAGGTGTTAAGTGGGAAAGTGAAAGAGCTGTGGGCAACGGAGGCTCACCACAGGAGAATCCGCTTGTACGGTATACAATTACAAAAACAGGATTTTTTACGGAAGAATTTAAGGCAGAGCTTGATAAAGTTGCGGACAGCGAATGGCTCACATATGATAAATTCAGCAAAATATATGAGATAGCATTTAATAATTACAAAGATGATACAGTGCCGGGTAAGACTATGTATAATGTCTATAACTTTGATTACAAGTTTAATATTGATAAAAGCAGCGGGCTTGGAAGCAGTAATGGTAATGCTTCCTTTAAAGATTATATAGATGCAAAACTTAAATTTTATAATAACAACAGGTAAGGAGGCTTTTATATGAACAATAATTATGTAATAGCTATAACAAGAACATGCGGAAGCGGTGCAACAAGCATAAGCAGAATTTTGGGAGAAAGACTGGGTATTAATGTATATGACAGAAATCTTTTAAGACTTGCATCCGATGACAGCGGAATTAATGAAGAATTATTTGCAAGAGCTGACGAGCATATGAAACAAAGTCTGCTTTACAGAATTTCCAAAAAAGTATATAACGGGGAAATAATCCCACCTGACAGCAATGATTTTACATCCAACGATAATCTTTTTAATTATCAGGCAAAAGTATTAAAAGAACTTGCGGCAAATGAATCTTTTATATGTATTGGAAGGGCAGCAGATTATATTTTAAAGGATAATCCTAATCTTATAACCATATTTATATGTGCACCTATGGATAAGTGTATAAAAAGAGAAATGGAACTTCTCTCATTTGACGCAAAAAAGGCTGAACAGCACATAATTACCACAGATAAATACAGAGCCGGTTTTTATAAATATCATACCGGAAGAGAATGGAAAAATCCTGAAAATTATGATTTGTGTCTTAATACAGGCAAATTTGATTATGAGACCTGCGTTGATATTATTGAAAATTATATAAAGACAAGATTGGCGGGAAATAACTAAGATGAAAAGACTGCTAGTATATCTTAAGGGATACATAAAGGAGTGTATCTTTGGACCACTTTTTAAGTTGCTTGAGGCGACTTTTGAACTTATTGTACCCCTTGTTGTGGCTGCGATAATCGATACGGGAATCGGAACCGGCAATAAAGGTTATATAGTCTCAAGAGCAGGTATTTTAATAGGACTTGCAGTTGTGGGACTTGCCTGCTCCATAACCGCACAGTATTTTGCGGCAAAAGCTGCTACGGGATTTGCAACAGAATTAAGACATTCATTATTTGAACACATCGGTACATTTTCTTTTACTGAAATTGATGATATCGGAACCGCCAGACTGATTACGAGAATGACAAGTGACGTTAATTCTGTCCAGAGCTGTGTCAATATGGTTCTCAGACTTTTCCTGCGTTCTCCTTTCATTGTTTTTGGCGCAATGATAATGGCATTTACAATAGATGTAAAGTGTGCACTTATATTCTGTGTGGCAATACCTGCTTTGTCGGTAGTTGTATTTTCAATAATGCTTATATCAATCCCTCTTTTTAAGAAGGTACAGGGCGGACTTGACAATATTCTTAAGATAACCAGAGAAAATCTTACAGGAACCAGAGTTGTAAGAGCCTTTAACAAAGAAGAGGAAGAAATTAAAGAATTTAATGCGGGTAATGACACACTTAATAAGAATCAGTTGTTTGCAGGTAAGATATCCGCACTTATGAATCCTCTGACATTTATAATTGTTAATTTTGCCATGATTATACTTATATACAGCGGTGCAATTAAAGTAGATTCGGGAACCCTTAAACCGGGACAGGTTATCGCTCTTGTAAATTATATGTCACAGATTCTTGTGGAGCTTATCAAACTTGCCAATCTTATCATTCAGGTTACTAAAGCTCTTGCATCTGCAAACAGAATAGCCGAGATATTTGACATCCACAGTTCAATGGCTTTCCCTGAAATCTCGGAAAAAGAAGAAAATACGGAATATGCCGTTGAGTTCAATAATGTATCATTAACATACAATAAAGGCGGAGCACCTTCAATATCCGGTCTTAACATCAAGGTCAGAAAAGGCGAGACCATAGGAATTATTGGAGGAACGGGTTCAGGCAAAACAACGCTTGTCCATATGATTCCAAGATTCTATGATGCGACAGAAGGCGAAGTTAAGATTAACGGTGTCAACGTTAAAAATTATTCAAAGGAAGATATCAGAAACAAAGTCGGCATAGTAATGCAAAAAGCCGTACTTTTTGACGGCACCATAAGAGACAATATGAAATGGGGCAGGGAAAATGCTACGGATTCAGAGATATTTGACGCACTTGAAGAAGCACAGGCACTTGATTTTGTCAAGGAAAAAGAAGGCGTGCTTGATTACCACATTGCACAGGGCGGCCGTAATCTTTCAGGCGGACAAAGACAGCGTCTTACGATTGCCAGGGCTTTTGTAAAACAGCCGGAAATCCTTATACTTGATGACAGTGCATCAGCACTTGACTATGCTACCGATGCAAGGCTCAGAAAAGCAATCTCTGAAATGGCAAACAGACCTACAACATTTATTGTATCCCAGAGAACCGCTTCTTTAAGAAGTGCGGACAGGATTATCGTTCTTGAAGACGGCGAAGTAGCAGGAATAGGTACTCATGACGAACTTATTAAAAATTGCAGCGTATATGTTGAAATATATGGTACTGATGGAAATAAACAGGCCGGAGGTGCAGATTAATGAACCAGAAAGTTACAGTCAAAAAGATATTCAAATATCTCACACATTATAAGCTGAGCATTATATTCTCTCTTCTGTTTGCATTTATCACGGTTGCGGGACAGCTTGCAATTCCGGTTTTACAGGGTAAGGCAATTGACAGGATAATCGGTGCCGGCAATGTTGACATAAAGGGAATAATAAGGATTCTTATTATCATAGCGGTAACAGTGGCAGCAACAGCTTTGTTCCAGTGGATAATGAATGTAATCAACAATAAGATTACCTATTCCATTGTCAGGGATATAAGAAAGGACGCATTTGAAAAACTTCAGATTCTTCCGGTAAATTATGTTGATACACATCCGGCCGGGGAAATAGTAAGTAAGGTAATAGCAGATGTAGACCAGTTCGCAGATGGCCTGCTTATGGGATTTACACAATTTTTTACAGGCATTATGACAATAATAGGCACACTTGTTTTTATGTTCATATATGACTGGAAAATAACAATGGTGGTTGTACTTGTTACTCCTGCATCATTCTTTATTGCATCATTTATAGCAAAAAGAACCTATAATATGTTTAAGAAGCAGTCGGAAGCGAGGGGCGAGCAGACTTCCCTTATTGATGAAATGATTGGTAATGAAAAAATTGTACAGGCGTACAGTATGGAAGATAATTCACTGGAAAGGTTTGATGAAATTAACGGAAAACTTCAGAAGTATTCCCTTGATGCAACCTTTTTTTCATCACTTTCCAATCCTTCAACAAGATTTGTCAACAATGTAGTATATGCACTTGTGGCATTTGTGGGAGCATTTTCCGTTATGAGAGGCGGACTCACGGTAGGTTCTCTTTCAGCTTTATTAAGCTATGCCAACCAGTATATGAAACCATTTAATGAAATATCCGGCGTTGTTACAGAATTACAGAATGCTATAGCCTGTGCTGGCCGTGTTATTGACCTTATAGATGAGACACCTATGAAGAAAGACCCTGATAACGAACTTGTGGTAAAAGACGGTGAGGGTAAAATCGACCTTGAGGATGTATGCTTCTCTTATGATAAGTCAAAAGAACTTATTAAGAATTTTAATCTCCATGTAAAGCCGGGTGAAAGGGTTGCCATAGTAGGACCTACAGGTTGTGGTAAAACAACGGTAATTAATCTGCTTATGAGATTTTATGATGTGGATTCAGGAAGCATTAAAATAGAAGATGTGGATATTAAAGATGTTACAAAGAAGAGCTTAAGAAGCAATTACGGCATGGTCCTTCAGGAAACGTGGTTAAAGTCAGGTACAATTAAAGAGAACATCATCACGGGCAGACCTGATGCTACGGATGAAGAAATTGTCGCAGCCGCAAAGGCAGCACATGCCCACGGATTTATCAAGAGACTTCCAAACGGCTACGATACCGTTATAGGTGAAGACGGAGGTAATCTTTCACAGGGCCAGAAACAGCTTCTTTGCATTGCAAGGGTAATGTTGTGTCTCCCACCTATGCTTATACTTGATGAAGCAACCTCTTCAATCGATACGAGAACCGAAATGAAGATACAGCATGCGTTCTCAATAATGATGGAAGGTAGAACGAGCTTCATAGTAGCACACCGCCTGTCAACGATTAAGTCGGCAGATATTATTATTGTTATGAAAGACGGTAATATTATTGAACAGGGTAACCATGAAGAACTGCTGGCAAAGGGTGGTTTTTATTCGGTTTTATATAACAGTCAATTCTCTTAAAAAATCTTGGTAAAATTGTAAAAAAAGCTGGCAAATTGTAAAAAAATTTTGTATAATATTGATAGTTTATTTTATAGTTTATTTTATA
>OJNR01001393.1_pt1 | contig 11725 bp, 8 predicted proteins | sample 1597901 | NCBI WGS metagenome assembly OJNR01 (sample SAMN01915223, study PRJEB22387) | human gut metagenome | isolation source: stool | host: Homo sapiens | place: USA | reverse complement strand
TGGCCTCCCACAGATCGACCAGCATGCCCATCAAGGCCGAGAAGTTCTGTATGCGGTGGGGCAGGGCGTCGGGGTTGGGAATCCAGGTCGTGGTATCGATGATGAGGGGCAGGGTGCGGTCGAAGCGTCGTTGCAGGGCTTGGTCTTTCTCCGGGTCGGGGAAATATTTGGCAGTGAGGAATGCGGTGTAGTATCCGTAGAAAGTCTCGCAGGCGTTGGAAAAGATAGGTTGATTGCGGGCTACGAAATCGCGGGCGTTCTTCATGTACCACGACCAGGGTTGCCGCACGAATACGCGGGCTTCGGCCCGTTGGCCCGACTCGTTGGTTGCCACAATGCGGTATTCGCCCAGCTGGGCGGGAGCGAATGAGGCTTGGAAGAGTCCGTTTCCAATCGATCGGGTTGCCGTGCCGATGTGTTTCGCGTCGGGACCTTCGATTGATAGGGTTATCGGGCTGGTCGAGTTGACCCGTATGTCGAGAGGCTCGTCGGGCAATAGGGTATATCGGTTGCATTCGATCAGAGGTATATCGGCCCAGGCCGACAGCTGGGACTTGACATGGTCGAGCGAGTCGATGCGTCCCAGGTGAATCTCCCAACTGCGGGTTTCGCCCGGAGCCAGTTGCGTGAGGTGCTGCGGATGGCGTTCGGGCAGAGGCAGGGTGTGCAACAGTTCGAGGCTGGCCGTCCTTATCTGGTGTCCCCATTTCCATTTATACCACCCTTCGTAGATGTAGTTGAGCGCATACGAGGCGACCGGTTGCGAGGTGGCAAAGCCGAATAGAACTTGTCGGGGAGACATGAGATAGCCCCAGGCAAAATCTTTTTCGCAGCGCAGCAGGGTAGGGAAAAACTTATTATCCCATTGCGGATAGGAGTGCATTTCGCTGTCGATGCCCAGAATCAGCCGGCTGCGTTTGGGGCAGAAGGGCTTGTCGCTCAGATTGGTCATGGAACACTCAACCACGAGGTGGTCGCCGGCCGAGCGGTAGGTCATGCGATAGGCTATGTGGTCGCGTTCGCCGATAAAGCTCCCCGGTTCTTTGGCATAATGGGCGAGCATGACCTCCTCCCAGGCAGGGCCCGACAGACGGTCGTGACGGAAAGGGATGGTTTGCCATTCGCCGTCGGCGAAATATTCGTATCGGTCGATGGTGCCGTCGGAAAGTCGAATAAAGGCTTTCCAGTCTGGACCTTCGACAATGTACTGTTCTTGAGGCTGTGAGGCCGGTGCTTGCAGGGGCAGCAACAGAGCTATCAACAGCCAGAACCGCTGGATGAGGTAGCCTGCCGGGAGAGTCGAAAATCGTTTGTTTGTCATGGTCGATAGGGTATAAGAGAGGCTTGCAGACCTTTTGTGCAGGCCTACTCACGGGTAAATAGTCGTAGGTTGTTTATTGAAATATTTCTATTTCGTTTTTACTAATCTTGTAGTGATAGTTAAACTTGTTGGTGGCCGCCATGATATTCATAATCTCGTTGATATTGTTCGACTCGATTACGAAGTCGCCGTAGAATATCATCTTTTTCAAGGTGTCGTCCTTGATGCTGATGTCGACATCGAAAGCCCGCTCCAGAGCTCGGGCAATAGTCTCCATGTTCTCTTCGTCGAAGTATAGGTGGCCGTTTATCCAGGCGTTGGCATTTTTCACGCCATCGGTTTTCACGTGGGTGATTTTATTTCTTTTGTCGTAGTGGGCTATCTGGCCGGGTTTCAGGGTGGTTTTTCCTTGCGGGTTGAGCAGAGCCACCGACCCCTCCATGAGGGCTACCTTGATAAGGGTGTCCTCGGGATAGTTCCGGACGTTGAATTTCGTACCCAGAACTTCGACCTTGATGTCGTCTGATGTGACATGGAAGGGTAACTCCTTGTTCTTGTTGACCTCGAAATAGCCTTCGCCCTCCAGTTTTATATCCCGGTTGTCGACCCCGAATTTATTGTCGTAGGAGAGTTTGGAATCGGCGTTGAGCCATACGCAGGTACCGTCGGGAAGCGTAAGTTTCAGTTTCGACCCGCGGGGCGACTCCAGCGAGTAGGCCAACGGCTGCTGCAACAGTTGGTGATGGTCGGAGAAGTAGATGGTACTCATACCGGCTACGAAGGCAATCACCAGACTGGCTGCAATATAGACGACCCGATGCCACAAGGGTCGAATGCGGGTGTGCTCTTTTTGTCGTTTTTCCTGGGCAATACGTTTTTTGAATTTCAAGAAAGCTCGCTCTTTAAGCCGATCGAAATCTTTTTTCTCCCGGAGCGAAGAGATGAGCCAGACTTGTTGAATTTCTGAGAAATAGGCTTTGTTCTCCTCATTCTCGTCAATCCAGTCTTTCAAGCGTTTCAAATCGGGAAGGGTAATTGTCCGATTCAGGAAAGAGAGAATCAGATTGTTTATCTGTTCGTTATGTCTATTATCGTGCTTCATATTTCAAAAGAAAGACAGGTTTAATCGCTTCCAGGGTAGTATGAGAATCTTCTATTTAAGCATTTTTAAATATTTAGAAATTCCAACAACTTTTCAAGGGTTCCCGTTACAGGTATTTGGCTGGTTATCGACAGGAGCAAAAGAACCATCAGGTAATCTTTCAAGTCTATCCTTAGGCGAGAGAGTGCGTTTTTGATATGGTATTTTACCGTATTGACCGAAATTCCCATCTGGGCGGCAATCTCTTCGTATTTCATGTCGTGGTACCGGCTCATGACAAAAGCCTTTCGGCACTCCTCGGGCAGGTTGTCGATAGCTGTGGCTATGGCGCTTTCGAGTTCGGTTTCGAGTATCTTTTCGAGCGGGTGTTCCTCTTCGATGAAATAGAACGACTCTATATCGGTGTAGTCTTGCAGCGAATTGACCGATACCTCCTTGGCAATGTATTCCTGTTGCAGATAGTTGATAGCCCTATTTTTTACACTGCGTATAAGGTATGAACGCAGGGAGGTATGTATGTTCAGTTTTTCACGTATCTCCCAGATGTTGTATATCACATCTTCTACTACGGTTTCGGCCATGTCGTTGTCGCACAGGTAGCCCTTGGCGACAGCACACAGATAACCGTAATATTTGTCATAAATATATCGGAAGGCATCTTCTTCGCCTTTCTGCAAGTAATCTATAATATTTTCGTCGGTTATCTTCATAGGGCCTTTTTAGCAGAGGGAGCATGTGATGAAACATAAGGCAAATATATGAAAATAAATTTATTTTTGTCAAGTCGGCATAGATATGTCACAAAGATTTCATGAAAGGAGAATGGTTGATTTTTCTCTAAGGTCCATTTTTTTGAGGGTATGGTTTTGGGGGATGCTGCTTTGAAAGGTGTCTCATATAAAAACACAATCATTCATCTTAAATTGTTTTATCATGAGAAACGTAACCTTTCTTATTTTAATGTGCTTTTTGTCTTTTTTTACGCCGGCTTATGCGGTGTATGACAATCTTTATTTGGTGGGTAATGCAACCGAAGCGGGGTGGAACCCCGATGCGGCTATTCCTATGGAACGGAGCGAAGCGGGTGTCTTTTCGTGGACGGGTACGCTGACCGATTATAGCGTGGACCAGGCCCGATTCAAGTTCCTGGTGGCTAACCGTTGGGAGCCGTCGATTACTTGTCGTTGCGACGTGTCGGGGCACTTGCTGGTCGAGCCGGGGGTCGAGTATGATTTGTATGAACGTCCTACGGCCAACGACGGATACGACAACGCTTTTCAAGTGGCGGTGACTGGTGTGTATACTCTTGAGGTGAACCTCAACACGATGAAGATGGTGTGCACGAAGCAGGATGAGACCGAGCGGGAGAATTGGGAGTATGTGCGTCCCGAGATCGGTGCCGATGGCGAGGGGCATGTATTCCCGGGTGTCTGCACGCCTTTCGGTCTGGTAAAACTGGGGCCCGATTGCGGCGACATGAATGCCAATGCCGGGTGGAGTAGCGGCGGTAATATACATGGCTTCAGTCATCTGCACGTGAGTGGAACCGGCGGAGGCCCCAAATATGGCAATATTTTGTTTCAGCCGATGACGGGCGACTTGAACTTGGCCGACTATTCGTCGGCTCGCACGGGCGAACGGTTCGGGCTGGATTTGTACGAAGTGACCTTGAGCAAATACAACATCGGTGTGCGGCTGACAGCATTGGACAGAGCGGGGTTCCACGAATATACGTTCCCGCAGTCGGCTTCGTCGAAGGTTCTGATTGACGCAGGCAGTTGCCTGACGCTGAATGTAGAGTCGCAAGAGTTGATGGCTTCGGGAGTAAAGATTCTTTCCGATCATGAAATCGAAGGCTACTCGACCGTTCGCGGGGGGTGGAATCTGGGAGACCCGTATACGGTCTATTTTTATGCCATATTCGATACTCCGGCCGATGCGTATGCGGTGTGGCGTGGTACGTCGGTATTGACGGGTAACGAGGTCGATGCAACCGGTACCGAGAAGTCGGGAGCTTATTTCGAATTTAATACGACCGAGTCGCAGAAGATTCGGGCAAAGGTGGGCATTTCGTTTATCAGTACGGCCCAAGCCAGGGAGAATGTATCGGGTCTGTCGTCATGGAGTTTCGATGAGGTACGTCAGGCAGGTATCGACCGATGGAACGAGGTGCTGAATACGGTAGATGTCGAGGGAACCGACAACGACAAGACTATTTTCTATTCGGCTCTGTATCATGCCTATCTTCAGCCCAGCGACCGCACGGGCGAGAATCCGCTGTGGCAATCGGACGAACCTTACTACGACGATTACTATGCGATATGGGATACGTTCCGCGCCACTCATCCGTTGTTTACGCTGCTTACTCCTTCGCGTCAGGCCGATATGGTGCGGTCTATGATCGATATTTATGAGCACGAAGGATATATGCCCGACGGTCGCAGCGGTAACTGCAACGGTCGGGTGCAGGGGGGCTCGAACAGCGACATCCTGATAGCCGATGCAATGGTCAAGAATCTGCCGGGTATCGACTATGAAAAGGGGTTGGCGGCCATGATCAAGAATGCCGAGGTAGAGCCTGCCGACCCTCGTAAAGAGGGCCGTGGCGGTGTCGAGGAGTATAACAGCAAGGGGTATCTGTCGACGGCTACCGAGCGTTCGGGGAGCCGCACCTATGAGTATTCCTATTGCGACTACGCCATTGCCACGGTAGCCGGGAAGTTGGGCCAACAAGAGGTTTATGAGAAATACCTCGAGCGGTCGAACAACTGGAAGAATCTGTGGAACGACAACATCAACAGCTTGGGATTCAAGGGATTCTTGTGGCCGAAAAACAGTAACGGCGACTGGGTGAACGAACGGGACTACAACGTGTTCCGTCGCGACGGCTGGGAAGGTATCGTATACGAGTCGTTCCCGTGGGAGATGTCGTTTTATGTGCCTCACGATGTAAACGGGCTCATTGCCCGCTGTGGCGGCAAGGAGACCTTCTTGCGTCGGCTGGATACCTATTTCACCCATGTCGAGAACGGATTCGACCAGGGCAGTTACATGGGGCTGTTCCAGATAAGCAACGAGCCGGCCTTCCTGGTACCGAGCCTCTATAACTATGTGAACCGCCCCGACAAGGCTGCCGAGATTGTGCGCAAGGTCTTGAAAAACCGATACAACATATCGGCTACCGGGCTGCCCGGTAACGACGACTCGGGTTCGATGTCGGCCTGGTATATCTTCCATGCCATGGGCTTTTTCCCCAATGCGGGGCAAGATGTATATCTCATTTCGAGCCCGGTATTTGCACATACGACCATTCGTCTCGAGAATGGAAATACGTTTGAAATCGTAGCTACGGGAGCCAGCGACAAGAATATTTATATCCAATCGGCCCGCCTGAACGGTGAACCGCTCGACCGCTGTTGGTTGCGTCACGACGAAATCGTGGCCGGCGGTACGCTCGAATTTGTCATGGGTGAGGAGCCCTCGACCTGGGCTTTCGATGGTGAAACCCCTCCCTCTTCGCCGGTAGGCATCGACGAGGTGTCGCCTGAGATTGAGTCGCCCCAGGTCCGTATCCAGTCGTATAGTGCTCAGGTGGGGGAGAATGAAGCGGCTTATTGCCTTTTCGAAGAGCCTGAGAAATATGTAAAGTGGTGCGACAACAAGAGCACCGAGCCGTGGGTGATTTTCGAGTTGGCCGATGTCTATGAGGTCGACCGCTTCGTCTTTCGAGACTCCAAAACGGTAGAGGGCAACAACAACGTGCACTCCTATCGCATCTATACCAGTCTGACCGGCGCCGATGGCGATTGGGAAGAGGTGGTGAACCGTAACGACGAAGCCGCCGGAAATGCCAACGTGAAGGACCATCGTCTGGCCGAACTGAAGGCCGCCCGATATGTCAAATTCTCCATGGAGCTCCCGACCGGCGAGAATGCCGTGCGTATCTATGGATTCGATATATATGGGCACTTGAAGGAGCGGGTCGATCGAGGTGCGCTGGTCAGCGTGGGCAAGACTTTTTTGAAGTCGTCGGGCTCCCGATCGTTCTACGCCAATGCCCGTCACCTGTTCGACGGTGTTACCGCCGATACCGAGTATCATTGGACATTCGACAAGTCGGCTGCCGACCGTCACTATTGTATCGTCGATCTGGAGGATGTCTACAAGGTGAATACCTTTAAGGTATATGACTCGGGACAGATTGACGGATATAACGTCTATGTGGCTACCGAATGTCCCGACCTTGATAAAGACAATGCGACCGACGGAAACGAAGGGTGGACTCTCGTCACCTCGGGCCTGAACAAGAACTGTAAATCCGTGACGATAGAGCCGGTCGAGGCCCGTTATGTGAAACTCGAGATACCGAGCGAGCATGTTGAAGGAGAATCGGCTTCGGTGACCGAGTTTGAGGTGTATCGAAGCGATACCCCGACAGGCATTGAAGCTACTGGAAACGAAGATTTTGCCGTCTATCCCAACCCGGTAAAGCGGGGAGAGTCGCTGCATTTGATGGCACAAGGGCTCGTGAGTATCTATACGATAGATGGCAAGCCGGTGTGGAGTAGTTGGGTCGATGAGGCTGCAACACTCTCGACCGATGATTTTTTGCCTGGAATCTATTTGGGTCAGGTCAATGGCTTGGAAAGAAACGAATCGTTCAAGTTGATTGTGGAATAAGGAATCCATTAGTTTGATAATTCAAAGGGGAGGATGAGGAGCTGCACGAGAAGTACCTCGTCCTCCTCTTTTCATTTTGCATGTTTCCGTGTATATCTCCCGCTCGAAATGCTTCAAAATTGTCGGGTTATGCCACGTTCTACCCAAAATAGTATTACATTTGCGGTGCCAATTATTTATTTGTTGAAGTAAAGAATCGATACCGTGCTGTTTAATTCCTTAGAATTCATACTGTTTTTTCCGATAGTTTGCTTGGTCTACTTTTTGTTGCCAAAGCTCAAGTGGAGGACGCTTTTTCTGCTGGTGGCCAGCTACTATTTCTACATGTGTTGGGAGCCTACTTATGCGTTGCTGCTGTTGACCAGTACGGCAATTACCTATGTTTCGGGGTTGTGTATGAGTCGTTTTCAAGAACAAAAGTGGCGCAAGACGGCCTTGGTTTCGGGAATCGTAATCAATCTGGGGATTTTGTTTTTCTATAAATATTACGAGTTTGCCGGGTCGCTCATTACCGATTTCTTTTCATGGTTTGGGATTGGAATCAGCATACCTCAGTGGAATGTGCTGCTGCCGGTGGGAATTTCGTTCTATATATTCCAGGCCGTGGGATATGCGGTTGATGTATATCGGGGTACGATAAAGGCCGAGAAAAACTTTATCGTCTATGCGCTCTTCATTTCGTTCTTCCCGCAGTTGGTTGCCGGACCCATCGAGCGGGCCAGGAACATGTTGCCCCAGTTCAAGGAGAAGCACAAGTTTTCGTACGAGAATTTCGATAGGGGATTGCGCTGGATGTTGTGGGGCTTTTTTATGAAACTCTGTGTGGCCGACCGTATTTCGACCTATGTCGATGCCGTGTACAACAATTATATGGAGCACTCGGGTACGAGTCTGCTGCTGGCAACCTTTTTCTTTACCTTCCAGATTTATTGCGACTTTGCCGGGTATTCGCTCATAGCCATAGGCTCGTCGCGGATTATGGGATTCCACTTGATGGAAAACTTTCATCGTCCCTATTTCTCGAGGAGCATCAAGGAGTTTTGGCGGCGATGGCATATCTCGTTGTCGACCTGGTTTAAGGACTATCTGTATATTCCGTTGGGGGGGAATCGGGTGAGCCATTGGCGGCATCTGTGGAATCTGTTTGTCACCTTTCTGGTGAGCGGTATTTGGCACGGTGCCAACCTTACTTTTGTGCTGTGGGGTACTCTGCACGGACTGTATCAGGTGGTAGGGATTGAGAAAAACCGGTTGCTGCCTCAGGTGAAAGCGCCCCGGAAGCTGCATGCCGTATTGAATTGTTTAGTGACTTTTGTGCTGGTGATGTTTGCCTGGATATTCTTCCGGACCAACGATTTACATTCGGCCTTCGAAATTATCGGTCGCATCTTTACCCATCAGGGCGCCTTGTTTACTGGCGAGGGTATCCCCTCGTTACTGCTGGGATTTATGTGTATCGGTATCCTCATGTTGAAGGAGTTGAAAGATGAGTTGTCGCTGAAAATTTACGCTCTGGATTCTCCTCATTATGGTGTGCGCATCGCTTCGATGTCGCTCTTCCTTGCGTTTATCATCTTGTCGGCTTCGTTCGATGGAGGCGCTTTTATTTATTTTCAATTTTAGAAACGGTCGGTTATGAACAGAGATGTGATAAAGTGTATCAAAACCTGTGTCGCTCTGGTGGTGATTGTGATACTGCTCGATGTATTGTTCGGGCAGATCATGTCGTTCTATTCAAAGCGGTATGGTTTGCCGGGCGACTATGCCAAGATTGAGTATCTGTTCAGGCAGTCGCAAGACGATGTCTTGATTTTGGGCTCGTCGGTAGCCATCAATAGCTTTATGCCTGCTCCGATGATGGATAGTCTGGGCGTGTCGATATTCAATGGCGGATGTAATGCCCAGAATCTTGTCTTTTTCAGGTGTATGGTCGACGGTGCACTGAAACATCATCAGCCTCGAGGCATTATTTTGGTGTTGCAGCCCGATGAGTTGGCTTTTGACGATATGGGCAGAATCTCGTTGTTGAATCCGTATTACGGACAGAGTTCCCTGATAGATTCGACATTGGCGTTGCAGAACAATGGCAAAGCCGCCTTTTTCCTGCATTCCAATCTGTATAGATACAATACGGTTTGGTTTCGCATATTGTTGCAGAGTTTCCTTCCCAAGGAAGAGATGGCCAACTATGGTTTTGTGGCCAAGCATAAGCCCCTGCTTTTACCTGAGTTTAATGACCTGGGCAGTAGACCCGACGACCGCTTTGTTGCACCGGATAAGTTGCAAAGCCTGCAAGCTATTATCGGACAGGTGCAGGCCGACGATGTAGAGTTGTTGGTCGTTATACCTCCCTGTTACAAGCGGTTGATGGCCGGGGGTAATCCATATTCGAAACAACTGCTGAAACAGGTGTGTCAAGAGCATGGTGTTCAGGTGATGGATTACAGCGAGATGGACTATTTTTGGCAGCGACCTGAATTGTTTTACGACAACTCGCACTTGAATGGCGAGGGGGCCAACGTCTTTACACAGATGTTTATCGGCCAGATTTTGAAAAGTGAGTTTTACCAACGTGTAAAAAATAAGAGCGATGAATCGAATAAGAACTAAATTTTTGATTGTGATGACGATGTTGATGGGTTTAGCCTCTTCGTGTTCCGACGATGGTGTATCCGAACTGTGCTTCGTAGGCGATTCGCTGGTAGCCGGTTGGGATGTGAAGTCGTCGTTCCCTACCCGTGTGGTGCGAAACGATGGCGTGAGCGGGGCCCATTTGGAAGATATTCTCACCTGGAATCTCGATTACCGGGGTAAAGATGTGGTGATGCTCATCGGTACGAACAACTTGGGCTATGAATTTATCGACGAGCAGACGCGCCCGCAGTTCATTGCCGATTTTGTCGAGGAGTATCGACATACGATCGAGACATTGGCTCCTCGTCGTGTCTTTGTCATCTCTATCCTCCCTCGCAGTGCCGAGAACGACGATAAGAATATTTCGCTATATATCCGTGAACTGAATGCGGCCCTTGAGCAAATGGTAGCCACATTGGGTTATGGAACCTTCGTCGATGTGTATGACTATTTTCTGTACAAAGGGGGTATGAATATGAACTATTCGCTCGACGGACTCCACCTGAACGATTTGGGTTATAATATATTGAATGTAAGATTGTCAAAAGAGTTATGAAACTGAAATATCTGCTTTTAGGAATTGTCGCTTCGCTCGCTTGTAGCGGGTGGGCGCAGGTCGATACGCTCTCTGCAAAATCCGTTTTCGTAGGATTGCGAAACAACAAATACGTATTTGCCGGCTATCAATCGGGCAAATGGTCGGTAGGCCTTGAGAATACATTGTGGATACGCAACCCCAAAGAACAGTATATCCGGGCTGTCGGGGGCTATCGGCTCGATACGGGCCTGTGGGGTATGCTCTTTTCGGCCGATGCATTTGCCGGTGCCAACTATGCCGGCCGGTACTACGACGGGAGTGTGAAAGTCGGCTTGGACAAGACCATGGACCGGTTCAGCTTTGGGGCCGGAGTCATGGCGCTTTACGATTCCGACCTGGGTTACAACACCTGTTATACGGTACATGCCGCTTGTCGCATCATTCAGGAAGCCTCGCTGGTCGTAGATATAACCAACATTCCAGAATACCGTATGCCCGAGCATCGCATCGTACCCGGGTTGTTGTTCCGGGCGCGTAAACTTTGGGTACGCCCCGAGCTCTCCATCCCGCTCAACGACAATATTCAGTTTACCCGGGTACTGCTCTCGTTCCGATACGACTTCTTATTGAAATAATATAATCAATTGAATGACCTATGACCGATACTCTTCAGCTCAACGAGCACAACAAGGAAGAATATCCGCCCATGCACACCACCGAGTTGGAAGCCTCTTCGATTGTGATATATACGACTGCCGATAATCAAATTTCGTTAGAGGTAAAGATGAATGGCGATACAGTGTGGCTTACACAAGGGCAGATGGCCGAATTGTTTGGCCGTGATAGAACGGTGATAGGCAGGCATATAAAAAGTATATTCCAAGAGGGTGAGTTGAAGCCCGAAGAGGTGTGTGCAAATTTTGCACATACCACTCGACATGGTTCGTTAAAGGGGAAATTTCAAACTCGTACAATCGTTTACTACAACCTCGATGTGATTATTTCGGTCGGTTATCGAGTAAAAAGTTTGCGCGGTACTCAGTTCAGACAGTGGGCGAATAGAATATTAAGGGAATACCTTGTCAAGGGGTTTGTTGTCAATGAAAAACTTAAACTGGATCGCTATCAGGAGTTGAAGAGTATGGTCCATATCTTGGGCAATACGATAAAGCGACAAGACATGTTGACCTCGGATCAGACTAAAGGGTTATTGGCTGTAGTAACTGATTATGTGTATGCGCTTGACATATTGGATAAATATGATTATCAGCAACTCTCTATCGAAGCAACAACTCAAGGAGAGAGGTTTCATGCTACATACGAAAATGCCATGCAGGCAATTCAGTCGTTGAAAACCAAATTTGGCGATAGCAATTTGTTTGCTCATGAAAAAGACCAATCGTTCCGAAGCTCTATTGCTACGATATATCAGACCTTCGATGGGAAAGAA
>OJNR01001391.1_pt1 | contig 11735 bp, 8 predicted proteins | sample 1597901 | NCBI WGS metagenome assembly OJNR01 (sample SAMN01915223, study PRJEB22387) | human gut metagenome | isolation source: stool | host: Homo sapiens | place: USA | reverse complement strand
AAAAGGAGCTGCTGCTCACCTGATTTTGGATCAGGATTTTGCAACAGCCCCTTTTCTTTATTCTTTTCATGAGAAAGTTAATTAATTATAACAACCTAAATAGAAAAACACTTTTATCATATACAATTGAATTTGTGTTAAGAGGTTGAACATATGAATAACGATGCCGATATAAAGATGAGTTGGTTGGATAGGAAAAAAGAAGAATATAAGGAAGACTTTAAGCAAACATTTTTAAGTTTACCTCCTAAGAAAGTTGCGATGAACTTGACTCTGATATTTTTAGGAAGTGTATTGCTAGCTTTTGCAACATCATTCTTTTTAATTCCCGGAAATATTGTTATGGGTGGAAATTCAGGAATAGCTTTGACTATTATGGAAATAATAAAGAGATCGACAAACAATAACTATCCGTCTTGGATAGATACTGATTTTATTATTCTATTGTTGACCATTTTCTTTTTTATTTTAGCCTTTATCCTATTAGGATTTTCATCTTTGATCAAGAATAGTATTTCAGCTATTACTTACCCATCTTTTGTCTTTATATTTACAGCCATTAGAAATGTTGAATCATTTCATTATTTGAGAATAGAAGAATACATGTCTTCATATCCTAATCCCGTTATAGGAAGTGGATATGATCCTTTAGCTGTAAGCATTGTTGCAGCAGTATTTGGCGGTGTTTTTATGGGGCTAGCAACTTCTTTAGCCTTTAAAGGAGGTGGAAGTGCTGGTGGAACTACGTGTCTCGTGGTTTATTTTAGTAAACACACAAAGATGAAGGCTCATACTGTTTCGATTATCATCGATATAATCATAATTGCAGCTGGTATGTTTGCTTACATGGATATCATCACTTCTTTGATAGGCATAATGTCTGCTGTTATATGCTCTCAAATCATAGCGAAGGTGTTTGTCGGTGGATCGCAAGTATTGCATGCAGAAATCATATCTTCTCATTGGGAAAACATATCCCATGCTATTCATACTAAGATGAGAAGAGGAACTACTATTTATACAGCGCAAGGTGGATATACAGGTGTTGAAAGGAAAGTTGTATATGCATCTTTCACTAAAGAAGAGTATCAAGATTTCTTAAAGATTGTAAACGACGAAGATCCATCAGCTTTTATCACTATCACTAATGTTTACGATGTTTCTGGTGGTTATGGATTTGCTAAGAAACGAAATAAAAATATTAAAGAAGAGCCAAAGCTTCTTGATACTAAAGAGAAAATAGAAGAAAATAAAGATGACAAGAAAGAGTGAGGATTTAAAATGAAAAAATTATTCTTGGATGCATTTGATGGCGAGAAGATTCCAGTAACTTTCTTCCCTTGCGATAATCCTAAAGGATTATTTCAAATTATTCATGGATCTTTGGAGCATAAGCAAAGATATTATGATTTCTGTGAATTCTTAAACAAAAATGGATATGCAGTAATTATTTCTGATTTAAGAGGGCATGGTGAATATGTCAACGAGAAATATCCTCGTGGTCATTTCATCAATCTTGATGAATTGATCGATGATGCCGTAGTGGTGACCCATTTCATCAAGAGTAAATATCCAGGCAAGGATTTGACTTTGTTTGGACATTCTTTAGGAAGCCAATTAGCTAGAGTATATCTAGAAAAGCATGATGATGAGATTAAGAATCTCATATTGACTGGGACTGTTGAATACGAGCATTTCGCTTGGCTCGGTGATTTTATGTGTGGTGTAGTAGCTTTCTTTAAAGGCGGATACACTAAAAAATCCAAACTATTAAAAAATGCTAGTGGTCTGGCAAAAGATGAGAAACTTTGGCTTTCTTATAGTCAAGAAAACATTAGAAAGAAGAATGCGGATGAGCTTTTTGCAGATGAGTTTACCATTGGTGGATATAAAGTGCTAATCAAATCTAATAATGAAATTAGAAAGATCAAACATTATCAATGCAAGAATCCTGAATTAAGAATCAGATCTTTCAATGGAGATGGCGATTTCTTGACTGGATATGATAAGGGTTTAACTAAATCGATGAATTACCTCAAAAAGATAGGATATAAAGACGTCGAATATAAGAGATATGATCATATGCTTCATGAGATATTAAATGAAGACAATCATCAAATTGTATATGATGATATCCTTAAATTCATCGAAAGCAAATAAAAATTCAAATACTAAATAACTGCTGAGAAACTCCAATTCTTGGAGTTATCGGCAGTTTTCTTTTTTGATGTATTGACAAATATAATAGCTAGTTTTAGTCTATGAATAGTTGATTAATCAACTATTTTAAGGAGCAGTCTATGGATGAAAGATATCGTTATATAACTAAGATTAGTAGAAATCTGGATTTGTATAAGAGAAAGAACAAAGAAATGGATGACTTTTCATCTTCTGAAGAAATGTCTTTGCATTTGATAAGACATAACAAAGGCATATCTCAGGAAAGACTATCAAAGTTGTTAGGATTAGATAAAGCACTGATAACTAGAATAGTAAAGAAATTGATAGATCAGGGCTTGGTCGATAGAAAGAGAAGCCAAAAAGACAAAAGGGCATATGAACTTTATCCAACTGATAAAGCTGAGTCGTTTAAAAAGGATATCGTCGATTTAGAAGACAACTATTATCGATCAGTCTTCTCTGTTTTTAGCGATGAAGAAAAAGAACAATTTTTATCTTTATTGACAAAAGTATATACAAAATCAAAACAGATTAGAAAGCAAGGAAAATGAAACACTATAATAAAATTAGATATTATTTCTATTATCTTTGGGGGATATTAGTTCCTTTAACCATCACTGGAATTCTTTATGATTCATTGATGAGTTTTATCCCTAGGATAGAAGGAGATGCTATCAATAGCATCAAACAACAAAATACTGATTTGATTATCAAATCAGCATTGATATTTTTAGGCTTGACTATTTTTGTTCAAATAAACAGATTTTTGAAAAGATATCTGGTTAGAGTATTTTCAAATAAGATGAATTATTTGATGAGAAATAAATGTTTCAATCATATGTTGAGTTTGGATATGGTCTTTTATGAGCAAAATAAAGTTGGAGATATCCTGAATAAGAATACGACTGATATTTCTGATACTTGTGAAAGTATCAGAAAATTGACTACAGAGATATTTGATACAGTGATATTGATGATCGGATATATAGTTTCGTATTTTTTATTAGATTATAAAATTGCCCTTATGAGTCTTCCTTTTGTTCTCATATCTATAATTATTTCTTTGCTCCTAAAGAAGAAAGTATATATGACTACAAAAGATTACAAAGAGTATTCATCTAAGTTTAAAGATAGTACTTTGAATATGTTGAAGAATGAGATTTATTTTAGAGGAATGGGAGTAAATGAGAAATATATAGATCAATATTCTAAAGAAGTCGACATATTAGCTAAAAAGAATGTGAAGAACTTAGTTTATAAAGCTAGTATGGAATCTATATATTCATCAATTGGATTTATAGGATTGTTCTTTGTCTTATACTTTGGCTTAAATAATGTCATCGATGGAACTTATGATATAGGAACATTCACAACTATTCTTACAACTTTTGTTTTGATAGCCAATAAAGGATCAAAGGTTGGAAAATCTTTCAATGCATATCAAGGGCTTAAAGTTACATGGAAACGTATTAAGCCTTTCCTAGAAGATGATATAGAAAAAGAAGAAGAATATCAGTTTAATTCTGATGGATTATCTTTAATCGATTTCTCATATTCTTATGATGATTTTAAAACTCCAACTATAACTTATAGTTTTAATAAAGATGAAAAGATTGGAATTGTAGGTAGAGTGCATACAGGAAAATCAACTCTCTTAAAGTCTTTAACTGGTCTATATGAATATGATGGGGAAGCAAAACTAAATGGAATAGATTTAAAAGATTTATTTAAATCTAAAAATCAAGTTATTTCTTATTACCCTTCTAAAGAATCTTTATTCAAAGATTCTATTGCTAATAACATTGAATTAGGTAGAGATGGGAATATAAAAGAAGCTTTGAATTCAGCTTGTCTTGCAGATTCTCAATTAGATATCAATACTGAGATCAATCCGACAATGGTGAATATCAGTGGTGGTCAAAAGCAAAGATTGATGTTAGCTAGAAGCTTGTATCATCAATCTAATATGTATTTACTCGATAACCCATTTTCTTCTTTGGAAAGATCGATGTCTGAATCTATTTCAAATCAAGTATTAGATATGAACGGATTGTTTTTCATTGTTACCAATGATGAAAATATTTTGAAGAAACTGGATAGAATCATTTATTTGAATGATGGAATAGCAAAGATAGATACATACTTCAATCTATTGAAAGATGATTCGTTTAAATCTTTGGTGGAGGGGTGATTATGATAAAAGAATTACTTTGGGAATATATTAAGCAAAATAAAATAAAATCAATTTTATGTATTCTTGCTTTAGTTGTTTCTATTCTTCTGTCTTTGACTCCAGCTCAGTTGATTAGAATAATAACTGATGATTATTTAGATAGGAATAACATGGCTGTCTTAGTTATTCTTATTTGTGCTTATGTCTTATCTTATGTCTTATATGGATTATCTAATTTCTTAAAGAATTATCTGCTTCTTTCTTTTTCACAATATTATTTTGCATATGTTAGAAAGGCTATGATAAATCATTATTCCAAGATTGATTACAGGCTTTTAACTGATGTAGATATAGGAACATATGAAGGATATTTTGGAAATGATTTGAATTCGTTAAATAGTCTTTTTGAAGACGGAATAATAGATATGATCAGCGATTTGTTTAAGATGGTTGGAATATTAATATCGCTTTATATGTATAGCTATATATTTGGTCTGATAGTCACTGCCATTTTACCTTTGATAATATTGATGACTTTATTCTTTCAAAGGAGGATGTTAAAAGCACAAAAGAAAGTTAAATCTTGTGATGGAAATGCTAATGAAATTCTATTTGAATCTATAGAGAATATAGAACAAATAAAAATAAATAAAGCATATAAATATTCTAAAAATAGATATGAGACTATTTTAAATACTAATTATAAGGAAAGCCAAAAATCTTATTTCTATGATGCAATATTTTCACCGATAATGCAGATGATTAGATGTATTTTGATTGCAACTATAATCTTAGTTTCAGGTTTAAAACCCGACATATTTAATATGACTGTTGGAATGATCATCTCATCGTTGAGTTTGATAAGTGATTTGTTTTCTCCGATTGAAAACATAGGAATGGAAATACAAACTATTCAACAATCCATCGCTTCATATCAAAGATTAAATAAGTTCTTTGGATATTCTGAAGTCTTGAACAATAACGATGAAATAAAAGGATATAGTATTGAAATTAAAACATGCAGTTTTAAATATGAAGATAAAGATGTTTTATCTAATTTTAATCTTGATATAAAAGAAAAAGATAAGATTTTATTAAAAGGTGAAAGTGGAAAAGGAAAATCGACTTTAATGAAACTTATTCTTGGCTTGTTAAAGCCGAATGAAGGTGATGTAACAATAGGAGGAAAACCATCATTCTTATTGAATGAAGAAGAAAGGAATAGATTGTTTTCTATCGTTTATCAGGATCCATTCTTCAATGGTGGAACCATTTATGAAGAAATGACTTTATTAAATGATTCGATTTCAAAAGAATCAGTATTCGACGCTTTAAATAAAGTGGGATTATCGAAGATAAAAGACATAGATATAAAATTAAATCCTAATGAATATTCTTCTGGAGAACTTCAATTATTTAATATAGCAAGGATATTATTGAAAGATTCATCAATCATCTGCTTGGACGAAATGAATTCTAAAATAGATTCAATTACAAACAAACAAATTATTAGCCTGATTAATAATTTGTTTAAAGATAAGACTATTATTTCTATAAATCATTTTGGAGAGAGCATAAACAATGTTAAGATTGTTGAATTATAAGTAATGGTCCTTCTTTAATTATGCAATCCTGTCAAAATTTTTTGGTGGTGAAAAAATTGCTTCTATATTAGTTAAATATGTTTATTCTCTTGAGTAATGGTATAAAGCAAATATTGTTTAAGTCGTTATATTTTGTGTTTTATTGTTGATTATGTGTGGAAGATATGATTCTTATTATATATTTAAATTAGCAATTGTTTTGTCAAGGAACTTCTTTCAACAAAAAAATATATCTTTTCTATTTACATAAATATATATCGTCCTTTATAATGAAAGCGGTTATAAAGAGGCCCCTATCATGAAAAAAGTTAAATTGTTTCTTTGTGCTGTTTTGGCTCCTTTTCTTTTGACAACATTCCGTGTATCGAATTGCAAGGAACAACAGAATTTTATTCAGAAATCTAGTAATATACCGGTTATAAAAGATGCTGTTTCACCTCAAATGTCAAAATTAGATAATATTAATTCTTTGATTGAATGTTATTCATTTTATAGAAGTTCTGATATATCTGATAGCCTTATAATTGCAGATGTATTGAATGAAAATAATGCGGATAATAAAATATTCGAATTTAAAATGATTGATAATTCTGATTATTATTATGACTATGGCAGTAATAGTTTACTTAATGAAGAAAAATATGTTGTTGAATTTCTAATCGGATCTAGTTTAAATGATTTATCGAAAGAATATTATGTTCCAAGTGAGTTTGAAGTATCACGGGTTTTGAGCAAGGTTAAAACAATTAATAAAGATAATGAGATTTTTAATCGGTTGGTCAATAGCTTGAACATTGAATATGATTTTAAATCCTCTTTGCCTAGAATTCAAACTTGGAATAGAGTTTTTTACAGTGAAGAGGTAGATAATCAAAATGTTTTGAATCAATTTCTTAAGACTAAAAATATAGAATATCCTCAATTACAAATGACTAGTCAAAATGTTTATAAGCCTACAATTGATGATCAAATAATAAATTTGATTTCAAAAGACAAGTTCAAAACTCCTGGTGAGTATAAGAAAGGAGGAGCAGAATGGGGATTCTATGTAAATACTTTTTCAGATTATGGAAATAATACGATTTCAAATGTTCTTATTTATGATATTGAGAACACTAAAGCAAGTGTCAATTCAAAAGATGTGGTTACAGTAAAAAATGTGTTGTCTATGAATTATAAATACGATTCAACTTTTGATGTCGTATATAAAGATGTGCCTAATAATTATTGTATAGGTAATCCACAATACAAAGCATCCTTGCAATATGTAAAATTTAGTGATAATTTATACGACTTTGAGATTCCTAAAAACGGGAATGATGATTATGGATATTTTATTCATTCTTATTTAGCAAAGTTTGTAGGTGTTGGAAAGCAATATGCAAATAAGATTAATGATTTGCAAAATTTAGCAATTGCAGTTGGCAGCATCGCTCTCTCAGCTATTACTCAAGATTGGTCTTTGTCTAGTCAAGTTTTAATTGGATTAACATATAATTGGGCATCAAATTTAGCTTTGAATTTAGGAAATGTATTTTCAAATAAACTTAATAAAAATGAATCTAATGGTAGAATTGAAAAATTCATAACTGATGTATCAGAAGAGTCTAGTTTTGATGTAGCGAAAGCAGATGGAGAGTTATTAAAAACAATATCAATTAGCTCACCTTCTTTTAACGGGTCAAATGAGCCAAGCAAAACGAATCCAATGCTTTATAAGGATGAAAGAAATTATTTTTCATATGGCTTTTCACTTATTAAGCCTGATGGGAATAACAAATATACAATGTTAGTTAATCATAAATTAGATATCCAAATTTTTAATGATAATACTTATTTTTTTAAATGGGATCCTGATTATATTGGAGATGTGACAAGTTCATGGTCATATGGATATGTACATGACATTAAAAGAAAAGATGTTGAAGTAAATAATGGCCAAGAAATTGTAGTTCAAGTAAGTGCTGAAAATAGTCAAAATATATATTTCACGCCAACTAGTGATGGCACTTATGATATTTTAGTTTATGATATGCCAGCTAATACTCAATTATCTTTAGGCTCGATTACTAAGTCTGCGGGAATAAACATAAATACTACAGATCCATTTGGAAAATCATTAAAAATTCCAAACAGTAATTATTTAAAAATAAATACAAATTTGAAAGCTGGTACAAAATATAAAATAAATGTAAGTGGTGATGGACATATTACAGGAAATGCAAAATTTAGAATTCTTAAAAGTAGCAATTGTTCTTTAAGAACTGGCTCAGTTCAATATGGATCCAATAATGTTTCTAAGTATATAGAAAACTCAGGATTTTCAATGAATTCCGAATTCGTTCCTGAATTTGATGGTATATATACATTTAACATAAATCCAACCGCTAACTCTAATAATACAGATACTTTTATTGAATTGTTAAATGGAGATTTTAAGAGAATAATAAAAGATGATGATGGATGGGGTGATAGAACTGCAGGCGTTAGAATGGCTTTGATTAAAGGAGAAAGATATTATATAGTTAGTAGAATGTATTTGGAATCAAACAGAGGCACATATAACGTGAATATTTTCAAACAAAACTATATCCCCTCTTCTTCTCAAAGTAATTTAATATTCTTTCAAGAAATAGGTAATAAAACTCTAAGCAATGATTATTTAATTAGTTTTAGTGAAGCCAAATCTTTTACCTTTACTGCTTCCTATGGTAGTTCGATAACAGGCATCCAAAAAAATGTTTGGTTATATATTTATGATTCGGATTTATCTTTGCTTTCTTCCGAAGATGTTCTAAATAAGCATATGACGTATAGTTTCTCTCGAGATCGACTTTATATAATTAGAATGACAGTGCCGGTAATAAACACTGGTGGTGTTTCTTTGAATTGTCAAATAAGCTAAGGAGGATTGCATAAAATGATTAAGATTAAAACTATTGATCCAAATAAGATAAATCAAAACTATAAACTTAAAGATATCAACATAGAATTGCCTGATAGAGGCTTTGTTGTTTTTTGCTCTGAGGACAAAGGTCTTTATTTGGATTTTATAAAAACTTTGGGATTAATATATAGTAATTCTAATTTGGTTGTCGATATCGATGGAGTGGACTGCAATAAGCTTAAAGGTGATAAAAGATCGGATTATATCAACAAATTTATAGGATATATATCTGAAACAAACTTATTGAGCCCTGATATGAGTGTCAAGGATTATTTATCTATGGTTTCTAATAATCCATCTAATATTTATTTCGAAAAATTTAATTTTAAAAATTTAGAAAATAAGAAGATTTCTGAATTATCTATAGAAGAAAAAGAGAAAGTACTATTGCTCATTGCCATGCTAAAAGATTCCTCTATTATTTTGTTAGAACCTGCTTTGAGTTTAAATGAAGAAGAAATTGATTTCTTTAAAGAAGAATCAAAAAATCGATTGATAATCGGTTATGCAGAATCAATAGACTCAGTCAAAGATAATAATCTAGATTATGTTGTTTTAAATAACGGAATAGTTGAAGAAATCAATTTAAATAACAAAACTTTTTCTGAAGATAGAAACGAAGATAAAGATAATAAAGAGTTGAGTTTAAAATTGAGATTTGGAAATAAAATTAAGTTTGCTCTTAGTTTTATAAAGCACAACATTCTTCAAGTCATTATATCTTTCATTTTGTTGTTTGCTGGTTTGACCATGTATGGAATCAGTGATGCATATTATTCATTTGATTTGTCTGGTCAGGTAACTCAAAGAATCGAAGATTGCTCAGACAATTACATTTCAATTTCGACATTTGATTTTAAAGATTTAAAAGTATCGAAAGAAGATTTTGAGAAGAGTACAGGTTTTAAGTTATATGAGAGGTACGATAGTCCTATCGATTTCAAAGATTGTATCAAGGGATCTCAGTTAGATTCATTTGATTTTGAACTCTATGGGACAATAGCTTTAATAACACCTACATCTTTAAATGATTTACCTTCTTCGTTTACAATCATGGCTGGTGATTTTCCAAAGAACAGCAATGAAGTTATGATTACTGATTTTCAGTATAATGTATTGAAAGAATATGGATATCAGCTCCGCAAGTATAATGGTTCTCATAGTCAAGAAACAATTGAATCAATCGAGCCAGATGATATAACTCCAGAGATTCTACTGGGCAAGAAATTTTATATAAATAAGGGTGAATTTGATTCTGATTTAGTAAATCCATATATTTGTGGAATTATTGATACTCATTCTAACCTTAATGCAGCTGAAGAATACTTTAAATTGCAAAACTCATATGAGGGTTTGAATATAGTTTCATCTGATTTCTTGACTTACTATAAAGTCGAAAAGAACAATTATAGTAATTATATCCTCCCTAGACCTGATAGTCATTCTAATACTTATAAGATTGTTTCATACTGCAATAAAAAGAGTGTTAATTTGATTCAAAATCCAAGTATTAATGGAATTTCTATCGCTTATTATTATTCTATTAATTTAGGCAATTCGTACTTAACGATTTCAATTATATTGTTAGTATTGACAATAGCTTCTTTCATTTGGCTGATATATTCAATTTATAAGAAACAAGTCAATGACAGCCTGTGTTTTAAATATTTAGGAATTAGAAGATGCGAAATGACAAAGATTATAGCCTTAATAATAGGGTTTATCTCAATCCTAGGACTGGCTGCTTCAACTGTAATTGTTTATTCTTTAAATGCATCAGTTATTCCTAATTTTTATGCCTTTGGCTTTATAACCTATAATTTGAGTGTTAGACAGTTCTTTATGATACTGATGGTAGGATTTATAACTGCTATTCTATCATTGATTAAACCTATTTATGGTGATATTAAAAGCAATAGTTGATTAATGTTGGAATCACTTATCGCCGATATATATGCCAGTACAAGTTGTTCCATAGTATGCTATATTTTGTTTGCTCAAAGTGATTATGAGCGCGATTCGCTTCATATTCTTATCAAGAAAATAGATGAGATTGTCATTGGACTACATAATCAAGCTCAAGAACAAATCAAAATATTCTTTCATACCACTAGTATTAACTGTAATATTTGGACTTAAATAGCGGCCAAAAAGGCCGCTATTTTTCTTCATATCATCGGTTCTATATTCATATAGGTGGCTACCTGATTTACAAATGTCTTCGTCTCAGGACCAATGTATTTTTGGGCGGCTTTGTATATTTCTTCGCTTTCGGTTGTAAGATTTTCCAATATAGTGACTTGAAGCAAGTTTTGCACCCTATAATCTTCGCATTTAGCCATATCTTCAAAGAAAGAGAACGCTTTTCTCAGCCTTGCATCATCTTCGTTTTCCAAAAGTCTGTAGATGAAAGGCATGACAAATATTCCGAATGACATATGCGATAACTCGTCGCCATCATCTCCGATAACGGAATTCTTTTCACACGTAGAAAAATATTCTTTTTCTTCCGGAAATAAATTTTTAAAATCAGTATATATAGTTTCATATTTCATTTTTTAGTTCCTCCTAATGCCTTTATAAGGCCCTTAAGTAATTTATTTGCTAGTTTTCTATCACTTTTGGATAATATACGCTTGAGATATTTTATAGTATATCGTATGTAGCTTACCATGTTTAGCAATGCCCAAGCCAGTAGCTTTCTCAAATTTTAGGACACTAGCAGTTCCGCCATCGCCAATCATGGCTCCGGGGCGATACAATTGATTCACGGCATTTTTCTTATGCTTAGCTAGGATATTCCTTCCACTCTCACACATAGGAACAACCC
>OJNR01001390.1_pt1 | contig 11747 bp, 11 predicted proteins | sample 1597901 | NCBI WGS metagenome assembly OJNR01 (sample SAMN01915223, study PRJEB22387) | human gut metagenome | isolation source: stool | host: Homo sapiens | place: USA | reverse complement strand
GCAGAACAGTTTGAGCTGAATCTGTAACCTGATATTCCCTTCATTTCTCCTTCATCAATACAGCCCCGCTTTGGTTTCTTCTTCACCAAAGCGGGGCTGTTGTTGCTTCTATGTAAGGTTAGTCCTCTAATCTGCCGTGTTCGCAGCCAAGGGAGAGGTAGCGTTCCATCTCACCACTCAGCACCATCTGTGCATATTCCAAGGGCTTGTTGTAGAGCAGCCAGTCCAGTTCTGCCCGCTGTGCCGGGGTGTTGCCGTACTCGTCCTCAATGGCGGTGCAGTCGATGGCAACGGCAGAGCCGTCTGCGAACCGGGCTTCTACCCGGTCGGTGTCCATATTGTAGCAGCAGGAAAGCAGTTTGTTCATAAGAAAAACTCCATGTTTTTCACATTTACTTCTTCTGCGGTGGAAAGTTTCGGCTATCCGTTTGCAGATTCATAAATCCGCTTTTTGATGCAGCCTTTTGCAGGTCTACACCCATCCACCACACGCCCGATTCTTACACCAAAACTAGAACAACGCTCTTTTTGCTCTGCACAAAATCCTGCATCGTTTGGCGTAAAATTGGCGTATGGTGTAGTTTTTGCTGGAAATCCATCAAAAGAAAAAGCCCGAAACTTCTCGGTACATCAAGAAGTTTCAGGCTTTGTTTTGTTTAAATTGGAAATTTACTGCTCAATCGGCTTCATCGTGGGGAACAGCAACACGTCACGGATAGAGGCACTATCGGTGAGCAGCATCACCAGACGGTCTACGCCGAAGCCCAGACCGCCCGTGGGGGGCAGACCGTACTCCAGTGCGTTGACGTAGTCGTAGTCCACCTGTGCCTTGCACTCGGGCTCCAGGGCCTTGCGCTCGGCCACCTGACGCTCGAAGCGGCCCTTCTGGTCGATGGGGTCGTTCAGCTCGCTGAAGGCGTTGCCGTACTCGGTGCAGTCGATGAAATACTCGAAGCGCTCGGTGAAGGCGGGATCATCCGGCTTGCGCTTGGCCAGCGGGCTGATCTCCACGGGGTAATCGTAGATGAAGGTGGGCTGGATCAACTTGTCCTCCACAAAGGCATCGAAGAACTCGGCCAGAATGGCGCCCTTGGTGGGCACCTCGGGCAGCTCCACGTTGTGCGCCTTGGCGGCAGCGATGGCGTCCGCATCGGTCTGCCAGTCGTTGAAGTCCACACCGGAATACTTCTTCACAGCCTCCACCATGGTCAGGCGCTCCCAGTGGCTCATATCGATCTGCTTGCCCTGATACGGGATGACCAGACTGCCGCAGATCTTGAGGGCAAGGCGCTTGTACAGCTCCTCTACCAGATCCATCATGCCATGGAAATCGGTAAAGGCCTGATACAGCTCGATGGTGGTGAACTCCGGGTTGTGCTTGGGGTCCATGCCCTCGTTGCGGAAGATGCGGCCCACCTCGTACACGCGATCCATGCCGCCCACGATCAGGCGCTTGAGGTACAGCTCGGTCTCGATGCGCAGCACCATGTCCATGTTCAGGGTGTTGTGATGGGTGTAGAAGGGGCGTGCAGAAGCGCCGATCTCGAACGGGGTCAGGATGGGGGTATCCACCTCCAAAAAGCCCTTCTCGTCCAGATAAGCGCGGATCTCCTTCAGGATGCGGCTGCGCTTGATGAAGGTGTCCTTCACCTCCGGGTTGGCGATCAGGTCCACATAGCGCTGACGGTAACGCATCTCGGTATCGGTCAGGCCGTGGAACTTCTCGGGCAGGGGGCGCAGGCTCTTTGCCAGCAGGGTCAGCTCAGTGGCGCGCACGCTCAGCTCGCCGGTCTTGGTGCGGAACACCTCGCCCTTCACGCCGATAATGTCACCCACATCCAGCTTCTTAAAAGCGGCGTAGGGCTCGTCGCCCAGCTCATCGCGGCGGACGTAAAGCTGGATATCGCCCTTGTCATCGCGCAGGTGGGCAAAGCTTGCCTTGCCCATGACGCGCTTGGACATCATACGGCCTGCCAGTGCCACCAGCTTGCCGCTGTCGGTCTCGTTGGGCAGTTCCTTAAATTCTTCCTTCAGGTCGGCGGAATACGCGTCCTGCGGGAACTTGGTCAGGGTAAAGGGGTCGTTGCCGGCGGCCTGCAGGTCGGCCAGCTTCTGGCGGCGCACCTGTACCTGCTCGCTCTCGGACAGACCCGCAGCGGGGTTTCTCTTTTGCTCTTCCATGGTTACTCCTACTTAGTTTGCAGAATGGGTGATAGCCAGCACAGTGTACTCCACGGTCTGGCCGGTGGGCAGCAGCACTTCGACCTTTTCGCCCACAGCCTTGCCCATCAGGGCGTGGCCCACGGGGCTCTCATCGCTGATCTTGCCGTTGAAGGCGTCAGCCTCGGTGCGGCCCACGATATCGTATTCCTCGGCTTCGTCCTCGCCAGTCTCACGGATGGTAACGTGGGTACCAACGGAGACGTTATCCACGCTCAGCTCGCTCTCGTCGATTATAACTGCGTTCTTGATGGTCTGCTCCAGCTCGGTGATGCGGTTCTCCACCAGACCCTGCGTATTCTTGGCCTCGTCGTACTCGCTGTTCTCAGACAGGTCGCCGTGGCTGCGGGCTTCCTTGATCTCTTCAGCCAGCTCCTTGCGGCGGACGGTTTTGAGGTATTCCAGTTCCTCCTGCATTGCCTTCAGACCGGCAGCGGACATCTTGATCTCTTGTGCCATTTGAGAATCTCTCCTTGTTATTAGCTGTATTTCTTTCGCGCAGCCACAAAGCCGCACAGGAATGCCATTTTGACTACACTATTATAATAGCAAGCCGGTGCCTTGTCAACAAAAAAGGCGGTGCTGGGGCAAAAAAAGCACGCAGAACGGAAGAACGGCAGGGGCAGAGCCGATCAAAGAGTGATACTTTCGATAATTCGTGCTCTTTTTGGGCATTTCGCGCCATTTCCCTTCCAAAATACGATAAAATGTAATATAATGGAAGTACCGCAATGCATACCCCCCCCCGTAAATAATACGAGGGGAAAAAGGAGGTTGTACCATGAAACAAGGCAAACTTATCCGACGTGCAGTATCGGCAGCGCTAGCCGGATGCATGATGTTCACCCTCTCAGCCCCAGCTCTGGCTGAGAGCACTGATGCACTGATGCAGTTGAACATCAGCGGCAACCGTGCGGTCAGTGTGCTGGATGCGGAGAACGTCGCAGAGGAGATCAAAATCAATAATAATGTGATCGACCCGGCGGATTATGAGAACATTGTCGTCACCCCAGGCAACTATACCTTACACTATGACCCGGTGCAGAAGATACTGACATCTACCAATACTACTAAGACGATTAATACTATTACCATTGAGGTGCCGGATGATGTTGACGTGGTGCTGGATGGCAAGGAAAACATTGCAGTCCACAACTTGACCATCAATAGAGCCCACGACGTGACAATTTCCAGCGACAACTACTCCGCTATCGGCCGCAGGGCAGTGATCACCTGCACCGGAAAAGTGACTATCAATGCACCGGAAGGCACCTATGCTATAGGCTATACGAGCAATGCAGATGGTACGCTGATCATCCACAGAGCTCCGGAAAAGTGACTATCAATGCACCGGAAGGCACCTATGCTATAGGCTATACGAGCAATGCAGATGGTACGCTGATCATCCACAGAGCTAACGAAGTGGAAATCGATGCATCGGGCAGTTCTCGGGTCTTGAGCGGCTATGGCAAGGCTGACATCACTTGCGACGGCCCTGTGACGATTCACGGTGAGAAAGATGGCGGCAGTGTACTCGCAAATGCTGGTAACTTTACCTACCACCGCACGGATGGTGCAGACTACGTCTACTTTACCAGCGAAGACGGGGAAGAGGGAGCCATTGATGCCGGTGTTACCCCCATTGAGGCGAATGCACGCTACAGCTATCTCCGTATTGAAGAAAAGCAGGATGCTCACCTCAAGGTGAACAATGGAACCGCCACAGCAGGCGATACAACCAGCGGAGAACTGGACAGCTTCAACGGTCAAAAAGTGACCGTCACCGCCCAGATCGATGAAACTGACGAGCGAAAATTTGACGGCTGGGAAGTAGTAAATGCTCCCGCAGGCTTTACGATCTCTGCCGAAAAACTGGCGCAGAAGGAATTTTCGTTCATCATGCCTACAGGCAATGTAGAACTGACCGCACACCACAGCAACAAGCTTGAGGTGTCCGGCGGTACTGCCAAAGTGAACGGTAACAGCAATGCAGATTTTGCCCGCCCGGGCGCAGCCGTTACCGTGACCGCAGGCAGCCCCGAGGATTACCAGTTTGACCACTGGGAGGTATCTGGCGGCAATATCGGCAAGACCGAAGAGGAGCTGAAGGTCAGCCCTCTGAGCTTCACCATGCCGGATGCAGCCGTCAAGCTGACCGCTGTCTACAAGGCTGCTGTCAAGGTGAGCAACGGTACTGCCCAAACGGACAATACCACCGGTGAGACGGTGTATGCACTGGAGGGTGCATCCGTTACCGTGACCGGTCACGACAGCAACGCAAGCTTTTCCAAGCTCGTAGGCTGGAAGCTCAAAAAGGGCAGCCTTACTGCAATCATCGATGCGGACGGCAATAGCCTGAATGTTACGGTGGACGCAGAAAACAATTATCTGCTGGATGCCAGCGGGGCAAAGATCAAAAACGAAACTTTTATGTTCACCATGTCTGACAAGCCTGTGGAACTGAGTGCTGTCTACAGTATTCCCGCCATCGCAATGAGTCTGCCGGTCATCGTGGAAGGCGGTACAATCAATGGCACGCAGGACAGCTTTGTGCGCGTAAAGGCGGGCGAAAAAGTCACGATCAAGGCTGATGCACCTGCTGAAAACATGCAATTCCATCACTGGAAAGTGGAAGAAGGCACCAGCGCGGACTTTGGCGTAACGGTCGGCACGCTTGGCTCTGATATGGAGCAGGGTACTGAGGAGATCGCATTCATCATGCCCCGGGGTGCTGTCAGACTGACAGCACAGTGGTCCGCTACTCCGGCGACCCGACCCGATCCAGATCAGCCGCTGGACGAGGATTTCGGTGTTGATACTCCTCAGCCGAAGCCCGAACCTGAAGAGCCCGAAGAGCCCGAAGCACCCGCAGAGTCCGCCGCCGGTGCTATTGCAGCAGTTGCCATTGGCGGCGCAGCAGTCTGGGGCGGCTACGAGATCACTACCCGCGCCATCCTGAAGAACCTGCTGCCCGCAGATGCGGCCATCCCCAAGACTCAGGGCCAGCTGGCTGAGCTGCTGTGGCAGAACGCAGGCTGCCCCCAGCCCACCGTTGCACAAGCCACCGATGCCGCTGCCGCCGCCCGCTGGTGTGTCGAGCAGGGCTATCTGGAAGAGGATTTCGCCCCGGAAAAGTATGTACCCAAATACAAGGTAATCCGTATCCTCAAGCAGGCTAAAAGCGCCACATAACCTCTGATATCATCTCACATCACCGCACAAAAATGGACGGAGGAGCGTCTTTGACGTTCCTCCGTCCATTTTCTTTTAACACACTCAGACCAGCTTTGGCACCTCTGCGGTCAGCAGCTCTGCCAGCCGGGCGTGACCCTTGCAAGTCAGGTGCATAAAGTCCACCTCGTTGAACTCGCACTCGGCGGCGTCCATAAAGTGCACGCCCTGCCGCTCGGCCACAATGCGCAGCTGTTCGGCGACCCCGCGGGATTTCTCCACGCAGCCTGCGCCCATGACGGCATCGTGGAAGCCGTCCTTGATGCAGGGCGGTGCCACCACCAGAATGTTAGGCGCTTTGCCACCCCAGCAGTCCACGCTCTTGACCTTGAGCAGCAGCCGCTCCATGCCCGCGCCGATGCAGGCGGCGTTTGCGCCAAAGCGCTCCTTAACGTCGTTCGTGCCCAGCATGATGATGAGCAGGTCGATGACCTCGTGGCTCTTAAGCAGGGCGTAGGCCACGCTCAGCGCATCCATAGACTCATGCAGCGGATCCACGAACACGGTGGTGCGGCCGGAAAGACCTTCCTCGGTGACCAGATATTCCTCGCCCAGCGCCTTTTGCAGACGGCAGGTCCAGCGCTCGTCCTCGTTGAAGCGGATGCCGTGGTCGGCGCAGTCGTTGGGGTCGGCACAATAGCCGTGGGTGTTGGAATCACCCAGACAGAGAATATGCTTTTTCATAATCGAATCACTCCTTTTCCATCGTCTGCCGGAAGTAGTACACAGCGCCCACCATACCGGCATCGTTGTGCAGCTGTGCGGCACGAATTTCCAGTCCTTCGGCAAAGGCGGGCATGACGGATGCTTTCACCTTTTCAGCGATAGGCTCGATGAGCAGCTTCTGCTGGGCGGACACGCCGCCGCCGATCAAAATCAGCTGCGGGTTGAAGATATGCACCATGCCTGCAAGCCCCTGCGCGATCTCGTCCGTCCATGCGTCCAGCAGCGCCAGCACGGTCTCGTTGCCCGCTTCTGCGGCGGCAAAGATAGCGCGGCCATCCTTCCATGCCGGATTTTCCTTCTGCGCGGCGCGCACCAGAGCAGTGGTGGCAGCGTAGCGCTCCCAGCAGCCCTTTGCGCCGCAGGTGCAGTCCACGCCGTCCAGCGCGTGGGTGCGGTAGTGTCCCAGCTCGCCGCCCAGACCCCGCGCACCTTCCAGCAGACGGCCGCCGGTCAGGATGCCTCCGCCCACGCCGGTGCCCAGCGTCACGCCGATGACGTCCGTATAGCCCTGTGCACCGCCGACCCACACCTCGCCCAGCGTCATGCAGTTGGCGTCGTTGGCTACCGTGACCGGCAGACCAAAGGTCTTTTCCAGCTCCGCCTTGATGGGTGCACCGATGTAGTTGGGCAGGTTGCCGCAGGTGCCCGCCACGATGCCCTTGCGGCTGTCGATCTGCCCGGTGGCAGAAACGCCGATGCCCGCAAGGCTTTCCGCCGGGACGCTCTGCGCGGCAAGGAAAGCTTGTGCAGCCTTCAGCACGGTGGTCAGGATGGGGGTGCGGTAGCCGTCAAAGCTTACGCTCTCTTCGGCTTTAGCCAGCACTGCACCGGCTTCGTCCACGATGCCAAGCTTGACGGCGGTGCCGCCGATGTCGATACCAAGATAGTGTTTCATAGCAGGCACTCCCCTGTGTTATTTCTTTGCGGCGTTGATGGCACCGGTAAAGCGTGCGGTGATCTCTGCCGGGCGGGTAATGGCACCGCCCACCACCAGCGCAAAGGCACCGGCTTCCAGCGCCTTGACCGCCTGCTCCGGGTAGTGGATATGACCCTCGGCGATGATCTTTGCCGGGCACTCTGCGGCCAGCTTGCGGATGAAGTCAAAGTCGATATCATCAATGCCGGTGGTCTCGGGAGTGTAGCCGCGCATGGTGGTGCCCACAAAGTCGGCACCTGCTTCGGCGCAGAGCATGGCATTTTCAAGGTTATCGCAATCAGCCATCACCAGCTGTTCGGGGTACTTTGCCTTGATGGCGCGGATGAACTGCGCGGAGGTAGAGCCGTCCGGGCGCAGCGCACCGGTGCCCTGCACGGCAAGGATATCCACGCCGCAGGCCACCAGCTCGTCCACTTCCTTCATGGTGACGGTAATGTACATGGGCGTGCCGGGGTAATCCTTTTTGATGATGCCGATGACCGGCAGGTCCACCACCTGCTTGATCTGGGTAATGTCCCGCACGGTGTTGGCGCGGATGCCCACAGCCCCGCTCATGGCGGCAGCTTTCGCCATCAGGGGCATGACCCCGCCCTCCTTGGTATACAGCGGCTCGTGCTCCAGTGCCTGACAGGACACGATGAGTCCGCCCTTGATCTGTGCAAACAGCTTTTCCTTATCCATTCTTACTCCTCCATTCTGATCTTGACAACGGCCTTGCGCACGCTGACGCAGCCGTGCTGTACAAGGCCGGGTTTATGCAGTTCCTCCGGAAAGAACAGTACAAAGCGTCCTTCGCCCAGTGCACCGGTCACTACGCTGGCACTGTCCTGAAAGCCGCAGTCCCCGGTAAACTCCCCGATCTCCGCGCCGGGCAGATTGGTGTAGCCCCAGCCCTCGCTGCCGGTAAGATCCACCTGTAAATCAGCATAAAGCTTGTGGTACTCCGGGTGGTAGCCCGCGTCTGGGTGCAATGTGGCATCCATCAGGTTGATGAACACCTTATCGCCGTCCACCTCGGTGCGTCCCAGCGGCAGGGCGGCAAGGTCGTGGGTAAGCAGATAGTCAATGGCGGTATCCAAGTTGGGGTGCAGTCCCCTGTACCGGCCAAGATGCTGCAAGGTATCGCAGATCATTCGCGTTTCCTCCAATAAAAGAAGCGCCCGCCTCCCCTCTGGAAAAGAGACGGAGAGGGGCGCTTTTATTCTGTTACAGCTTTGCGATAGCGGCTTCGATCATGGCCTGTGCCTCGGCAACGATGGGCTCATCCTCGGGGATCAGACCGGGCATCGGGGCGCGCACGCTGCCCAGTTCCAGACCATACATCCGGCGCAGGATCTCCTTTTGCACCGCGTACAGGTTGCCGTGGGCAGAGCACATCTTGTAGATGATGCGGTTGGCTTCGTACTGGATGGCGCGTGCCTTTGCGATCTCGCCCTTTTCCAGATGGGCATTCATGGCCAGATACAGCTCCGGCATCACGGCATAAGTACCGCCGATGCCGCCGTCTGCACCGATGACGCGGCCGGAAACGAACTGCTCGTCCGGGCCGTTGAACACCACAAAGTTGCCCTCGCCGCGGGCGGCGATACCGGCATCCTTGAACATCTGGATGTCCTGCGTGGGCATGGAGCTGTTCTTCACAGCCACCACGTTGGGGTTCTTCAGCATCTCGTTCAGCAGGCTCATGGTCAGCGCCGTGCCCGCCAGCTGCGGGATATTGTAGATGACGAACTCGGTGTTGGGTGCTGCTGCGGACATATCGTTCCAGTACTTGGCAATGGCGTACTCCGGCAGGTGGAAGTAGATGGGCGGGATGGAGGCGATGGCGTCCACACCCACACTCTCGGCGTGGCGTGCCAGCTCCATGCTGTCGGCGGTGTTGTTACAGCCAACGTGGGCAATCACGGTCAGCTTGCCCTTGGCTTCGCTCATCACGGCTTCCAGCACCGTCTTGCGCTCCTCGACGTGCTGGTAGATGCACTCGCCGGAGGAGCCGCCCACATACACGCCCTTGACGCCCTTGGCGATCAGGTGGCGGGTCAGCGCCTTGACGCCCTCCACCGAAATGTTGCCCTCTGCGTCATAGCAGGCGTAAAAGGCAGGGATGACACCCTGATATTTTTTGATATCTTTCATGTTTCAAGCCCTTCTTTGCAATCAGTAATAATTCAAGATAAAATAGTCGTTCGTATCAGGTTCTGAGGCTTTTTGCTCCGGGCGGGGGGTATTTTTGCCCTCTTGCCGCTGTCGCAATTTTAGCCCTTGACCGCACCCATTGCGATGCCCTTGGTGAAGTACTTCTGGAAGATGAGGAAGATGATGATGATCGGCACTGCGGCCAGTGCGGCACCGGCCATGATCAGGCCGAAGTCGGTGCTGTTCTCTGCCTGCAGTTTTGCAATGCCCAGCGAGATGGTCAGGTTGCTGGTGCTGGACAGCATGATCAACTGCATGAAGTAGTCGTTCCAGCTGTTGATGAAGGTAAAGATGGCCAGTGCACCGATACCGGGCTTGACCATGGGCAGCACGATCTTGACAAAGGTGCGTGCCTCGCTGGCACCGTCGATGCGGGCAGCTTCCAGCATTTCTGTGGGGATGCCCTCACTGAACTGCTTCATCAGGAACACGCCGAACGGCCAGCCCACGATGGGGAAGATGACCGCCCAGATGGTGTTGTACAGGTTCAGTGCGCTCATCTCCCGCAGCAGGGGGATCAGGATGACCTGCTTGGGCAGTGCCATAGCGCAGACGATGAGGGTGAACAGCAGCTTGCGGCCCACAAAGCGCTTTTTGGCCAGCGCATAACCGGCCATGGCGGCGGTCAGGCAGGTAAGGATCATGGACATAACGGCCATGAACACAGTGTTGATCATCCAGCGGATGGCAGCGGGAGCCATGGGGCCTACCGAGAAGTAGACGGGCTCGCCGCTGGCGCTGAATTTGGAGCCGAAGGGCACAGCCAGCTGCCACAGCGGGGCACGCTTGCCGGCAAACAGCTTCTGGTAGTTGGTCAGCACCCACTGGCTGGGCCACCACTCGGGGGTAGTGGCGTTGATGGCGGCACCGGTCTTGAAGGAGCCGGTGATGATCCAGTACAGCGGGAAGGCGAACAGCACCGCCATGATGCTGATGAGGATGATCGCCAGAATGGCGTAGGCGCTCATCTTTTTCAGTTTACTGGGATGGCGCTCCAACGGTTTTTGCTTTTTTGCAGCAGTTGCACGCATTGTTCCGCACCTCCTTAATTATCCTTGTTGCCCAGCTTGAACTGGACAGCAGACAGAATGGCGATGATCACCGCCAGCACCACGCCCATGGCGTTGCCGTAGCCGTACTTGTACTGCTTGAAGGCGGTGTAGTAGATGTAGTACATAATGGTATCGGTCTTGTGGTTGGGGCCGCCGGAGGTCAGCAGCTGGATCAGTGCAAAGCACTGGAAGGAGTTGATGGTGGTGATGACCAGAATGTACAGGGTGGTGGGCATAATGGCCGGCCACTTGATCTTCCAGAAGCACTGGAAGTCGGTCGCGCCGTCCACTTCGGCAGCCTCCACGATGGACTGATCCACGTTGCCCAGTGCCGAAACGTACAGCACGATGGGCTGACCCACGGAGGTAGTGAGCAAAATCAGGATGATACAGCCCAGTGCAAACCGCTCGTCACCCAGCCAGTTGATGTTCTTGTCCAGAATACCAAGGCTCTTGCCCAGATAGTTGAAGATGCCATAGTAGTTGTTGTACATCCACTTCCACACCACGGTAACAGCGACAGAGCCGGTGACCACGGGCAGGTAGAACACGCAGCGGAAAAGGCTGGTGGCCCACTCCGGCAGGTCTACGATGGCGGAGGACACCCACAGCGAGAAGATGCAGGTGATGGGCACCGACACGATAACGATGACGAAGGTGTTCTTTAATGCGCCAAGGAAGATGGGGTCGGCAAACAGGGTCTTGTAGTTTGCCATCCCCACAAAGATATCCGCGCGGTTCATGGTGGAGTCAAAGAAGCTGGTCACCACGCAGAGGATCATGGGGTAGATGACGAAGCCCAGAAAGAAGATCAGGCTGGGCAGCAGGAAGCAGTAGGAGGCGAAGGTTTCGCGCCGTACCAGCGCACTGCTGCGTTTGGGCTCTTTCATTGCCGTCTTTGCAGCCAAGAGGATCACCAAACCTTTCGTTTGAGAGTGTTTTTTCCGTAAAAGGGCCCCTCCCTCACCCGGAGGAAGGGGCCTTGCGGTTCAGCTGTGATGCAGTTCAGAAAAAGTAGCGCTTATGCCTCGGCGGCAGCGGCTGCGTTTGCGTTGTCCACAAAGGTCTTGACGGCAGTCTCGACGGCCTCGCCGGAGCCCACGCGCTGCAGCATGTTCCACCACTCGGTGCGGGCAGTGGTCCAGCCCGGGGTGATCTGGTAGTAGTCGCCCAGATAGCCCATGAACTTGCTATACTCGCTCATGACCTCGTTGCCGGCGTAGATGTCGCCCACGCTGGTGCGGACGGGGAAGTAGGTGGAAGCCAGCACGCTGTCCTTGACCTGAGAGGGATCGGCAGCGATGAACTCGATAAAGGTCTTTGCAGCCTTGATCTTGGCCTCGTCGCCGTTATCAAAGATGCCGAAGCCCCAGATGCCGCCGCAC
>OJNR01001389.1_pt1 | contig 11751 bp, 6 predicted proteins | sample 1597901 | NCBI WGS metagenome assembly OJNR01 (sample SAMN01915223, study PRJEB22387) | human gut metagenome | isolation source: stool | host: Homo sapiens | place: USA | reverse complement strand
TACCCAGTCGAGGTATAAATAGGCATGTGATAGCCAAAGTTTTGATGTTCATGATATTGTTTTCGAGGTTAATGGTAAAGAGTGCCTGTTATTGCCGGAGACCCCGGCAATAACAGGGATAAAAAGTTTAGTCGAGGACACAGCGTACGCAGTATCCACGAGTACGGTCGTAGGGGTAGAGGGCTGCCCCCGAGTCGTTGCTTGTGAAGCCGTAGGTCACGCCTTGATTGGGGAAGTTGGCGGGATCGGGATTCCACGGATAAACATCACCCTCTTTGGGGGCAGTAGCTGTCCAGTAGTAAGATGTGGCGAAAGCCTCGATAATATCGTTCTCGGGAATGCTCCAGATGTAGCCGGTCCCGGCCAGATTGAATCCGATGGAATTGAGTCCAACATCGCCGGCATTGGGATCCCAATAGTTTTTCTCTTTGAGTATGGTTCCCGGCATGGTGGGGTCGCCACAAGCGTTGATGAGGAAATCCCATTCGGCTTTGGTCGGGATGTGCCAACCTTCGGGAGCCAGACCTTGAATCTTTTCGCCCTCTTCGGCACCACGAGTCCCGCGCATGGTAGCTGTCCACGTGTAGTATCCGCCGAAGATTCTGGTCCACGATTCGTCTTCACCTTCTTGCGGAGTGTAGAACTTCACGTCGTTCTCGGTGAGGGGGGTACCATCGGAGTAGGTGGTAGCCCGCAGGTTGTCGGCCAACCATACGGCATAGTCTTCGGTGAGGGGATCGTAAACGCGGCAAACCCGGTATTCCTGGTTGTCACGTGGGTCGATAAACGGTTTGTAGAAGCGGAAGAGTTTCATGCTACGCACTTCGCTGCGCGACAAGGCGCCGTTGTTGTTGCTTTCGATCGCCCAATACAATTCGCCCCGTTTATATTCACCTACACCCAGTTCGGCCAGCAGGTCGTCAAGATCCTGATGGGTGAGGGTATATTCCATTTCGGTTCCCACTTCGATGCGTTTGAGTTCGTTCATCTCTTCGTCGAGGCTGAAAATGAGCGAATACGAAGCACCGGCTTGGTCACCTTCCCATTCGAAGTCGAGTTTCTTGGTAGGGTTCTCATACAGGAGGTCAAACTCTTCCAAGTCGTCGGGTGCATAAAGCACGATGTTGCTTTCTTGATTTTTACCTCCGCCTTCGTCGTCCTTTTCCGAGCAAGAGGTGCCTGCTACGAGCAGGATGGATGCCAGATAAAAAAGTGTCTTTTTCATTGTGTTATGTTTTTAGGGTTGATGAATTATTTGGTTACATGTAAGGTACCTATCTTCAACCAGCCGTTTGTGAACGAACCGTTTTTTACGGCCAGGTTGAGACCCGGTTTTTTCTCTTGAGTGTCGTCGGTGATGGCCACGGCCAAAATGTATTCGCCGGCGGGCAGGGACACGGTTTCGCTTGTCCTGTAGGTCTTGTCCTTTCCCTTGATCCAGGCCGAAGGCTCGGCATTGTCGTCGGTAATCATCTGTTCGATTTCCTGGCTCTCGGGATTGAGCAGGGCAAACGAGACTTTGTACTTATAGTTCCAGCGACGGTTGTTGTTGGGACATACTCCCACACCACTGTTTCGCCAGGTATGCTTTATCGTCAGCGATTGTCCGCTCTGGACCGACGGCTGAAACTCTATCTGTATCGGAGTGAGGCGATAGCCGCCGTAGCTGATAAAATCTTTTACCAACTCCTTGGCATGAGTTACCCAGCCGCGGGTTTCGGTGGCTTCTCGTAAATCGAGAGTGTTGGCATGGCCGCGGATAGCGTCTTTGTAGGCCTGAGCATAAAAATCGGCCCAAGACTTGAATTTGTCGGCGTACAGAGGGTCGGTGCTCCAAGGCTGATAGCTGTTTGAATTGCCTCCCCAGTAACAACCTTCGGCGATGAAGGCTTTTTGCGGGAATAGCGAATTGATGATTTCGACCTCGGTATCTTGGAACCAGTAGCTGCCGATTCCGTCGCGGCGGGTCAGGAAGTCGTGCTTGTCGATAGCCAGTTGTTTTTCATAGGCAAAGCCTATTTCGGTACCGAAGTTGACCACGAGCAGTACGTTCTTGAAATTCTCGGCATACAGGTCGGTAATCCATTGATACACGCTGTACTTGTTGCTGTTGTTGAGATATTGCACATGATGGCCTTCGCCCCACCAGCCCAGGTTGTAGGCGTCGATGAAGTCTACTCGTGCGGGGTCGTCGAACTCCTGGGCAAAGGCCCGGATAAAGTTACCGAACTTCTCCTGGAATACAGGGTCATCGGCATAGGGGGTCCAGTTGTTGTTCTCGTCGGCCGGATCCCACAACCGATGCACCGCATACCCCTGAGCTCCTGCTTCTCTTACAAAGTCGGGGGTACCGTTGTAGATATTGTCTTGCCCGTCGACATAGACTCGGAAGGCCAGTTTCAGCCCCCGGTCGAGAGCCCCTTGAATGAGGGCCTTGAAATTTTCGTCGTGCTCCCAGGCATATTTTCCCTCTTCGGGTTCGAGTTCCGACCATCGGGAGCGCCAGTAAAAAATCGAGGCATACTTTTCGGCGGCAGCATCTTGTTGCGACCAGTAGGTTTTGGCGTTGGATACGTAGTCGTTGGCATCGTCGTAGAGAGTCCAACCCGAGGCCGGATTCCGTATGAGCGAGGTCAAATCGGGGTCGAAAGAGACCGTTTGGTCTCCCGACTGTATTCCATCGTTGTCTTTGTCGGTGCATGCGACAAAAAGAGCGAGGGCGACGGGCAGTATCCAAGTGAGGTTTTTGTAGTGTGACATAGTTAGAAACCTTCGTTGTTTTTAAGATTAGGATTTTCGTAGATAACCGATTGAGGTATCGCATACAGAATGTGTTTGGGTTCGGCCATGAGTTTGCCGCGGGCGTGAGCGTTGGAAATGAGTTCGCCATGGCGAATCAGATCGGGACGACGCATGCCTTCCCAGCAGAACTCCCAACCCCTCTCTTTCAAGAGATGGCTGCGGAACGCATCTCTGTCGGTAATGTCGTTTATCTCTTTTTCGTATTTGCTCCCTTCGTAGTTGTCGAATGCCCGGCTCCTGATTTGTCTTTGGCCTCCTGCGTGGGGCCGTGAAGCTCGTTCAAGGCTTCGGCCCGGGCCAGAATCACCTCGGCGTAGCGGTTTATTACATATTCGCTGGCATCCCATTGTCCGGTCGTATTGGGGTTTTCTTGATACTTCATGGGGATGGCTCCCGGTTTGCCGGTGTATTCGGTACGGCGGTCGACCATCTTTTTGCCGTTCCAGTAGGTTGCCAGTAGGGCATTACGGCGTTTGTCGTTGGGGTCGTAGGTGTCGTAGAAATCCCAAGGTACGAGGAATCCGCCCCATCTGGTCAGAGAGATGCCGTTCCGCGATACATAATCGGCGGGCAGGGCATGAGCCAGGAAGCAGTTGCCCAATCCGCCTTGCGGGAAATTGGGAATCGGGAAAATGACCTCTTTGTTTTGTTGGTTCGACGGCGACCATATCGACATGTAGTCTTTCTGCAACATGTATTCGCCGTCGTTGATCATTACGTTGGTAATCGAGTCGACCCGGCTCCACCACATCATGGCCTTGCCTTCGTTGTTGCGGTAATGACGCTCTTGACCGGCTTCGTGCATGTACAGTTTCAGCATGTACATTTGGGCAATGCCTTTGGTCATGCGGCCGTAGTCGCTGGCACTCAGTTCGCTGGCGGTCTGCAGGTTCTCTTCGGCGGTCTTCAGTTCGGTATCGATGAAGTTGACATACCACTCGACCGAGGGTCGCTCGGGCATATAGTCCTGTGCCCTTTCGGGATCGAGCGCAATATCGGGGTCGGTAATCAGGGGAACGGTGCCGTACAAATCGTAGAGGTCGTATGCCCACATGGCCCGGAGGCAACGTACTTCGGCCATGTAACGGCGTTTTACCGGTGCCGAAATCGAGATGGGGCGCATGCGTTCGAGCAGGGCGGTTGCTTTGGTGACAGCCGGAGCCATGCCTAAGTAGAATGCACTGAGGTCGGTCGTCTCGGCAGTCCACAGAAAGTCGAGCTGTTTGTCCCAAACCCAGTTGCAGTCGCACTCGTCAGTACATCCTACTTGCATGGTCAGTAGAGATCCCCAAGCGCAGTTATAGCGATCCCAACCGCCACCGCGCAGTTCGTGGTAGATGCCTGTGACAGCAGCTTTTACATCGCTTTCGGTTGTCATTACGTTATCGGCGCTGAGTTGGTCGAAAGTTTCGTTCTCCAGTGAGCACGAACAAGTTGCTATGAGCAGCAACGATGAGAAAAATATATTCCTGGTTTTCATGATTCAAATAGTATTAAAAGGTTATGTCAACACCAAAAGAGTAGGTTCGTTGGTTGGGATACCCGGCTTTGAAATCGGTTTCGGGGTCGTTGCCCGAATAAGGTGTGATGACAAAGGGGTTGGATATGTCGGCAAAGATTCGTGCGCGGGAGAATACCTTGTGTATCCATTTCGAGGGGAGGGTGTATCCCAGCGTGATGTTCTTGCAGCGGATAAACCAGGCATCTTCCCACAGGTAATCCGAGGGTTGAGGATATTGGCTTACGAATCCCGAAGGGTATTTGCTGTGCGGGTTTTCGCTCGACCAGCGTTCCGAAATCTCTTTCATCATGTTTTGCCCGTTCAGGATGAAGCGGATATTGGGAATCGAGAATTTTCCGCGGGTGGCGTTGTTGACGATACGGTCGAACATGCCATAGAAGAAAATATTCAAGTCGAAACCCTTGTATTCGAAGGTATTGCCGAATCCAATCGAGAAGCCCGGGTCGTAGGTGCCCAGCAGCACGATGTCGGCTTCGTCGATAATACCGTCGGGCCCTCCGGTGTATTGTACGTTACCGTTTGCATCGGGAATCAGATTTCCGAACTCGTCGCGCAGATAACCGTTCACATCTTTGATCTTGTACTCGCCGGGCAGGAGGTTCGGCATGGAGGTAGGGGCGGCCTCGTCGATACCCAGCACACCGTCGGAGAGGTAGCCATAATGAGCCCGTATGGGGTCGTCGGCTTTTTGCCAGGGACTCAGTTCGTCTTCGGGATTTCGTTCTTTCCACCTATCGACATAGCGCGTGAAGTTAAACTCGGTATCCCATTTGAACTCGCCGGTGAAGTTGCGGCTCTTCAACGAAATTTCTATACCGGTACTTTGCGTCTTGCCGATATTGGCGGCTACGGTCGATACCTCCATAAACGATTTCAGGGTACGGTATCCCAAAAGGTCTTTTACCTCTTTCTTGAAGAACTCGAAAGTTCCGCTCAACCGTTGGTCGAAGAAGCCGAAATCCAAACCGAGGTTAAACTCGGTTGTCGTTTCCCATTTCAAGTCGGGATTGGCTATTTGCGACTTGGCCGTACCTGTGCTTACCGAGTTGCCGAAGACATATTGTTGCCAGGCTGCCGTATAGTATTCAAAGGCATTGTTGCCTATTTCGCTGTTACCGGTTTGCCCTAAGCTCAATCGCAATTTCAGGTCCGAGAGGAAGGTGACATCTTTCAGGAAATCTTCCTGCTTGATACGCCAGGCAACTGCCCCCGATGGGAATATACCATATCGGTTATTGGCACCGAAACGATTCGAACCGTCGACACGGGCCGTGAGGGTGAACAGGTATTTGTCGAACAAGTTGTAGTTGATACGTCCGAAGTAGGAGATGAACATGGTCTTCGACTTGTTGGAGGCAACCGTGGGACGAGCTGCTTCGCCCGAGGCCAGGGAGTTGTATTTGAATATGTCGGTGAAGAATTGCGAGTTGGCTGCCGAGAATCCTTCGTTGGTAAAGTCCTGATAAGAGTAGCCGGCCAGGATATTGAATTTGTGAGCCTTGGCTATCGAGAAATCGTAGTTGACCGTGGCTTCGAGCAATCGGTCGAATTGTTGAGCCATACTTTTGCTGGCTTTGCCTCCCTCTTGTTTCCCATACAGGGTAGTCGTGGGGATATAGGAGTTGCGCACACCGGTTTGGTCGTCGAATCCGATATTGACTTTGGCCACCAGCCCTTTGATGATTTCGGCCTGGAGATAGGCATTTACCAGTAAGCGTTTGGTTTGAGTGTAGTCGTCGATTTCGAGCATGGAGACGGGGTTGGGTACGGTTGTCATGCGCTCGCTTTGGGCATAGCTCCCGTCTTTGTTGTATACCGGAGTCGTGGGGTCGTACGACATGGCCGAGTTGATGAGGCCCGAGTTTTCGAAATCTTCGGTCCCCAGAGGTACGTTGGTCGATTTGATGTAACTCTGTGTGGCGTTGACACCGTATTTGAAGATTTTGTTGATTTGGTGTTCTACATTCAGACGGCCGGTATAGCGGGTGAAATCGCTGTTGTGTACCACACCGTTTTGGTCGAAGAAGTTGAACGAAGCCATGTATCTCAGGTTGGAGGTTCCGCCCGATACCGAGAGGTTGTGCTGATGGATCATTCCTTCGCGGGTGATGAGGTCGTACCAGTCGGTACCCTCATCGGCGTTGCGAATGGCAGAGTCGGTATAGGGATAGACAATGGGGTCTGTGATGGTCGAAGGGTCGGTATTCCCATAGGGATATATGCGGTTGTTGTAGAGCCATTGCTCTTTGGCAAACTTGTTGGCCTCGGTCATAAATTCCTGGGCATTCATCATTTCGGTCTTGTTGGCAATTTGCTGAACGCCGTAATTGGCACTGTAATTGACTACCGGTTTACCTTCTCGCCCTTTCTTGGTCGTGATGATAATGACACCGTTGGCAGCTCGTGCTCCATAGATAGCCGTCGAAGAGGCATCTTTCAGAATTTCGATAGACTCGATGTCGTTGGGGTTGATCGAGTTCAGCGGGTTACGCGAACCGAAGTCGGTATATCGGTTATCGGCCGCCGGTTCCACCTGAGAGCCGCCGATGGGAAATCCGTCGATAATGTACAGCGGCTCGTTGCCGGCACCGGTAGAGGCTTCGCCACGTATCCGCAGAGTTACGCCGCCTCCCGGTTGGGCGCTGTTTTGGACCGAAGTGATACCGGCGGCTCTACCCGAGAGCATGTGCGAAATCGAAGTGTTTGCCGACATGGGCAGGTCTTCGGTTTTTACGGTAGAGACAGCGCCGGTCAGGTCGCTCTTTTTCATACTGCCGTATCCGATGACTACTACCTCGTCGAGGTCGTTTATCTTTTCTTGCAGCGTGGCGTTGAGAATATCGCTTTTCCCGACTTTCAGTTCTTGCGTGTCGTAGCCGATATACGAGAATTGCAAAATCGATTTGTCGGGTACGCTCAACGAGTAGTATCCGTCGATATTGGTCATGGTACCTTTCTCGTTGGAACCTTTGGCGATAATGCTTACGCCGATAAGCGGTTCGCCCTGACGGTCGGTTACCCGTCCCGATATTTTCCGATTCTCGGTAGCGGTTTGCGATGCTTTCGTATCTCTATCCGATCCTTTGATGATTCGGACCATTTTGCCGTCGATTTCAAAAGATACGGGTTGTCCTTGAAATATGGTACTTAATACTTTTTCGATAGATTGATTTTGGAGATTGGCATTTACTTTTTTCTGCAAGTTCACATCGTTTGTCTTGACCGAAAACGAGTAGCCTTCTTGATTGCGAAGAATTTCCAAAGCTCTTTCAACCGTTATGTTCGGGAAGTTGACCGAGATGTTTTGTCCATATCCTGTAAAGACAAAGCACAATAAAAACAGCATAATACATTTTTTACATTTCTTGGATATACCGATGAAATGCGGACTTTTGTGTTTTTCCATGGTAAGTGTGTTAGTTTGTTTGTCAATAAATTTCTATGATTTTACCATCGCGCTTGATTGTCAGGTAGCCGTCCAGGTTCATGGCTTGCAAAATATCGTCGAGTGTCTCGTTGTTGACGAAGGCCATGTGATAAGGAATGTTTTTGAGTGAGTCGTTCTTGATGACAATGTTGACGTTGAAGTTGCGTTCGAGTTGTTTCGCAATATCTGCCAAGGTCTCGTTCTTGAAATAGTATTTTCCGTCTTTCCACGACGAGTAGTCCGACAGGATAAAACGGATCTTTTCCAGTTCGTGAGTCGTGCGGTTGTATTGTATCTGTTCGCCGGGAACCATGTTGCAGCGGTTTTCTCCGTCGGTTTTCCTAGGATAATAGAAAGCTACCGAACCGTCGAGCAATGTTATGTCTATGCGATTGTCGTTGCTGTACGATTTCAGGTTGAACTGGGTACCGAGTACCTCGATACTGCTTTCGTGTGACTTGATGATAAAGGGCTTTTCTTTGTTCCTGGCTACGGTGAAATGCCCCTCTCCGGTGAAAAATATCTGGCGGGTGTTCCCTATGAATTCTTCGGGATAGATAATCGTACTACCTGCATTTAGCCATACGGTGGTCTTGTCGGGGAGGGTAATCCGCTTGATGTCTCCGTAGGGAGTACTTTTTTCTATCCATACCATATTGGCCTCTTTCTGACTTTGGTAGAAGAGGTACCCCGAAACGAGGATGAGCGGCAGTATGAGAATGGCGGCAATACGTTGAACCCGGAAGAGCAATCGACTGGCCCAACTTTCCGATTCGTTCTCTTCCGGTTCGTTGTCGAGGAGCAGTTGCTCTTTGAACCGGATAAATGCCTGTTCGGTTTCCTCGGGCGATACTGTTGTAGTCTCCTCCAGCTCTTCCCATAAGGAGAATAACAACTCTCGGGCTTCTTGGCTTTTTCCGTGAGCCAGAAACCATTGTTCTATTTTATGGCCTACTTCGGGTGTACATCGGTTGAAGAAGTAGCCGGACAGTTCTTGTTGGGTAGGAATAGAGTTTTCCATGGGTTTGATTTTATATGGTTAATACGGATAAGCATAGATGTACACGTAATGGCCGGGTATATTTTTCTTAAAAAAATACCGGAAACCGACTCTCGGAATAATTGATTGCGCGTGTTTATTGAATGAAAAACAGGAACAACCAGAAGAGAAAATCACCTAAATTTTTCTTGATGGTAGCCAATGCCAGACCGATGTGTTTTTCGACGGTTCGTTTCGACAGTCCCAGGGCCTGGGCAATCTCTTCGTTGCTGAGAAATTGTTCTCGGCTCATTTTGAAGATAGTCCTGCGCTGGGGAGGCATCTCTTCCAATGTACGGTTGACGATAGCCTTGATTTCCTTGATATTGTACTCCGAGTCTATTTCGTACTGCAGATTGGGAATATTTGACCGTATGTTTTGTTGGTATCCGAGTTGATAGTGTTTCTCACGAAAGAAGTCATATACTTCGTTGTGGACTATGGTGAAGATATAGCTGCTCAGAGAGTATGTCGATTTCAGCTTTTCCCGGTTGGTCCACACTTTCAGAAATACGTTTTGGGCTATCTCCTCGGCTTCGTATGGGTTTTTGATCATGCCCAAGGCGAAACTTTTGACCCGGGGATAGAAGGCTTTGAACAAAATCTCGAAGGCTTTGATTTTCCCAGCTCGAATCTCTTCTATTTGTAGATTGGTAATTTGCATGGAGTAATACTGTCGAGGAGCTGCTTGTTTTTTCGACATCAAATTACGGTAAAAAATGATAGAAAAACAATACTTACGAAATGAAAAGATGAGGCTTCGGCAATCTGTAGAGGATTGTAAGTCTTCCCCGGCAAGTTTCGGGAGAAGTATTTCCTTTTGATAGTGTTGGGACTATCTCTTGCGGGCTATATCGGGGACGGATATAGTCTTTTTTATCACTTTTGAATGGCTCGATGGAATATTCTTGGGCGATATTGTTTTTGCAAAGGGAGTTTCGTTCGTCTGCATTCCATTCGAAAAGGTTGGATAGGGCTATAGTGGCTGGCTGTTTCATGGTATTGTCTTTTGTTTAATACGGACAAGAATGCCGTATTACGTAATCGTGACATGCGATTTTTTCTGTTCTGAACAAAATCGGAGAGCCGGTTGTATATAGCCTGTGGCTCTCTGTATTTGGATCGAGGGCTTTGGAAAGGAATTGAAAAGTATGTGGCAACGGTATCTATTGTTGGGTTGTAGTCTGTGTGTCGTGGTGTGTGCCTGGTGTGCACAGACCTATTCGGTAAAGGGTCGAGTGGTTTCGCGCGAAACGGGTGAGGGGGTACCCTTCGTGAGTGTGGGTATCTGGAACTCCTCGCGGGGGACGACGACCGACTCGGTGGGCGGCTATCGCATCGGCAATCTGCCGCCGGGGGCTTATCGGGTGCAGGTGTCGTCGGTGGGTTACAAGACCTATGTGTCGCCCGAGTTCCGTATTACTTCGTATGACTATACGCTCGACATCGGGCTGGAGGAGTCGCAGGTGGCGCTGGGCGAGGTGAGTGTGGTGGCGGCTCCGTTTCGCAGTTCGGTCGAGAGTCCCATTGCCCGGCGGGTCATCGGGGTGCAGGAGATTGAGAAGAGCCCGGGGGCCAATCGCGACATTTCGAAGGTGGTCAACTCCTTCCCCGGGGTGGCTACGGTGGCGGGGGGTGGCTATCGCAACGACCTGATGATACGGGGCGGCGGCCCGGCCGAAAACAAGTTTTATCTCGACGGGGTGGAGATTCCCAACATCAACCACTTCAGTACGCAGGGGGCTTCGGGCGGACCGGTGGGGATTATCGATGCCGACCTCATTCGCGAGGTCAATTTCTATACGGGGGCTTTCCCGGTGAACCGGGGTAATGCGCTGAGCTCGGTCTTCGACTTCAAGTTGCTCGACGGTACGCCCGACCGTTATACCTTCAAGGGTACGGTGGGGGCGTCGGAGCTGGCGGTGGGCTCGAAGGGGCACATCGGCAGCCGCACTACCTATGTGGTGTCGGTGCGGCAATCTTATCTGCAACTGCTCTTCTCGTTGCTCGACATGCCGTTTTTGCCCCGGTATACCGATGCGCAGTTCAAGATAAAGACCCGTTTCTCGCAGGCGCACGAGCTCACCGTGCTGGGGCTGGGGGCCATTGACGACATGAAGCTGAATACCGAGACCGACCCGGCCGACGAGTCGAAACAGTACCTGCTCAACTACCTGCCGACCATCAAGCAGAACACTTATACGCTGGGGGCAGTCTACAAGCACTATGCGGGAAACCACACTCAGACGGTGGTGTTGAGCCGCAGCTACATGAGCAACAGCAACGTGAAGTATCGCGACAACGACGAGTCGACCGACGAGAACCTGACCTTGCGCCTGAAGTCGGTCGAGACCGAGAACCACCTGCGGCTCGAGAATCGCTCGTTGCTGGGCCCGTTCGACGTGACGGCCGGTCTCAACGCCGACTATGCCGTCTATACCAACCGTACCTTTCAGCGGGCTTTTGCCGAGGTGCCTCGCGAAATTCTCTACTCGACCGACCTGGGGTTGTTTCGCTGGGGGCTTTTTGCCACGGCGGGCTACAAGTCGGCCAACGAGCGGTTCACGGCTTCGCTCGGCTTTCGTCTCGATGCCTGCGACTACTCGTCGCCGATGTCCAATCCGCTTAACCAGTTTTCGCCTCGGCTGGCTCTCTCCTACAATGTGGCGGGTAACATTTACCTGAACGGCAGCATAGGGCGCTACTATCAGTTGCCGGCCTATACGACCATGGGCTATCAGGAGGACGATGTGCTGGTGAACCGCTCGCGGCTCACCTACATCCGTTCCGACCAGGCGGTCGTGGGACTGGAGTATTATATCAACCGGTGGGCCCGCCTTACGGTCGAGGGCTTTTACAAGAAGTATACCCACTCGCCGCTTTCGTTCACCGACAGCATCCCGCTGGCCTGCAAGGGTACCGACTACGGTGTTTCGGGCAACGAGGCGGCCGCCTCGACCG
>OJNR01001388.1_pt1 | contig 11767 bp, 12 predicted proteins | sample 1597901 | NCBI WGS metagenome assembly OJNR01 (sample SAMN01915223, study PRJEB22387) | human gut metagenome | isolation source: stool | host: Homo sapiens | place: USA | reverse complement strand
CGGCACATGCCATCACCGCCAACGTGTCGACGGCGATGAGGGGGACATCGAGACCGAAACAGAGCCCCTTGGCCTCGGAAACGCCGATGCGCAGGCCGGTATAGGAACCGGGCCCCCGGCTCACGGCAACAGCATCGAGAGTCAGATGCCGACTTTTGGCCTCGGACAAGGCTTCCTGCACATACCCGCCCAACGACGAGGCGTGCGACATGCTTTTGTAATTTTCCCGATTGAACAGGACCTCTCCGTCGCAAGTCAAGGCGGTAGAGCAGACATCGGTCGATGTTTCTATGTTAAGTATTACGGGCATATTCTTCTCTCTTTTACCTGACAAAGGTAGCCATTTTTTCTGATTTGAGAAAAAGGTGCATTTATAAAACCGTCCCAAACGCTCCGGGTTCCCCGTTTTGCTCCCATTTCAATAAAAATTTTTTGGCGGCGAGGCCACCGGCATATCCGGTGAGGGAATGGTCGGCTCCGACGACGCGGTGGCAAGGGACGATGATAGAGAGGGCATTGGCTCCGTTGGCATTGGCCACGGCACGCACGGCAGAGGGGGCTCCGATGCCGATGGCAAGCTCTTTATATGAGATTGTCTGCCCGTAAGGTATTCCGAGCAGAGCCTGCCATACCTTTTTCTGGAAATCACTTCCGACCCAAAGAAGCGGAAGGTCGAAACGGGTGCGGCCATGTGCAAAATAATCATCGAGCTGGCGGGCGGCCTCACGCAAGACATGCGAGTCGGCCTCGACACATTCAGCACCAAGCAACGACTGCAAACGCCGCCGCGCGCGGCCGGGGTGTCGACTTTCGACCCAGTCGCACAGGCAAAGTCTGTCGTGACAGCTTCCCAACAGCAACGTCCCGCAAGGTGACGTGTAGGGGCGTATCCGTATGACATTTTCACTGTTTTTCATTTGTCGGGTTTGTTCATGTTATTTCATCACGGCTGCTTCCCGTTGCACGGTCTATCTTGTCGACAACCCGCATGACCCCGGCCGGTGCTCTCCCGGCCAACAGTTCGTCACGCATGAAATCCATATAGGGTGCCACATGTTCGAAAAACCGGAAATATCCGTCACAGAGATAATTCAACCCCGGCTCTCCCGATGAAGTGCGCACGAAACGATTTTTCGGGCATTCGCCCTGACAGGCAAAAAGGTATCGGCAGGAACGGCATTGTGCCGGCAGCGTTCGGGTTTTGTCCCGACCGAATTGCAACTGTTCCTCCCCATAGAGCATCTCCACCAGAGTATGGGTAGTTATGTTTCCGCGCTTGTAGGCGGGGAAAACGAAATGGTCGCAGGCATAGACATCTCCGTTCCACTCCATCACGGCCGCATGTCCGCACGAGGAAGAAAGCGTGCAAACGCCGGGCGATTCACCCACCCAGTTGGCCAAGGTGGCATCGAAATGCTGAATGAAATACTGCCCCACATCGGCTCGCACCCACTCGTCGAAAAGGGCGCACAGGAAATCGCCCCATTGCCGGGGCGTCACCGAAAGTGGGGTCAAGGCACAACCGTCGGCTTCTCCCACATGGGCCAAAGCAAGACCGTGCGAGGAGGATTTGATTCGCTCCACAACGGGCGCGAACTGTATGTATCTGCACCCTATCTTCTTGAAGAAACGATAAAACTCCAACGGGTAATCGGCATTGAGTCTATTGACAACGGCCATGGCATTCCATTCCACGCCATGCTTGTTCAAAAGCTCGATGCCTCGCATCACCTGAGCGAACGAGGGTTCTCCCCGATGATTGCAGCGGCAGGCATCATGGAAACGCCGGGGGCCGTCGATGGAGATGCCGACCAGCCACCCCTGCTCCTTGAAGAAGCGACACCAGTCGTCGGTGAGCAGGGTCCCGTTTGTCTGTATGCAATTATCGATCACCCGCCCTCGGGCATATCGGTGTTGCAAAGCCACGGCTTTGCGATAGAACGACAACGGCCGCAGAAGCGGTTCGCCCCCATGCCAGGTAAAAAGGATTTCGCGCTGTGTCTGAGACTCGATATATTCGCGAGTGAAGCGTTCGAGCAAATCATCAGAGATACAATGAGGCGTCTTTTCCTCGTAGAGCAAGTCTTTCCCGGTATAGTAACAGTATGTGCAAGCCAAGTTGCAACGGGCACTTGCCGGTTTCAACATCACATAAAGCGGACGGGCAAAAGGGCGACAAAGCGACATGCGGCACTACTCCTTGGCGGGTTGTTCTCCGGGTAAAGGCCAATAAGGCGACGGGGTGCGCGCCTGTTGCATCTGCCGTTCAAATTCGGCCACCTTCTCGGGGTACTTATCGGCCAGATTGTTCGACTCGGTCTCGTCCTCCCGAATGTTGTAAAGTTCGAGCGGGGCATTTTTCTTCACACTCACGGCTTTCCAATCGCCGCGACGTGCAGCGCGTTGCTTGCCGGGGAACTCCCAGTAAAGCAACCGGTCGTCGGTATCGAGTTGTCCTCCCAGTATCAACGGCCACAGGTCGATGCCGTCGCGACGCGACGGCAGGTATTCGCTGGCTCCCGCCACAGCGGCCAAGGTAGGCATGACATCGGGGAAGTATATCAAGTTGTCGAGTTGCCGCACGGGCACATGCCCCGGCCAGTTCACAATAAAAGGCACGCGTATGCCACCCTCGTAAAGTTGGCCTTTGATGCCTCTCAGATTGCCGTTGCACTCCACAACGGCAAGCGGGGCCTGCTTGGCGGCGCCATTGTCCGAGGCAAAGATGACGAGCGTGTTTTCCCGCAAGCCCAGGCTATCGAGCTCGGCAAGGAGACGGCCTATGGCCTTGTCCATGTGGGTAATGAGCGATGCGTAGCGTTTGGTATTGGGGTCCCAACTCTCGTCGTCGTACCAATGGGTATCGTCGATGTTGTAGGGCTCGTGCGGAGCATCATAGGCCAGATAGAGGAAGAACGGATTCTCCCGGTTGCGATGAATGAAAGCGATAGCATCGTCGGTCGAAATATCGGTATTGTGACGGAGGTGGCGCCCATCGGCATTTTCCTCGATATGCCCCAATCGTTCGTTGTCGAACCGCCAATAGGGATAATAGTAGGGATCGTTGGAATATGAGGTGCTGATGAGCCAACCGTAAAACTCGTCGAAACCACGGTTTAGCGGCGTCGCTTCGGGATTGAAGCCATCGAGATGCCACTTGTTTACCAAGCAGGTGCGATAGCCGCCGGCGCCCAATACGGCCGCAATGGTGGTATCGTTGGGAAGCAGGTGCATGCGACGGATCGTCTGCTCGCCCTTCTTTCCTTCGATGCCGCCGGCTTGGGCAAAATTGTCGCGAATCGTGGTATTGCCCGTGTTGCGCCCGGTCATGAGGGAACAACGCGATGGCGAGCTCACGGCCGAGCCGGCATAACACTGGGTAAATCGGGTCCCGGTCTCGGCCAAGCCATCGATGTGTGGCGTCTCGACATGCCGGTTTCCATAACATGAGAGGTCGCCATATCCCAAATCATCGGCCAAGATAAAGATGATATTGGGTTTTTCACCATTACCGCCGAGGGGATTCCCGGCTGGATTCTGTGCTTCGGCATCGATATGAGGTGCCGCGATAATACCCAGGGCGCAAAGGCCCCTCCACCATTTGTCGTTATACATAGGAACAGTTTTGAGTAAAGATAGCTCCTTTCCTCGGCCTGTCCAAACGAGAAGCGATATTTTAACGATATTTTCCCAAAAGTAGTACCGTGTAGGAATTTCACATTGCCTTATCTCCGACTCGCAAAAATTCATTCAAAACTGAGGGGACGCAAAAAGAAATTTTTGATTCTTTTTTTGTAATATTGCACCCATAAAAATTACCTGGACCTATGCTTACGCTCGACAAAATCTATCATGCCTCTTTTGTCTTGAAAGAGGTCTTGCGACGTACCGATCTGATCGCCGCCCCCCAAATCCTTCCCGGCACTCCGATATTTCTGAAACCCGAAAACCTGCAACTCACAGGTTCGTTCAAAGTGCGAGGAGCCTACTATAAAATTTCACAACTCTCCGACGAGGAAAAAGCCAAAGGCGTGATTGCCTGCTCGGCGGGCAACCATGCGCAAGGAGTTGCCTTGGGTGCCACCAAAAACGGCATCAAATCGCTGATATGCCTCCCCTCGGGAGCACCCATTTCCAAGGTCGAAGCCACCAAGAAATACGGCGCCGAGGTGTGCCTCGTCGACGGTGTGTATGACGATGCCTACCAGAAAGCCCTGCAACTGAAAGAGGAGAAAGGATACACATTCGTTCACCCCTTCGATGATGAGAACGTCATTGCCGGACAAGGAACCATCGGCATCGAGCTACTCGACCAGCTTTCCGATGTCGAGGCCGTCATCGTGCCCGTGGGTGGCGGCGGACTCATCTCGGGTGTGGCCTTTGCCATCAAAAGTCTGAATCCTAACATAAAAATCTACGGCGTACAGGCCAGCGGCGCAGCCAGCATGGTGGAGTCGCTGAACCACAAAAAAATAGAACGTCTCGACTCGGTGCGTACCATTGCCGACGGTATCGCCGTGAAAGAGCCGGGCACACACACATTCGACATTTGCAGCCACTATGTCGACGACATCGTAACGGTATCGGACGATGAAATTTCGACGGCGATTCTCTCGCTCATCGAGCAACAAAAACTTGTTTCCGAGGGTGCCGGTGCCGTCTCGGTGGCCGCCGCCATGTTTGGGAAACTCCCCATTGCCGGGAAAAAGACAATCTGTTTGGTTTCTGGTGGCAACATCGACGTCACGATTCTTTCCCGGGTCATCAACCGAGGCTTGCAGAAGTCGGGTCGTTCTTATGTATTAACCGTCGAACTGATGGACCGCCCCGGCCAACTGGTTGGCGTGACCAGCATCATCGCCCGCATGGGTGCCAACGTTATCTCGGTACATCACGACCGTGCCGGGAAAGCGACCGACATCAACGCCTGCTACCTGCAAGTCGTGCTCGAAACCCGCAACCAGGAACACATCGACAACATCTTGCAGGAACTCATCAAATCGGGCTATCATGTCATTTTATAACAGGAAAGGAGATCCACTCATTTTCAAAACATCATCGGCCGGGAATCCGGCCGATGATGTTTTGCCAAAAAGTAAATCCGAATTGGAATCTGAGTTTTCCCATGCCCGCTTGTGTATCCGCGGAATATGAATTAAATTTGCAGAAATAATCTCACAGATATGATATATTCCATGACCGGATTCGGCAAAGCCATTGTCGAACTTCCACACCGAAAAATCACTGTCGAAATCAAGTCGCTCAACAGCAAGCAACTCGACCTTTCCACTCGCATTCCCCAAATATACAAAGAGTTGGAAATGGACATTCGCAGTGAAATAGCCCGACAACTCGAACGCGGCAAAGTCGACTTCTCGATACAAATCGAGAATAAAAACAATGCCGACAGCAACGCCGGATTCAATGTCGACATTATCAAAAGCTATTACACTCAACTTCAAAGTCTCACCCAATCGTTGCAGATTCCCGAACCGGCCGACTGGTTACAAACGCTGCTGCGACTCCCCGACGCCTTGAAAAGCGACGTGGTCGAGGTCTCGGAAGAAGAGAGTCAGGCCGTGAAAAAAGCAGTCGATGAAGCCATTGCCCATCTCATCGAATTCAGAGCCCAAGAGGGTCTTATGCTGCAAAAACTCTTTACCGAGAAAATCGGCAACATTGCCCGCCTGCTCGCCGAAGTCGAGCCCTATGAAAAGGAACGCACCGAAAAAATCAAAGCCCGCATCATCGAAGCACTCAAAAAAATCGAGAACTTCGACTACGACAAAAACCGCATGGAGCAGGAGATGATTTTCTACATCGAAAAACTCGACATCAACGAAGAGAAAAACCGCCTCGACAACCACCTGCGTTACTTTATCGAAACAATGGAAGGCCGATATGGCCAAGGCAAGAAGTTGGGATTTATCAGCCAGGAGATAGGCCGTGAAGTAAACACGATGGGGTCAAAAGCCAACCATGCCGAACTGCAAAAAATCGTCGTTCGCATGAAAGACGAGTTGGAACAAATCAAGGAACAAATCCTCAACGTCATGTAATGCCATGCAAACAGGAAAACTTATCATATTCTCAGCCCCATCGGGCTCGGGCAAATCGACCATCATTCAATACCTGCTCACACAGGGGCTGAATCTTGCCTTCTCGATTTCGGCCACATCGAGAGCCCCCCGCGGCACCGAAAAAGACGGAGTCGAATACTATTTCCTCACACCCGACGAATTTCGCCACCGCATCGCCGAGGGAGATTTCCTGGAATATGAGGAGGTCTATACCGACAAATTCTACGGCACCCTCAAAAGCGAAGTCGAACGGCTCACGGCATTGGGAAAGAATGTCATCTTCGATGTCGATGTCGTGGGCGGAGTCAACATCAAACGTTTTTACGGCCAACGGGCGTTGTCGATATTTATCCAGCCGCCAAGCGTCGAAGAGTTGCGTCGCCGCCTCGTGAGCCGTGCCACCGATGCGCCCGAAGTCATCGAAAGCCGACTGGCCAAAGCCGAATATGAGATGAGTTTCGCATCAAAGTTTGACCGGGTCATCATCAACGACGACCTGACAACAGCCGAAAACGAAGCATTGAACATCATACAGGATTTCCTGGGTAAATAAGCACAAGTCATCATGGGCAGAAAAGTGGGCATCTTCTCGGGGTCATTCAATCCCATACACAACGGGCACATCGCCATAGCCTGTTATATGCTCGAAAAAGAAGACCTTGATGAAATATGGTTCATCGCATCTCCGCAAAATCCGCTGAAATCACACGACGCACTGCTCGACGATGCCACCAGAGCGCACATGGTGCAACTGGCCATCGGCGACAATCCGAAACTCCGTTATTGCGACATCGAGATGCATCTGCCCCGCCCCTCATACACCATCACCACCTTGGAAGCACTCACCCGGCAAAATCCCGATGTCGATTTCGTGCTGCTCATCGGGTCGGACAACTGGGCCATTTTCGACCGCTGGAAGTCGGCCGAAAAAATCATCGCCCACTATCCCATATACATCTATCCCCGCCCCGGATATGAGGTCGATGCCACCACCCTGCCGAGCCGGGTGCATCTCACGCAGGCGCCCATGATGGAAATTTCATCGACCGGAATAAGGGCTCTTATTGCCAACGGACAATCAACGGCAGGGCTCCTCCCCCAACCCGTCGAAAAATACATCAAAGAACACAAATTATATACACACATTTTGAAGTAACATGGACAAATACATATACGCCAAAAACAGTGTCGAGTTCGTGACCGTCGGCGTCGAATTCTGCGCGTTTCTCGAACGCGTGGAACAACTCACACAAGAAGAGTTCGCATCGACAGCCATCAAACTGCTACCGTTGCTCTATCTCAAAGCCACGCTTCTTCCCATCGACGAAGAAAACGAAGACTATCTCGACGCCCCCGAACACTTTGTCACCGAAGACGAATATGATTACCTGCGAGGCGACATCGAACGCCTGATGGGAGAAAACGACGCCTACCTCGTTGTGCAAAGCGACGACATGAAATACAGCGACCTGCCGCTGGGTGCCAGCATCGCCGAAGACATGGCCGACCTGTATCAGGCCGTGAAAGACTGCATCTCGGCTTATCGCACCGAAAACGAAGATACGATGCGCGCCGCCCTCACCGAGTGCCGGGAAGAGTTTGCCAGTTATTGGGGGTCGAAACTGTTGAATGCCCTGGCTGCCCTGCACCGCATCTATTACAACACGTCGGACCTCCTCGACGACGGATATGAATGCGAATGCGGCCATCATCACGGGCACGACCATCATCACGACGAGAACGAGAACTTCTATCAAAAAAGACAATCGGCATGGTCGGACGATGATGAAGATGCCGACCGCTGGTTATAAATCACACACATTCCCCGACATGGCATCACAAATCAGCACAGAAAGTCTGGCGGCCATGGAAATCATCAAATTTCCAGGAAAAATCGTCACCGTCAATACCGAAAACGAAGCCTTTTCAGCCGTGGAAAGCCTCAGAAAGGAGAGCGTTGTGGGCATCGACACCGAGACGCGTCCATCATTCAAGAAAGGAGTGATACACAGTGTCGCCTTGGTGCAAATATCGACATGGGACGTATGCTACCTGTTCAGGATATGCCGCATGAAAGACGTCTGCGGCATACGGCAGATTCTCGAATCGACCGATATTCTGAAAATAGGATTGTCACTAAATGATGATTTCACAGGATTGCGCCGTCTCACCCCCCTCACACCGCACCACTACCTCGAACTGCAACAATATGCCACAGCGTTCGGCATCGAAGAGATGAGTCTCCAAAAAATCTATGCCCTGCTTTTCGGGAAGAAGATTTCTAAGAACCAACAACTCTCCAACTGGGAAGCGCCGGAACTCTCGACCGCGCAACAACTATACGCGGCCACCGATGCCTGGGCCTGCCTGCACATCTACAAAGCGCTCAAAGGCGAAGAGCTGCCCGCCGAATATCGCGAAATATGGCCCATCAAGAAAACAAGGAACAGCGAGAAACGTTTTATCCAAAAATAGCACGCCATGAAAAAATTGAGAAAATACAACCTCATATCGCTTCTATTGCTTATCTACACACTCGTGCTGGCAATATTCGGTTGGCATCAATTCGAGGGGAAACCTGCCGAATTTTTCGGCATTCTCTCGGCCAACATCGTGGTCATCGTGTTACTGCGTTTTGTCCTGAAACGCCGTGAGAAATTCCGTGAAGAGATGAAAAAACGCGACAATGCCCTCGCCAAAAAAACCGCTGAGGAAAAAGAGAATGGCAATGACTCAGCGGGCAATTGATTACGGCCTTACAAAACCGGCATAAAGCACCGTGGGGCAATCCTCGATAAAGGATTGCCCCACGGCCGTTATAGGGAAGGATCTTCAACGAGCGCACCGCAATGTAATGCAAGTAACCTCGGGCTCCATGCCCATGCGCATGGGAACGCCGACATACCCCAATCCACGATTGACATACAGCAACTGCTCTCCTTCACGGTAAAGGCCGTCCCACTCATCGTAAATCCAAGAAGAAGGCGACCAATGCAGTCCGCCCCAGGAAATGCCGCACTGTGCAGCATGAGTATGGCCTGAGAGGGTAAGGTCGATAAAATCATGATGGAGAACCTCTTGCCGCCAATGCGACGCATCATGAGAAAGGAGTACCGTAAACTGCGTGGTATCGGCACCCGAAAGGGCTTGCGACAAATCGCCATATTGATGGAAAGGCGGTTTGCCGGTATTCTCAACGCCCACCAACAGGAACGACGTATCGCCCACGGCAATCGTTCGCGACTCATTGAGCAGCAAATCAAACCGGCACGTTCTAATCCGGCTCTTCGTCTGTTCGAGATTGATAGACTTTTCTTCTTCTGATTTCCATGTAAAATAGTCGCCATAGTCATGGTTGCCCAATATGGCATAAGAGCCATACTTCGGCGGAGCAATCGAGGTAAATATATCTATAATCTCCGGCGTAATCTCGGCCGAGAAATTATTGACAAAATCGCCGGTGAGAACCAATATATCGGGGCGACAACCATCTATCAACTCGGCGGTCTTGCGTACGACACGGGTATAATCGCCCCAATTACCGAGATGCAAATCCGAAATTTGCACAATGTTGAGACCGTCGAGTTGCTCGGGCAGGCGCGCAAAGGTCATCTCGACCTCTTTGACATGCACCTGCGTGCGACCTATAAACGCCCCATATATAAACAGCACGAACATGACAATAGCAAGTCCGAATCCTACGCCGGAAATGCAACGTGCCACCTTCGCACTGACTCGACGAAACGCCCTGCCTGCAATATCAAATATCGTAAACAGGGTCTTGGGGATATATATGAGGGCAAACAGCCACAACAGCCAGGTTATGCGCGACATGAGCTTATAGTCGGGCACATCATTGGAAAAAAGGCGCATAGCACAGAAAAACAGCACAAAAAAGAATGCCGGCAACCAATATACATAACGCAAATAGGAATGAGCTATGCGTTTACGGATTTTGAAATAAATCCATATATCCGGACCTATAATCACCAAGAGCCCGATCAACATGGGAACGAGATAAAATTTCATAATGCAGTCTGCTTACAAAAGGGATTCATAGATAATAAAAATGCTTTTCGTCGCCGAGTCATTTACATTTGGATCTCAATCATTTTTTTGCTTTCAACTCTTCGAGGCCATAGTGCGAACGGGCATCTTCTTTTTTCAACATCAAAGAGAGGAATATGGCAATGATTCCGAATGAGGCAAAGATGAGCATGGGCAAGGTATAATCATAAGATACCTGCCCATCGGCAGCCGTATGAGTCGAAAAGGTCTCGATGACCCAACCGATGAGTACCGGGACCATGGAGAGACCGATGTTTTGAATGTAGAAAATCGTGGCATAAGCCGAACCGAGTTGCTTCATGGGTATAATCTTCGGCACACTGGGCCACAAGGCCGAAGGTACCAGCGAGAATGCGATACCCAAAATCACCATTACAAAAATGGCAAACCACCAGGTGGGCAAAAACGGTGAGGCAAACAACAAGTGCACAAGCGTCAGCATCACCGAACCGATAATCATGAGCGTGACACCTTTGCCTATGCGGTCGTAGAGAGAACCGAATAGCGGGGTGAGCAGAATCGTACCAAACGGCAACATGGCCGGAAAAAGCCCCGCCATTTCTTCACCTACATGATATTTGGCAATCATAAGCTTGGTGGCAAATTTGAGGAAGGGGAACACCCCGGCATAGAACATGAGGCACAACAACGTAATCAACCAAAAACCCTTGTTGGTAAAAATAAGTTTCAGGTCTCTGAGGTGGAAACGTTCTTCGGGGTCACTGTCGACAGCTTCGAGCGAACGGTCGAGTTTTTTGTCCATCACGCAATATACAAGATAGGCCAACAATCCCACACACAGACAGATGGCTCCAAAGAGCACCGGATAAGAAACATGCCCCATGGCTTTTGCCAATGGCAGGCTGCATGCCAAAGCCACCGCGGTACCGATGCGAGCCATCGCCACCTGCAATCCCATGGCCAAAGCCATCTCTTTTCCTTGGAACCATTTTACAATCACCTTGGTCACCGTGATACCCGTAATCTCGGCACCCATACCGAAGATGGCAAATCCCAAGGCCGCCAAGACGACTTGCAGATGATAGCCCAGGAAGGTCGCATCACCAAAATCGGTAGAGAGGGCATACCATTTGAGCAAGGCCCCCCCCAACATGAGCGAAGAACTCATCACGCCGGTGAAGCGCACGCCGCAACGGTCGAGAATAATACCGCCGAAGAAGAGCATCAACAGGAAGACGTTGATGTACCCGTAGGCTCCGGAGAAGAATCCATATTCAGAACTGCTCCACCCCAAGCCGCCTTCGGCAACAGGTGCGGTACACATCACTTCGAGTGAAGCCATCACGTCGGTGATAAAATAGCCGCACATCATGGTAAAGGAAACGATAAACATGGCTGTCCAGCGTGCCACGGGACTGTCGTTGAGTTTTTTTCTGATTAATTCGGTCATATTCTTTCTTGTTTTTGATTTCCTAAAACAGAGAAAAGAGAGGTCTTGGCAAAAACCTCTCTTTTCCTTTTCTTATTTTCGTTCCAAAAGCACAACATTCTCGACATGGTGCGTGTGCGGGAACATGTCGACCGGCTGCACGCGAGCCACCCGATAATCGACATCGAGCAAGGCCAGGTCGCGGGCTTGCGTAGCGGGGTTGCAACTC